>JFJP01039223.1_pt1 | contig 15185 bp, 13 predicted proteins | sample 431651 | NCBI WGS metagenome assembly JFJP01 (sample SAMN02602958, study PRJNA72255) | Microbial mat metagenome, whole genome shotgun sequencing project. | biome: fresh water; feature: sink hole; material: water; isolation source: purple microbial (photo- and chemosynthetic) mats found in...
TTGAAGGTGATTTTGCCCGCAGGATAATAAATAGAAGGAAGCGTAAATGTAAGAGGAATAGGTTTATATTTGACTGCTTTCATCGGCAATATGGCTTCGAGAACCTTGCCCGCCCCTAAGCCCATTACCTCCGCATCTATGAAACTCGTAGCTTGGAATTTGTCTTTTTCGCACCAAAGTTGATAGTTATAAAGCGTATCGACCACAAAAATTGCGATACCATTATCATCAGTAATGCCTGCCGATGTTTGTCCTGTAGTTGTGTTTTTTAGCCCTACATTAGCACCTATAATGGCTCTGCCGTCTTCGGTATTGGTAACAATAGCCCGTACTACGGCACGTCTTTTAGAATTATTAATTTTTACGAGGGGAATCTGCAAATCAAGACTTAGGGCATTATTTCTTTGTGCCGTATGTACGTGATAGGGCAGACTTGTGTCGTAGCCATCTTTAAAAGCTGTAATTTTATAGTCGCTATCTTGGTGTAAATCAAATGAATACTTGCCTTGCATATCTGCAAATACTTCCTTCGTTTCTTGTTTACTCACATCTTCCAAAAGCAAACGTGCATCAGGAATTGGCTTTTTTATTACTTCTGAAATTGTATCTTTGCCAATAACTTCAACATTAAGGCTAAAACGATAACTTACAGGTGGCATCATGATGTCAATCACAAGTGGTGTAGGTTGCAAGATGCCAAAAGTAGAAAATTCATAATCTTTGGTTGTCTGAAAATTTAGCTTACTTACCACTAATTGGTATCGTTTTTCATTTTGAACCTGAAAGCGATATTCGCCACTATTATCAGTAAAGGAAACTCTAATTTCATCGTCTTCTACCTCTCGAATTTTGACTAATGCTCTTTTGATGGGCTGCCCCGTAGTGCTATCAAAAACGTGTCCTGTAAGTTCAAAATTGAACCGCCCGTAAACATTTGCGCCCCCGTCTGTCAGGTTTCTTGAAACATTTAAAAGCAAGATATTTGCTTGGAAAATATCAAAATTTCCCCTTCGGTTTGATGCAAAATACCCCGTTCTTTTGGAGTCATTAATGATAAAGGAAATATCATCATCTTCCGAATTGATAGGCGCACCTAAGTTTTTTACTTTTTCAAAAAAATCACCAATTTTATTTGCCTCGTAAATATCAAAACCGCCCATACTTCCCTCTCTATTGGAGGCAAAGTATAAATTGCCGTCTTCGCTATGATAATAAGGCGTAATTTCATCAGCAACACTATTTACTTGATTGCCAGCATTTTGTGGTTCAGCCCAAGTGCCGTCTTCTTTTTTTGTACAAAAATAAATATCCGTTCCGCCATAACCGCCCGTCATATTCGACACAAAAAACAGCATCTTTCCGTCTATGGATAAGCAAGGATATGCCACTGAATATGCCTCTGTTTTGGGTATTTGTATTGGCGTTATACTGTACCATACATTGCGGCTTACTTTCCCTTCGTAAAGATTTGATTTGTAGTTTCTTACTTCATTTTTATTAAAAATATTTATAGATAATGGACTGGTTTTAGAGAAGATAATATGCTCGTTTTCATCTCTAAAATATGCCCCCAAAATATTGCTTCGAGCTGCTTGGTTTACAGCGGCATAAATTCTCTTTTGTTCACGCATACTATCGGGGTGCGTTACATAATATATGCGAGTGCGAGAGGTATTATTCCACGCAGAAATGCCTAATTTTAAAGGATATTTTTCCTTCAATCGGTGAAAAAATAAGCCTTGTTTGTAAAAAATGGGCAAAAATTCTTCAGCTTGTGTATTAAAACGCAGAGCCCTAACCTCAAAACGGTGAGATTCGGCAAAGAACTCTGGTGCTTTCCGAGACCTTACATTTTGTGTGGTGGAGTCTGTATTAAAATTAAGAAAATTAGGAATAGGCGTAGTTTTTTCCTTGTTTTGCTCATATATTGGGCGTTGTGCGTAGCCTATAAAAGGCGCAAAAGCCAACATGAGCATAAGGACTACCAAGCACCAACTTCTATCTATTTGCCAACATATATGCTTCATTCCCTATATATTTCATGTTTTTATTCACAAATTTTTCTCTTTTGACTACCTTATTTTTTATTCATTTCAAAAACTACGGCTACTGCATTTTTACCGCCACTTTTTGCGCTAAAATAAATTTTGTCCCCGCCTGTAAATTTAACATTTTGCACCGCTGTAGAGCCGAGTGCTTGGGCTATTTTAGCTTCGTAAGTGCTTGCGCTACTTTGACTAATCTTGTCATTCAGGGCTTTATAGTCTATTTTCTCTTTCGTAAAAATGACAGCCATCACGTCTTTATTGCCCACATTGTCCAATTGCATGGAATAATCTTTGGGAAACAACCTTGCGCCAACGATACCCATAAAAGGGGAGTGCTTTTCGGTATAAGGAAAAAGAACATAACTTGTGCCATTTGTTTCCTGTCCAAATACGTAGGTATAACATTCTACACCATTTTTGACTGCTATTTTGAATTTAGTATTTTGCGGAATAACCTTTGTGGTTTCAAAAACATTCCCGCCCTTAGATTTGAAAGGGAAATAGGTTGTACTTTTATTTTCTAATAAACCTATTGCACATTCGAAATCAAACTCCAAATTTTTCTTTGGCAAAGGGTACATTCCGTAAGCCTCACCGTAAAAAGCATTTGTAAAATATTCAAAATCATCATATTTCATCCAAAATACGCCTTTATTTCCCCAATTCTCGCCCCAAGAGTTCATAATTTGGAAGGCACCTCCTTCATAGTTATCATCAAACCCGACAACGCACATCGCATGACCGCCAAAACTTTCTCCGCCGCCGTCATCTACAATATGTCCGTCCAAACTTTTTTTGATGGCAGCTCTATCTTTCTGAGTAGGTCGCCAAATTTCTGTGCCGCTCACAATATCATAAAAACTTCCGCCCACCGCCATACCAATTACAACGGGTGCGCCCTGCGAAATATTTTGTTTAATTGCCTCTTTATCAATTTTATAATCGTCATCTTTCAAAGTAAGTCTATTAAACCCACGCAATTTATAGCTGACAGCTTTCTGTATTTGCTGGCTATTTGGCTCGTTGCTGCACGACTTATCAGAATAAGGAAATTCACTCAAAGGCAAAGTTCCTTCCTTGCTTAGTTTTTCTAATGTTTCCCCGATGTGCGTGCCTGTGCAGTTGCCTTGCGTAATTTGGTTATAGACAAAAGAGGGGCTAAAAGCTATTTTATTAGGGTCTGCGCCTGTAGCTGCTGCGTGCAAAATAGTAGCTGCCGCATAGGAACTTGCCCAAGCGGTGCAAGAGCCTTGACTTCCTTGACTTTTTCTTGTGGGTGCAAACTGGAGCAAACTTACTCTCCCTGCTTGCTTATTTTCGGGCAGGCTCGCCGCCAAAGGCTCAAATACTTCTGCCTTATCAAACTCTATTTTGTTTAAGTTACAACCCTGCGTGAAAGCAAGTTGCTGCTTATTTTCTTGATTTTCTTGGTTTTCTTCCTCTTTTTGGCTCGATGAGTCGCTACCTCCACCACAAGAAAAAAGGCAAAAGGATAGTAAAAAAATAGGTAAGTAATTTTTTATTGTTTTCATATATTAAGAATCTATGCTTTGAATTTATTTTTATGATTGAACTTGTTTTTTCAAATATATAAAAACTATTGTTAGTTTTTTCAAAAATATATGACTTTTGCTTTGATGAAAATACGCTGCCGATTTATTTGCCTTGAAAGTACGCCAAAATTGCATTAAAGTAGGCATCACTTACTTGCTTCATGCGTTTGTTTTTATTTTCAAAAATTCGCAATGCCTCTTTTTCATTGTCTTGGTAAAGGCTTTCTCCGTAGCACATTGGGCTATTAATTTGCCTGCAAAGTTTGAGATTGCGGCAGTACACTCCTTCTTTTACAAAAACACTCAATTTATTGAGGTAAGCAATCGGGTTTTTTGTGGGGACGGGCGGCACACCAAGTTGCTTTGAAAACTCTTTGATGATATTTCCTGCAAGTTTGGCAGATTTATCAAAATTGGCTAAAACTAATAAATTAAGAAATTCCATTCGTGCCGAAATGTTAGCCAAATCATCACTCATAAAAGACCCTGCCATAAAAGTCATGTTATAGTTTTCTTTGACGGGCAAATTCCACTTTTTCTTTTGGTGGGCAGCGTTAAAGTGTATAATTACCGCCAAATCGGGGTTAAACGCATTGATAAGCGAGGCACGCATTTCCAAATCTCGTGGCAAAAAATAATCGTGAAGGATTTCCGTATCTCGTGCCCTCGTGAGTAGGCGAGTGCGTTCCCATTTCGAGATTTTCTTCATTCCGTAAAGGTCATTAAGGATAGAAGGTAGGTAAGTTTTGCGCCAATGTTTAAAGGAATTGCCATAAGCCGTAATATTAGGGCGGGAGCGAGTCAAGAAAACCGTTGCGCCCTCTTTTTCCAATTTTTCTTTGAGCATACTTGCTACAGTCAAAGTCAGATTTCCCTCAAAAAAACTCACTTTTTTTCCGTTCAAATCCATCTCTATAAAACGGTGTTCTAATTTGGCGATGTCGAGCGTGCCAGCAATATGACCGGGGTCAATGGCGATTTTGTAACCTTGCAATCTTTTATTATTAATCTTTGCAGCTCGGATTTGGGGCGGAATATAAGTGTTATTATTGGCACTTATAGAGAGCCTACGTCTTTCACTTTTAGAAAAATGCGCTGTTTTTTTTTGTTTATAATAGTCTAATTGTGCTTTTCTGTCTTTGGAAAGTACCAAGTTTTTATAAATTTCTATTTCGTCCCAATAAATAATGCATTCGGCTTTGTTTTTTTGCTTGTCTGCGGCTGAGGCATACATGGCAATTCCTCTTGCATCTATCGAAAAGTGATTTTCAACGTGCTTTGATTTTACCATGTATTTTGAGGCTACACGAGTATAATACTTGTGTAGGTCATCTACTGTTTGTGCAATTACAGCCGTATTTAGCTGAAAAACAAGTAGCAAGGCGAAAATATAGCGTAGTCGACTCATTTATTTTCTTTGGTAAAAAAGTAAATCTATTAGCACTTTTGAGGTATTCTCTGTTAGGGTAAAAAAACCAGTACCGTCCAATTTCCAAACAATAGCCTCTCCTTGTATTTCTTTGGTGTAGGGCAAATTTTGGAAAGGTTTTTCTAATAATTGAATCGTAGTTTCATTATCTTTCTTTTTCCAATAAAATATTTTCTTATAGCTTTTTAGTAAAATTTCCTTTCCGTCTGGGGAAATATCACCCGCTACAACTTCTCCAAAAGACAAAGATCCAACTTTGGCAAGTGTAATTATTTCTGTAAAAGATTGGGGGTAAGGTGCTGTATAAATATTTACATTATCTTCTCGTTTGGAAATAATGATAATATCTTTGGTGATAGGGTCAATCATCAGACATTCTGCATCTCGCTTTCCATCGGGGTATCTGAAGCGAATCGTTTGAAAATTTGTAATGCTATCTTCTATTGGCGTATCGGTAACACTTATTTTAGGTTCAACAAATCGATAAATAGTTTTTATATCCGTCATCGCTACGTTATCCCCAATATCTCCGACATACAAATAATTGATACCATTTTCATTGCTGATAGCAATATCTTCCCAGTCCCGATTAGTAGCTCCACGAAGATTAAAAGTAGCTAAATATTTTCCTTTATCGCTAATGAGAAAAACTCGTGGCTTGTCGCCACTGTCATTGTGTGTCCAGAGGGTATTAGGGTTATTACGGCTGGCAACCAAACCTGAAGCCTCATCGATTTCTTCATAATTTAACTTGCCTACACTTTTTCCTTTTCCAAACGGAGGGTCAGTAAATACGCTTGGCATCAGCTTAGACCTATCCTTTTCAATGCAAACAAAGACAATAAAAAGTGTAAAAAATATTTTCAGAAAATACTTCATAAAGTTTTATTTTACTCCGCTATACGTTTTGTAAGCATTATCAATGGCACTGAAAAGTATATCTCCCTGTAATTCATATCCTTTTGGCGTAAAATGTAATTTATCTCTGGCTGCCAAGTTATTTTGCACCCATTTATCTATAGATTTCAGTCCTCCCATTACTTCGAAAAAATCCCAAACGGCAACGTTCATTTCTTCGGAAAGTTCTAAAATTTGTTGTCGTGCTTTTTCGTTATTTAGGTTTACGTGCCGCCGCCATAAATAGCTGTCAGCAGGGGAAATAATGAGTATGGAAGTTTGGGGTGAGGCTTTGCGGACTTCATAGACGAGGTAACGGAGGTTATTTTTATATTCCTCTTCGTTAAAATAGCCTACGTGAGTATCATTTGCGCCCAAAGAAATAATCACTAAATCGGGGTTTAAAACTTCCAAATGTTTCTCAAAATCTTGGCAACGGAAATAAGTAGGCACAACTGCCCCGTTGATTCCAATGGCATGATAAATCACTCCTGCGTCATCATTTTCTAAATTAATGCCTTGCAGTAAAAAGTGATTTTGAAGGAAGCCACTTTTATTCAAAATTATTTTTATAGACGATTGAGGGGTTCTAAACTGATATTCTACGTATCCACTACGGCTTGAATAGGTTGAAATTAACTCTTTTGGGTCTATTTCCAAACTTACATTAAAGGAGGTTTCATCAAAAACGGGATAAAAAATCTTAATGCGGGAAATTTTATAGGCATTACCACTTATATTTGGGTTGATGGTAACAGTAGCCCTCGAATCTGTTGTTTTTGCTGAAATAGCAGATAGTCCCCATTGACTGACACTGTTGCGGTTTACACTTTTCTGCCCCGCCCAATAGCCCGTATAGTTTACTTGATAGTTGTAGGGGTTATTACTTTGGGCAAGTGCGTAGGGAAAAACAAAGCCTCTGCCACCGTTGGCAAAGCGTGTGTCGTTTTGAAATAGCGTTCTCAATTTGCCCGAAAAATGGTCTGCTTGAATATGCGAATCTCCAATATGAACGATGTTTACTTTCCGATTTGTACTGCCTTCTAACTCTTTTAAAGACTGAAAGAAATGATTCATTTCTCTGCCTTTATACTGCTGAACTACATTTTTATCGTACCTAACAAAATTGTAAGGTTGAGCTTGTATAGTGCTTGTTATTAGCAAGAAAGCCAAGAGCATCTCCAGATTATTGCATATCTTCTTTGTCATATCCTTTGCGTTTTTTAAAACTTTCGTATTCTTTCATTAGGGCATTGTATAGCATTTCTCCTACCAATCTTGCTCCTCTTGCCGTAAAATGTGTATAATCTTTATTTGCCAAAGCTGGTTTATTATTGACCCAACTCAGCATAGAATTGTGCCCACCCATTGCCTCGTATAAGTCCCAATAGGCACAGCCTGCCTTAAAAGCAGCCCGTTTTTGCGCCTCTCTAATTTTGGGTACATTGGGGTAAGAACTGTAGCCAGTGCCTTGCTTGCGTGCCATATCAGAAACGCCAACAACTAATATATTAAGGTCAGGAGAAATAGATTTGAGAAATCTAAGCTGCTGGTAAAATAAATTTTCATAAAAAGTATAATCACTTAGTACATTCGGAACAACATTTACACCAAACTGCATAATCACCAATTTTACATTTAGTTCCTTGATTTGCTGGCGGAAAAATGTACCTTCCATTTTGGTAAATTCTACGCCAGAACTTCCACGCAAAGCAACATTATCAACGGCAATACCTGCGTTACAATCTAAGGCAATGCCGTACATTTCTGCGCCCTCAGAACTTTCAAAATTAATAGTTAATTTCTTAAATTTTGTGGGTATGGCTTGCTCAAAAACATTTAAGTCATTGGCATAACCAAGTGATTGAATGATAGTTGAGTCTTTTTTACTTGCGACTGTTTCTATTTTAAAATCCGTTGAGATACGTGAAATAGGAGAGGAGTATAAAATTTTTATATTTTCAATTTGCGTGTTTTTGTGGTCGCTGCCGTGATTGCCCGTTTCCTTAAACCTAACCCAAGACCTATAAAGTTTTGAAGACGCTACTGAGTCTTTTGAAACTACAGGACTGTAGCGGTAAGAGGCAGCAAGCAGACCGTAGCGGGCATTTTTTCGTTTTGATTTTGGCGAGTCGTTGCCATAAATAGCATATCTTGCCCAGTTTGGGGCAAAATCTGTGGTCAAAGTCGAACGAAAGGCTTGTTTTTCGAGCATCGGTACTAAGCCTACGCCACAGCCGCCAAACCTGCCCTGAAAGCGTGTGCGCAAATATTCGCTAATGCGGTCGCCTTCTATTTGCGAATCACCATAATGCACCAACCTTACCAAGCTTTTGTTATCATAAATATTGACCAAAGAGGCAAAAAAATTGTCCAAATTGTGCGGTTGCGTACTATCAGCGAACTGAATAGGAAATTTTACATCTTTGAGGGGTTCTATTTTCTCTCTTTTTACATTGATTTCAGCAGTATTTTCGGAGGTAGTAACCAGAAGTTCTTCGGCGGTTGCTACCTGCTCTACGCTATCTACTTGCTTGGCAATTTCGGCATATTGCGACATATCTACCGAGCCTACAGTATCTACAACGCTTTGCCAATCGTCTATGCTAAACACACTTAGCGTGAGGTCATCAGTCAATTTGACCTCTTTTGGAGAAAGTACCATGACTACGGCAGTAATACAGCCTATATAAAAAAGCAACAACAAGACACGCAATGGAGTAACCATCAGAAAAATTCATTTAAAATTTGTCCACAAAATTAGCATTTAAAGGAGAATTTTATACGATTTTTTTAAAAAGTTAGTTTTTCAAGTCTTTCGCCGCCGCTTGTCTTTCCTTCCTTAAAGTATAGATATATAGACTTTCAACTTTTTCTCTTGCCCAAGGCGTTTTCCTCAAAAAAGTTAGGCTCGATTTGATGCTCGGATTTTCATTAAAGCACTTAATCGTTATTCTTATGCCAAGTTCTTCCCAGCCATAAGAGGCGAGCAGATGCTCCAAAATTGCTTCTAATGTTTTTCCGTGTAAAGGATTATTTTTCTGTTCAGGCATTGTCGTTTTTTTTTTAAGGTATTTTATTTAGCCATCTTGCTTTGGCTCATGGCTTTTCATTATGCAATTTATTTATTTTTTGTGATTGTCCCCTAATTTTTGATGCAAAGATGTAATCTTTCTAAAAAAATTACATCTTTGCAGATTTTCAAAAATCAGATAAATATTTTTTGATAACGCCTCTATTTTTATAAATATACTGCAAAACCTTACCCGAAAGACTGTTTTTGAAAAACGCATCAAATACAAGAAAAAATAATACCTTTGTGGCATGAAATCACAAGAAATTTCTCCAAAAATACTTGCTAATCTTGGCATTGATAGCTTGAACGAAATGCAAACGTCAGCTTATAGAAATATCCAAGATGAAAAGGATGTCTTACTTTTAGCTCCCACAGGTTCGGGCAAAACATTAGGCTTTTTATTGCCAATTTTCAATTTATTAAGTGCTACCGAAAAAGGAATTCAATGCCTAATTCTTACGCCTTCTCGTGAACTGGCAATACAGATAGAACAAGTTTGGCGCAAAATGGCAACGGGTTTTAAAGTAAGCACTTGCTACGGTGGGCATTCGGTGCAGGTTGAAATGCAGACTTTGAGCGAACCTCCTGCGGTCTTAATTGGCACGCCGGGCAGAATAGTTGACCATATTAGTAGGCAAAGTATTGCGCTCAAAAATACAAAAATAGTAGTTTTAGATGAGTTTGATAAATCTCTGTCGATGGGTTTTGAGGAAGAAATGTCTTTCATTATCAAAGAATTAACAGCTGTAGAAAAGCGTGTGTTAGTGTCTGCTACTTCTCAAATAAAAATTCCTGCATTTGTAGGAATTAAGCAGGCAAAAACTTTAGATTTTACGCAAACAGAGGAGAAGACCAATGACGCTTTGGTGCTAAAAACTGTTATTTCAGAATCGAGAGATAAAGCAAATGCCTTATTTCAATTACTTTGCTTTTTGGGTGCAGAATCTACCCTGATTTTTTGCAACCTTCGGGAAACGGCAGAACAGGCTTGCTATTTTTTACGAGAAAAAGGAATTGATGCCGCATTTTTTCATGGCAAAATGGAGCAATTAGATAGGGAAAAAACATTGGTTAGTTTCCGAAATGGTAGCACGACTTTTTTGCTCGCCTCAGATTTGGCAGCAAGAGGTTTGGATATTCCCGCTGTTAAAAATGTGATTCACTTCGAATTGCCATTCAATAGCGAGGATTTTACACACCGCAACGGACGCACCGCCAGAATGAATGCCGAAGGAACAGCCTACCTAATTTTGCAGCAAGGCGAGCCAAAGCCTCCCTATATTGCCCAACTTCCCAAAGAATTTAAAGTGCCAAAAAATAGTTCTTTACCCAAACCAACAGAATGGATAACTCTTTATGTAAGTGGTGGCAAGAAAGATAAATTGAGCAAAATGGATATTGTCGGCTTTCTATCAAAAAAGGGAAATCTGGAAAAAGACGATGTTGGACTTATTGAAGTGATGGATTTTATGTCTTTTGTGGCGGTCAAAAAAAATAAAATAGCCTCACTTATGCCGCTGATTCAGCAGGAAAAAATGAAAGGCAAAAAGTATAAAATTGAAGCCGCAAGGAGTTAAATGTAATTTTTACTTCAGTTCATCGAGTAAAAATAACTGGTTTTTCGGGGAAAGCAAGTTCAAATCCCTATCCATCAGCCCAATATTCTGTAGCCAAGTTTCAAACTCTGGGGCAGGGCGAAGGTTTAATAACTTTCTGATATAAAGCGCATCATGGAAAGAAGTGCTTTGATAATTGAGCATAACATCATCGGAGCCGGGCACACCCATGACAAAGTTACAGCCTGCGTTAGCGAGCAAGGTGAGTAAGTTATCCATGTCGTCTTGGTCGGCTTCGGCGTGATTGGTATAGCAGACATCACAGCCCATAGGTAAGCCCAAAAGTTTTCCACAAAAATGGTCTTCCAAGCCCGCCCTAATAATTTGCTTGCTGTCAAAAAGATATTCAGGTCCAATAAAACCAACAACGGTATTAACCAATAGTGGCTTAAAATGCCTTGCTACACCGTAGGCACGAGCCTCGCAAGTCTGCTGGTCGAGCATGAAGTTGGCATTGGCAGAGAGGGAACTTCCCTGCCCCGTTTCAAAATACATTACATCATCGCCAATAGTCCCTCTTGCGGTACTTAAAGCGGCATCTTGCGCTTCTTTGAGCATGGCTAAATTGATACCAAAGCTCTGATTGGTTTTTTCTGTTCCACCAATAGATTGAAAAACCAAATCTAAGGGAGCTTTTTTTTCTATAGCCAATAGAGAAGTCGTTAGATGGCAAAGAACACAAGATTGGGTAGGAATATCCAGTTGAATAATTAGCCTATCCAACATTTCTAAGAGTCTTACAACGGTTTTTACATTGTCAGTAGCGGGATTAATGCCAATTACCGCATCACCGCTTGCATACATTAAGCCGTCCAAAATAGAAGTTGCTATTCCTTTCAAATCGTCAGTAGGGTGATTGGGCTGCAGGCGTGTAGAAAAATGCCCTTTTAAGCCAATTGTGTTGCGAAATGTACTCACTACCTCACACTTGGAAGCGACCAGAATAAGGTCTTGGACACTCATAATTTTCGAAACTGCCGCCGCCATTTCGGGGGTAATGCCACTGCTGATTTTACCCAATATTTCTGTGTTTGCATGGTCAGAAAGGAGCCAATTTCTAAAATCTCCTACTGTCAAATGACTAATAAAATTGAAGGCACGCTGGTTATGCGTGTCTATAATGAGGCGAGTTACTTCATCTTTTTCGTAGGGAATAAGATGCTCATGCAAAAAAATTTTCAACGGCAGATTTGCCAAAGCCATTTGCGCCGCAACTCTTTCGGTATAGTTTTTTGCCGCAACTCCTGCAAGCACATCTCCTGAGCGTAGAGGTGTCGCTTTAGCCATCAAAACCGCTAAATTTTCAAAGGAATACGTATTATTTTTTATAGTGTGGCGGTACATATTTTTTAAGAAAATATTTTGAGACTGTTTCGTCAATATCAAATTTACAATATTTTATCATAAAGCCTAAAATGCTGTTATTTTTTTAATTTTTTTAGGCATTTTGTTAAACTTTTATAGCGAAACCTACGTAGAAACTTTTACAAACTATCTAAAAGCAAATTTTTGCTGACGATTCAATGTTTACGGGATTAAATATTGCAGAAACGTTATGGAAATATCAATGTTGGAATACAGTAAGCTGATTTTAGAGAAAGTTAGCTTCGATGCGGGACTTTTTGAAAATGAACTCAAAAAATCTACACGCAGTCTCATGGGAAATGAAATTAGTGAACTGCGCAATTGGTGTGATGACAAATTTGGCGAACGGTATCAAGAAGCGATACAGAAGCATTTAGGTCAAAGGGCAGAAAAGTAAAAATAAAAATTAAAGAGTAGAGAAAAAATTTTCTCTACTCTTTTTTTATTAGGTTTGCTGTCTTGATTAGGGCATTTGCCTTCAAGCAAAATTTATAACTCATCATTACTTATGTATAATATTCAAGAAATCAATCACTTAATTCGCCACCGTCGTTCTGTTTTTCCACGTCAATATTCTGGAAAAAAAGTAGATACTGCTATCATAGAGCAGATTTTAGAGAATGCGAATTGGGCACCGACACATGGCAAAACCGAACCTTGGCGTTTCTTTGTCTTTGCTGAAGATGGCTTAAAGAAATTTGCTGATTTTCAATCGGAAATGTATAAAAGCACTACCGCAGCCGAAAAGTTTAATCCAGAAAAGTATGAAAAAATGAAAAGTGAACCTTTGCAAGCCTCTCATATTATTGGAATTGTTATGCAAAGACAAAAAACTGAGAAAATTCCCGAAATTGAAGAAATAGAATCTGTTGCTTGTGCTGTCCAAAATATGTACTTAACCGCAACTGCCTACGGCTTAGGGGCATACTGGAGCAGTGGCGGAGTTACTTATCAGACGGAAGCCAAAGAATTTTTTGGCTTAGGAGAAAAAGACAAGCTACTTGGCTTCTTTTATATTGGCGATATAGCGATTGCCCCGCCTGATGTGGCAAGAACGCCTATTCAAAATAAAACAACTTGGGTTTTATAGATATATCCTATTACAAAAAGATTCCACCTCTTGGAGAGATGGAATCTTTTTGTAAAGTAAGTTGCATAATACGGTCTGCACCGCTTCTTGAAGACCAATATTTTAGAATATAAAACCTATTGATTATTCGTTTTTGGATCTACTTCGCCTTTTACGTATAGCACCGCAGAACCGCCTTCAACGTTAGCAGATATTGTTATACTTTTGTGGAAAGCACCAGGATTTGCTGCGTTATAAGTAGCCATCACAAAACCAGACTCACCCGGAGCGATTGGTTCCTTGCTGTAATTTGGGGTAGTACAGCCGCAAGAAGCCTGAACGTTAGAAATTACCAAAGGAATTTTTCCTGTATTTTTAAAGTTGAAGGTTGCCGTTACTGGTGTACCTTGTCCAATTTTTCCAAAATCTTTGGTTTCAGGCTGAGACCATTGGAAACTTGCTAAACTTGCGCCTGCTGATGTGGTGGATTTGGGCTGCTGAGTATTTGTTTGTGCAAAACTTACAGCACTTAATAAAAGTGCAAATGCGAAGGTCAATAACATTGATTTTTTCATAATAAATTTGAAGTTTAAAAATTTAATACCTTAATAATTTTCTATACTATTTTTTTACAATACAAAGGTACAAGGAAATACCTTAGCTTGCTGTTAATGAAATTTCAATCTTTGTTAAGGAGTTGTTAATGGTTTTTATTTTTTTGTAAAAATAAAAACCCCAACCTCAAAAAGGCTGGGGTTTTTCATAATCATTACGGTTAAACGTACTGACTTTCAAACTATTGGAATGAAACGACTCTTATTATTGCTAAAATTATCAAATGCTTTTCTATGAATTTTAAAAAACAAGGTAGTAAGTTGTATTACCTTTTGTCATTAATTTTTCTGCTCCGTTTGGTAGCAAGGCTTCGTGCTCTTTGTGGTCTGTTATTTTTATCTCTTTTACTGTATTTCCAAAGGCATCTATCACAATTATTTTTTCTGTTTTGCTCTGTACTTTCTCCAACGGATTGGTATATTTTTTTGCATAATAGGCATCTATCTTTGCTTATTTTCTTTCTGAGAAGAATCTTTTTTAGGAATATCTGTGGCAAAGGCACTAAAAAATGTCATACCCACTAATAATAAAGATAAAATAGAAGTTGTAATTACTTTTGACGCTTTCATGTTTTTTATTAAAATTTAAGTTTCTATATATTTAATTTGATTACGTAAAGGTAATTTGCCAAAGGCGTGCCACTATTTATATCATTTTGTTTATCAATGACTTATAAGTGAATTGTAAAAATTATAACATCAAAAAAGTGTACGTTAGTAAGCTATTTGTGTGCGGTTTTGGACAGGTGTTACTTATTTATAACGTAAGTTGCACAAGACGGTCAGACCTGCGGTGCAGACCGTCTTGTGCACATTGAGTAAGAAATAGCTAAAAAAAGGTTACTTATTTTTCTACTTGTAAGCGTTGGAACGGAAAAGTAAGCGGCATTAGGGGTAAATCTATTTTACCATGATTCATATTTAGCTCAATTTCGGGGCTTACTTTTGTACTTTTATTCGATTTGTAGCTGAGGATAGCGGTGCTCGTAAAAGGGATAAGTTGCTCACCTATGACCTTAAAATCTTCGTATCTTAGGATTAACTCATTTTTTGTATCCTTTTGTTTTATATTAACCCGCTCTATTTTGTAATGCTCTCGGCTGATGAGGCTTACCAAATCAAAGCCGTTTTCTTCTTGCTGGAGTCTAAAATATTCTTTTTCTATCAAAACTTTGCCTTTTTCTTTCACATCAAGAGGCAGATTGCCAATGATGAGAGATTCTGCCATTTTGAAACTTAATGGAAAGCCAATTTTTTGACTTAAGCCAGCCATGCTCAATAGACTCATAGATTTATTCATGCGGTCTAAAACAAGTACAGAATCTTTGGTAATAACGATACGCATCACCTCAATACCGAGCATAGGCTTGATAGACATCCAAATAATGCTGTCTTTTTTCATGCGAATATCTACGGCTGCGCTTACCTCTTGGCTATCGTCTTTGTAAAGGATTTTAGCTCTCGAAGTAAGGTAACTAAACTTGGTTTCTTGTACTTTAAAACTCTCGCCAAGTTGCT
>JFJP01039022.1_pt1 | contig 15184 bp, 9 predicted proteins | sample 431651 | NCBI WGS metagenome assembly JFJP01 (sample SAMN02602958, study PRJNA72255) | Microbial mat metagenome, whole genome shotgun sequencing project. | biome: fresh water; feature: sink hole; material: water; isolation source: purple microbial (photo- and chemosynthetic) mats found in...
AATACTTCGTTAATTTTTTCTAATGAATTAAATAACAGAACTTTGCCAAAGTTTACTTATTTTGATTATTGTGCAGATAATTAACTATTTAGCAATTTACAAACTGCAACTTTGGCAAAGTTTAACGAACTATTAATTTTATAAAATATTAATTTGAAAAATACTTGTTTACAACTATAAATGTTGGTTTTGGAATAAAATGTGTATAGAAAGTTGTAAATTAATAGAACATTTACAACATAAAAAAATATTTTTTAAAAGAAATTGTATTCACGAACAGCTCAAAAATAATTAAATGTATAAAAAAATACAATTAATTTTGCTTAAAAATTTATTGCTTATTCTTCTGTTTTTTGCTCTTCCTTTATTAGGAGTTGCCCAAGAAATAGATAGCGTATTGATAAATCAAAAGCCAGACAGCGTGTTAGTTGAACCTTCCATGAAAGTTTCGGATACGTTGGTTGTTCCTAAAAAAAGCACCTCAAAATCGGGCATTACCGAAACCGTAAACTACGAAGCGAGCGATTCGATTGTGTTTTCGTTCAAAGAAAACCTAATTTATATGTATAAAGATTCGCGCGTGAAGTATGCCGACATTACGCTCGAAGCTGGTTTTTCGGAAATAAACCTCGAAAAAAACATTATCAAAACCAGCTATTTGAAGGATACTTTGCTCAAAAAGCAAGGAAAACCGATGTTTACTCAAGGCGAAGACAAATTTTCGGCAGACACAATTACCTATAATTTTAAAACAAAAAAAGGGCTCATCAAAGGCATTTTTACCGAGCAAGAAGGCGGTTATTTACAAGCCGAAGTTACTAAAAAACAGCCAGATAACACCATTCATATTTCGCACGGACAATATACAACTTGCGATTTGGAGCACCCGCATTATTCGTTCAAAATGACCAAAGCAATTGTGCTACCCGATAAAATAATTTCGGGACCGGTTTACTTTACGGTTGCCGAAATTCCAACACCTTTGGCTTTGCCTTTTGGCTTTTTTCCGCAAAAAAAAGAACGGCATTCGGGAATTTTGATGCCAACTTATGGCGAAGAACAAACGCGTGGTTTCTTCTTGAAAAATGGCGGATATTACATTAGCCTTAACGATTACTGGGATTTAGCCATTGTAGCCGATATTTTTTCCAACGGAAGCTGGGCTGCCCGAACAAAATCGCAATACAGAAAAAGATATAAATATTCGGGTAATTTTGACATTACTTATTCCAATAATAAATCTGGTGAAAAGGATATTGATTATTCCAAAAGCACATCGTATTGGATAAACTGGTCGCATAGGCAAGATACAAAGGCAAACCCAACGGCTACTTTTTCTGCCGCAGTTAATTTTGGTACAAGCAATTACAACGATTACAATGCTCAAAACATGAACGATTATTTGTCGAGTTCGTTCAAATCGAGTGTTGCCTATTCAAAGCGTTGGGCTGATAGTCCGTTTAATTTGAATGCCAATATTTCGCATTCGCAAAACACTAAAACTAAGCAAGTTTCACTTTTAATGCCCGATATTTCTGTTTCCATGTCGCGCATTTTTCCTTTCGAGCGCAAAAAAAGTGAGGGCAAAAGAAAGTGGTACGAAGAGATTTCATTTTCTTACGCTGCTAGTGCTAGAGTTTCGTCCGATGCTCCTGATTCTGTTATGTTTACAAGCAAAATGCCTTTCCAAGCAGGCTTTAAACATGCAGCTCCTTTGGGTGCTTCGTATAAATTCCTCAAATTTTTCAATTTCAGCCCACAAGTAAGCTACGAAGGGGTACTTTATCCGTATTATATTCAAAAACAAGTTGTTGAAACAACCAACACTTCGGGGCAACAAGTATTTGTAACTCAAACAGATACTATTAATGAAGTAAAATACGCACATAGTTTTGGACCTTCGGCATCGCTAAGCTTTAGTGCACCCGTTTATGGAATGTATTTATCGAAAGGCAAAAATTCTAAAATTCAAGCACTTAGGCATGTTATTACTCCTTCGGCAAGCTTGTCGTACACGCCCGATATGAGCTACGTAACAGACCAATATTACCAAAAATATACCAACGAAAAAGGCATAGAAACTGAGTATTCTATGTTTCAAACAGGTATTTATGGAACGCCCAACAGCAGAAGAGAGTCGGGAAGTGTGAGCTTGTCGCTCAACAATAAGCTCGAAATGAAAGTTTTAAGTAAAAATGATACTGCCCAAGCTACTAAAAAACTCCGAATTATCGACCGCTTAGACTTGAACACAAGCTACAATATTTTTGCCGATTCGATAAATTGGTCGCCATTGGGCTTGTCGGCAGGAACTCAATTATTTAACAAAATAAACCTAAATGGTAATGCAAGTTTTTCATTGTACGATGTCGATTCGCTTGGAAATACCATCAACAAATATGTGTTTGAAAAAGGAGGTTCTAAGTTAATTCAATTTAGGTCATTTGGTTTTAGTACTGGTTATAGTTTTGATTCTAAGTCGTTTGGTAAAAACAAAACCGCATCATCTAGCAACAACGACCAAAGAAGCGGCGGTTATTTTGGCGAAGTATATTATGCCGATTTTAGCGTACCTTGGAATTTGAGCATCGATTATAGTTTGAATGTCAATATGATTTTCAATAAATTAGACCAAATCTACGAACCTACTTTTCTTCAAACCCTTCGTTTATCGGGTGGTTTTAGCCTAACTCCTTTGTGGAAAGTAAGTTTCACATCGGGTTATGATTTTAAAAATAGAAAAATGACCTATACCACATTGAATTTGCATAGAGATTTGCATTGCTGGGAAATGAGTTTGAATGCCATTCCGTTTGGCTCACAAAAACGTTATTTCTTTCAGATAAACATCAAATCTGCTATGTTCCAAGATTTAAAGCTCAAAAAAGAGAAAAGTCATTTGGATTATTAAAACTTTTTATTCTTCAATTTGTTTCCTTATTCTTGCGAAAGATTGTATTGGCTTAAAATCCTCTTCCACTCGGTGCTTTCTAGTTCTTTTATCAGCAAAGGATTAATCTCATTTAGAAGTTTACTATTCCGAGGAAGCGAAAAACTATAATATTGCAAGTTCAAATCTTGCTCTATTATTTTTAATTTGTCGCTCAAATAATTTTGCTGGATTAAATAATTCAAAATTGGTTTGTCATAAACAAAAGCATCTATTTTTCCGTTCTCAAGCAATCGCAAGCCCTCCTCTATTGTTTTGAGCGGGTGTACTTTTATTCCGCGCTTTTGCAAAAAAGCTTGAGTGCTGGAGCCTTCTACCGAAGCCGATTTTAGTTTAGCCAAATCGTTGAGGTGTTCAATGTTGGTGCTCATTCTGTCCATAGTCAAAGCAGTTGTAATAGAAGCAGTTAAACTCGAAATTATAATAAGCGAGAGAAACATCCAAAAAACGGCAATAGCTCTACCCAAGGGAGTTACGGGAACTTTATCGCCATAGCCAACAGTAGCCATTGTAACCGCCGACCACCAAATGCCATCACCCATTCCCTTCACACCGTTAGCAAAATTGGGGTTTACTTTTCGTTCGGCAAGCCACAAAAAGAAGCCTAACACAAAAATGGTACTCAATAAGGCAAAAACAGCTTTTAAAAAATTGAGCGTAAAAATATTAGAAATCAACAGAATAGCAAATGATTTTTGCTTGCCTTTTATTGCAATTCCAATGCTAGAGGTGTAAAACGGCTGAGTAAAATCAAACTTTTTTAATCGTTCCGATGTTACAGTTAAAGGACTGATACACAAATCTATTTCACCGTTTTCTACCGCTTCGAGCAGTCCTTTTAAGTCATATTCTATGTATCGAAATTTCACACCCAAATCGCGGGCTATTGCTTCCCACAATTCGATGCTAATACCCGAAAATCTGCCGTCTTCGTTCTTCATAGTAAACGGTGGGCTCATCTTTAAGCCTATCAGCAATTTACTACTATCATTTTGTTCTATTTCAGAAATTTTTCCATCAATATAAATCTTTTGTGAAAAAAATTCTAAGGGTAAAAGAAAAAATAAGAAAATAAAAAGAAACCTCATTTTTATTGATTCTTAAAATTAATGGCGTTTTTAAAATTCTTTTTAACAAATTTGTCTATACGTTTACGAAAAAATATACATCAAAATTAAGTTTATTTTTGATGAAAAAATAAAATTTTAAGTAAAAAAGAACAAAATATCTTATTTTTTTCTAATTTTGCCCAACTATTAGGGCTCAAAAAAAGAGATTATTGGCTTATTTATAGATAATTGCAATTGTTTTTCCAAACAAAAGCAAAAAAACATTTTTTATTTTAAAAGAAATATTATTATTATTAAGTAGCGAACGGTGAATAACCTTTTTAATTAATTGATTTATAAACATTTTTCAAGATATAAAATGTCGTTTAGTCTTTTTTCGTTACCTATCGAAATTTTCCTTTAAAATTTGATAACGAAACAAGCTAGGGACTTTTGAAAAAAATATTCTTTGTTCTAAAAAAATATTGGATAAAACTGCCTTCACGTAGTGTTTAAATTCTTGTAAATAGCTTAAAATGAACAAATATAGAAAACTTTTAGACCACGAAATAGAACAACTCAAAAAACAAGCTTGCACTTGTAAAGATTGGTCGAAAATAGAAGTTCACAAAAATTTTGATGCTCAGCGAGTTGTACGAGTTTTTTTTTCGGGAACTATAAAACTAGGTTATTTTAAAGCCCAAATTCGTTTTTTTGGAGGTGTAGAGAAAGAAACCGGTATTTACGATGCCACCCTTCACAATTGCGAAATAGGAAACGATGTATATATTGGCAATGTGAAAAATTACATAGCTAATTATATAATTGAAGATAAGGTTGTTATCGAAAATGTGGATTTAATTGCCAACGAAGGCGAAAATTTGTTTGGAAATAACATAAAAGTAGCAGTTTTGGACGAAACCGGTGGCAGAAAAGTGCCAATTTACGATAAACTTTCGGCGCATACAGCTTATATTTTAGCACTTTATCGGCATCGCCCTAAGTTGATTCAAAATTTGGAGCTGATGATTGAAAAATACAGCCAAACCGTAAAATCGGACATGGGCAAAATCGGAAAATCATCGCATTTGGTAAATTGCCGAACCATCAAAAACGTTAAAATTGGCGAATTTGCATTAATCGACGGAATTTATCGTTTATCAAACGGTTCGATAAATAGCACTGAGGCAGACCCCAATTATTTAGGACCTGGCATTATTTTAGAAAATTTTATTGTCGCTTCGGGCAGCAAAATCAGCGATGGAAGCATTTTATCCAACAGTTTTGTAGGTCAAGGTTGCGTGTTTGGAAAAAACTATACCGCCGAAGAATCGCTATTTTTTGCAAATTATGCTGGATTTAATGGCGAAGCGTGTTCTATTTTTGCAGGTCCTTATACAGTAACTCATCACAAATCAACGCTTTTGATAGCCGGAATGTTTTCTTTTTTGAACGCCGGAAGTGGCTCCAACCAGAGTAACCACATGTACAAATTAGGTCCTATCCATCAAGGAATTATAGAGCGCGGCTCAAAAACCACCAGCGATTCGTATGTATTGTGGCCCGCCAAAATTGGGGCATTTACTCTGGTTATGGGCAGGCACTACAAAAACATCGATTCGTCCGATTTGCCTTTTTCGTACCTTGTAGAAAGCAACGACGAAAGTATCATGGCACCTGGCGTAAACCTCCGAAGCGTTGGAACAGTACGCGATGCACGCAAATGGCCTAAACGCGACAAGCGCAAAGATACCGAAATACTTGATTTTATAAATTTCAATTTGTTAAGTCCTTTTACCATTCAAAAAATGATAAAAGGTCATAAAATTTTAACAGATTTGCAAAAAACAGCGGGTATTTCCTCACAATATTATAGCTATCAAAGCATGAAAATTACAAATTCGTCGCTCAAAAGAGGAATTGAGCTTTATGAAATTGCAATTATCAAGTTTTTGGGTAATGCATTGATTAAGAGGCTCGAAAAAACTCGCTTTATGTCGCTTACCGAAATTAGAGAGCAATTAAAAATAACTACAAAATTAGGAAGCGAAAAATGGATTGATTTGTCTGGCTTATTACTGCCCGAAAAAGTGCTCGAAAAATTACTTTACGACATCGAAAACGATAAAATTTCGGATTTGAATCAACTACAAATCTTTTACAAAAAAACCAACGAAAAATATTACGATTACGCTTGGACTTGGATAGTTAAAGTTTTGGAAACCAGGTATAATATCAAAATTTCCGAAATTACCATCAATCAAATTATTGAGTTGGTAACAAAATGGGAAAAAGCCGTAATTGGCTTAGACAATATGCTTTACAACGATGCCAAAAAGGAGTTTACGCTTATTTCGCAAACTAGCTTTGGAAACGATGGCGACGATGAGATAAAACTCCAAGATTTTGAACAAGTTAGAGGTCGTTTTGAAAACAATCAGGCTGTGATTGATATTCAAAAACACATCGAGAAAAAAACAATTTTGGGACGTGAACTTATCAGTAGAATTGCACATTTAGCGTAACGGAAATTATAAAAATTATTTTTTGGTTTTCAAATTTAGCTTTAAAATCGTCATTTACAGCAATAAAATGAGGATTTTAAAATTAAAATTTGCCTAAGAAGTTTTAGTTTTTAGAAGCACTCATAAATTATAAAAGAATGCAAGATATTTTTAAAAATCTCGATTCTATCGACCATTACAAAGCCGCTTTAAGCATTTTGCTCAAAGAAAATGAAAAATTAAAGGCTCAATACAATAATATACCCATTTCGACATTTACTTTTGAGAAAAAAAATGGTCAAATTATTCTTATTCAGTACAATAACGAGGCTTGTAAACTGTGCGAAAAAGACCAAGACTTGCGAGGAAAAACGGTAGATGATGTTTTTGTAGAGCTAAAAGAAGTAAACAAAAATGTAAAACGGAGTTTTGCCGAAAAGCTAAGTTTTTCAGAACAAACAAGTTGGATTCAAAAAGATGGTGATATTTTATATTTTTCGGTAAACTATGTTTTCATTTTGCCACAAACGGTAATGCTTCACATAGAGGATATTACCGAAAGAATTAAAAATCAACGCCAACTGAAAGATTCAGAAGCGCGTTTTAGAGCTATTTTTGAGAGCAATTTACTCTCGTTTGCTCTTATTTCCAAAACGGGCTGTTTGCAAGATTTTAACCTTAAAGCAGCCGAAAATATAAAGCTCATTTTTAATAAAACGCTCAAAATAGGTACAAGTATTTATGATATTTTTGACCAAAAAAACTCTCAAAACTTTATCGATTTATATAAAAAATCGCTGATTGGCGAAATTGTTTTTGCCGAAAAAGAAATTGAAGATTTTTCGGGCAATAAAATTTGGTTAGAGCTTAATTTTAGCCCTACTTTTTTTAATAACGAAGTTAATGCTGTGTTTTTGAATATTTTAGATATTACAAAACACAAAATGGCGGAGCAAAAAAACAAAGAAGCACTCGAAAAGGAAAATGAATTTGGTAAGCTCAAAAGCAATTTTATTTCTATTGTTTCGCACGAATTTAGAACTCCGCTTGCCGGAATTTATTCCAACACACAGCTTATCGAAAAGTATTCTGGACGCTGGGATAAAGAAAAGAAAAAGCTTGTTTTTCAGCGCATTTTCAATGCAATACAGTATCTAAACCAAATGCTCGATGGAGTTTCGCTGTTAGGGCGCGATTATAGTGGAAAATTCACATTCAACTCTCAAGCCTTTGAATTAGAGTCGTTTTGCTTGCAAATTATTGACGAGATTCATATTTCGATAGGTAAAGCAGCACGGATAAATTTCACTTATTTATCTGGTTTTTCGACTATTACCACCGATAAAGTGCTTTTGCGCCATATCATTTCCAATTTGCTTTCCAATGCAGTAAAATATTCGCCTCAAACCAAAACGGTTGACTTTGATATTGTTTGCACCGAAGATAAAATACTAAAAATGAAAGTTTTAGATTCAGGAATTGGAATTTCGAAGCATGATTTGAAGCATATTTTTGAGCCTTTCCATAGAGGCGAAAACGTAGAAAGCATACAAGGAACAGGCTTGGGAATGTCGATAGTAAAGCGTTGTGTGAGCCTTTTGGACGGAAAAATTGAAATAAACTCGGAGTTGTACAAAGGTACAAGCATTGAAATTGAATTTTCGTTTCAATAAAATTCTAATAACAAATTGTTACATTGTTCAATTGTTCAATTGTTATTTTATGATGAAAAATTGAAAAATTTACAATTTTAGCTCACTTTTTCAAAAAGTCACCATTTTTATACACTACCAACAATTTAACAATTTAACAATTTAACAATTTAACAATTTAACTAAAAAGATAAAAAATGAAAAAATTACAAAAAGGAGATACCATAGGAATTTTAACTCCCGCAAGTGCTTTTAATCCAGAGCGTTTGAGCGAAGTCATTCGCAATTTTGAGCAATTTGGATTGAACGTGAAAGTTGCTGCTAATGCTTTGAAGCACAATGGTTTTTTGGCAGGAACAGACCAAGAGCGTTTAGACGACTTACATTCTCTTTTTGCAGACCCCGAAGTGAAAGGAATTTTCTGTATAAGAGGAGGTTACGGCGCAGCTCGCTTGTTGCCACATATCGACTTTGATTTGATAGCCAAAAATAAGAAAATATTTGCAGGATATTCTGATATAACAGCTTTGCTTACAGCTTTTTATAAAAAATCGAATCTTAAAGGTTTTCATGCACCTATGGGCTTGGCTAATTTTAACGATTTTGTAATAAATAGTTATGAAAATACGTTTTTTGGTAATGGGCACGAGGTAATTTATGCCGATAATCCCGAAATTTTGTCGAAAGGAAAAGCCAAAGGAAAAACTAAAGGAAAGGCAAAAGGCGAATTGCTTGGCGGTAATTTGGCTGTATTTGTAACTCTTTTAGGTTCAGAATATTGGGTTGACACAAAAGGGAAAATTTTATTTTTTGAAGACATTGACGAAGAGCCTTACCGAATAGACCGTTTTTTGACACAATTGCGCATTGGCGGGCATTTGCAAAAAGCTGCTGGGATTGTTTTAGGGCAATTTACCGACTGCGAAACGCGCAAAAATCCAGAAGACAGTTTTGCTGTAAATGAAGTGATTAAAGAACGTTTGCAGGGCTTAAATATTCCTATAATCAAAGGATTTCCTTTTGGGCATGTGGACAAAAATATGGTTTTGCCTTTTGGTGGAATGGTGGAAATAAATTCAAGCGATGCTTCGATGCGTTTTTTAAATTCTCCTTTTGAATAAATAATAGCTTTGCTTATTTTTTTGATAATAAAATAATAATTTAATATGGATATAATAGAACAACTTAATTGGCGATATGCCACCAAAATTTTTGACAAAACAAAAAAAATAAACAAGCATGATTTTGAAGAGCTTTTAGAAGCTTTTCGCCTGTCAGCCAGTTCGCTTGGTTTTCAGCATTACGAGCTTTTAGTTGTTGAAGATCAACAAATTAGAGAAGCTCTTTTGCCTTGTACTTGGAATCAAAAACAAGCAACCGACGCTTCGCATTATCTTGTTTTTTGCACAAAAAACAAATTAACTGAGCAAGATATTGACAATCACTTGCTTAACATAAGCCAAACGCGCAACCAAAGCATTGATAAAGTACAGCCTTACGGGCAAAGGATTCGTAATTTTTTGAAAAACAAAGACGAACGAGATATTTTTGAATGGCTTAGTAATCAGGTTTTTATTGCATTGGGAAATTTAATGACCGTGTGTGCTGTTAAAAATATAGATACTTGTGCCATTGGCGGTTTTGAACCCGAAAAGTACGCCGAAATTTTAGGACTCAAAGAAAAAGAACTTACCCCAGTAGTTTGTTTAGCAGTTGGTTATCGTTCCGAAGAGGATACTTACCAAGCAGTAAATAAAGTACGAAAAACAATGCAAAATTTAGTTCGATTTATTTGATTTTAAAGCACAATAATAGCAACTAGTGCCCGAAAAGAAGAGCAGATTTCAGTCATTTTGAAATTTCAAAATAACAAGAAAGTGTTTCTTTTTAGGCACTAACTAAGTTTTAGTTTTAAAATCCTCAATTAACAAAAAGGTTTTTAAAATTGAATAAAAAATTGAAAATTTTAAAATTATTCTATCAATAAATAAAATGAAAGTACTAAAAAAATATAAATTTCAATTTGTTTTCTATCTTTCTATACTATTCATTTGTAGTATTTCGTGTACTCAAAATGAAGAAAAATTGGTAGTTGATTTTTCAGACACACTTTCGGTCGATGACCAAAAAAACGATGTGCCTGTTAAAATTGCGTATGTTGCTATTTCGTCAATTACCTCTCCTAAAGAAACTTACTCGTATTATGGCGATTTATTGAAATACATTTCTGAAAAAATAAAACGACCTATTTATATAAAGCAAAAGCGCACTTATGAGGAAGTAAATCGCTTGCTAGATAATGGCGAAGTTGATTTTGCATTTATCTGCTCGGGCTCGTATGTTGATGAAATTAAGCGAGGTAAGATAAAGATTTTAGTGGCACCTGTTGTTAATGCTAAGCATACCTACCAATCGTATGTAATTACCAATAAAAATTCGGAAATAAAAAGCTTTAACGATTTCTACCACAAGAGCTTTGCTTATACCGACCCGCTTTCGACAACCGGAAAATTATATGCAATGAAGCGCCTTAAAGAATTGAATTATACCGAAAATGTTTTTTTCAAAAAAACAGTTTATACTTATGGGCACGACATTTCGATACAAATGGTAAACAGGGGCATTATTGATGGTGCTTGTGTACATGGTTTAATTTTTGATTACTTATCAGAGGAATATCCCGATAGAGTAGAAAATGTAAAAATAATCGAAAAATCGGAAGACTATGGAATTCCTCCTGTAGTGGTGCCAATTTCGATGAAAGATGAATGTTTTTACAAATTGCAAAACATATTTCTTAATTTACACAACGACAGCATAGGAAAAAAAATACTGACCAAGTTGCACATTGATAAGTTTGATGTTGCAAGCGACTCGATGTATAAAAGTGTGTATAAATTAAAAGAAATAACAGACAATGAGGATAATAAAAACAATTAAGCTGCCTCTTTTCTTTAAATTTGCTATTATTTCGACTATAGTAGTTATTATTTTTGGTTCTATAAATATTTATTTTTTGTGGAATTCGGTTTACAAATCTTTTGAAAAAGAAATAGATAAGCGATGCAAAGTGTTGGCTAAAATTGTAGCCGAAAAGTCCTTAAACTTAATGGTTTATGAAGACAATTTGAGTCTTTATAATGTTCTTGACGAAATCACTCAAAGCGACCCAAGTATAGCTTATATTTTTATATTAAATAGAAATAATGAAATTGTAGCACAAACCTTCAACCTGAGCATTCCCGACAAATTAATTAACATAAATAAATTAAAATCAAACAATTATAATATAGAAGTAATTCGTACCAATAACTTTAAACACCCTGTAATACGCGACATTGCTTACCCCATTTTGCGTGGGGAAATAGGAACCGTAAGGCTTGGAATTGTAGAAGAACATATTCAACAAGAAATGCGAGAAGCTAGTAGAAATCTGATAATTATGATTTCTGCTTTCTTGATATTTGGTTTGGTAGGAACCGTATTTTTTTCGTATTTAATTACTTCGCCTATAAAAAAAATAAGCGACAAGGCACAAAAAATAGACCTAAATTCAATAGATACAGAAGATTGCGAAATAGATAAAAAACAAATTTTCACTTTTTTTAGTATAAAAATTTACGACGAGTTGGATATTCTGATTACTAAATTTTCTGAAATGATTTTGCGATTAAAATTGAACTATGTTAAACTAAAAGAAACACAAAGTGCTCTTATTCAGGCTGAAAAAATGGCTTCGCTAGGAACACTTTCGGCAGGAGTGGCACACGAAATCAACAATCCTATTTCGGGGATTAAAAATTGTGTGAATAGAATACAGAAAAAACCCGAAAATATAGAGCAAAACCTTAAATACATTGAACTTATAAAAGAAGCTACCGAAAAAATAGAAAGCGTAGTTCAGCATTTGCTTAGTTTTAGCCGAAAACAAGAGTTTGAAGCGAAAAAAGTGCTTTTGAATGCGGTGATAGAAAGTGTAATTACCTTAACAAAACATCGATTGACGAATAAAAAAGTGAAGATTATTAGTAACTTAGACAACGAATTTTGGGTAAATGGCAGCTTTAACCATTTGGAGCAAATTTTTGTCAATTTTATACTCAATAGCTTTGACGCAATTGTGGAAAGGCAAGAAAAAGAGCCTGATTTAGAAGGAATTATAGAAATAAAAGTAGCCAAAAACAAACAAGAAATCAATGTTCATATTCTTGACAATGGAATTGGAATACCTCAAAATTCGCAAACTAAAATTTTCGACCCGTTTTTTACGTCAAAAGAAGTTGGAAAAGGCACTGGTTTAGGGCTTTCGCTCTCGTTTAATTTGATAAAAAAACACAAAGGAGATGTTGCTTTTTCGAGCACCGAAAACCAAGGAACTGAATTTATCATTCAACTACCTTGTTACTTAGAAAATTAAATTTCATTTTCAAAAAAAATAAAACAAAGAAATGAAAATATTTGTGGTTGATGATGAGCGAATTATACGAGTTTCGCTTGCCGACGAGCTGAGAGATGCTAACTTTGAAGTATTTGAATTTTCAAATGCCGGTGCTGCTCTTATGGAAATGCAAACAACTGTACCTGAAATAGTTATAACCGATTTGAAAATGCCAGACATCAACGGTATTGATTTTTTGAAACGGATAAAACTTATCAATAAAAATATTTTTGTGGTGATGATGACCGCATATTCTACCGTTTCTACTGCCGTAGAAGCCATGAAATTAGGTGCTTACGATTATATCGAAAAACCTTTCGACAACGAACACATTCTCATCATTTTAGACCATATTCAAGAACTCAAACAAGTTAAGGACGAAAACAAACAGCTAAAAATAAAACTCAAACAAAATTACGATTTTTCGGCTTACGTAGGTAATAATCAGAAAGTTTTAGAAATATTTGAATTGGTTAAGATTGTAGCCCAAAAACAAACTTCTGTTTTGTTGGTTGGCGAAACCGGAACAGGTAAAGAGCTTTTAACCAATATAATACATTACAATAGCAAGCGCAACAAAAAACCACTCATCAAAGTTAGTTGTGCCATTTTGAGCCGCGAACTTTTTGAGTCCGAACTTTTTGGACACGAAAAAGGTGCATTTACAGGTGCAATGAGCGAAAAAATAGGACGTTTTGAACAAGCCGATGGCGGAACTATTTACTTAGACGATATCGACGATGTGCCGCTCGACTTGCAAGTAAAACTATTGAGAGCCTTAGAAGAGCGTGAAATTCAACGCGTTGGAAGCAATAAAGTTATCAAAATCGACATCAGGTTAATTGCATCAACCAAAAAAGATTTGCGCCGAATGGTGGACGAAGGCAAATTTAGAGAAGACTTGTTTTACAGGCTCAATGTATTCCCCATTAATTTGCCGCCTTTGCGCGAAAGACCCGATGATATTGAAAAACTAACCAAGCATTTTGTTTCCGTATTTTCAGAAGGCGAAGTAGAATTGATTGAAGAAGAAGTATTTGATATTTTGAAGGAATATCCTTTTCAGGGCAACGTGCGAGAACTCAGAAATTTATGTGAAAGACTTGCCTTGCTTAGCATCGACAATAAAATTACGAAAGCCATTGTTCCTTACGAAATTAAATACCCAACCTTAAAAACCACGAACTCTACTTTCGACAACAAAACCTTGACCGAAATACTCGAAGAAGTAGAAAAAAATGCCATTGTTGCAGCACTCGACAAAGCTGCCGGAAACAAAGCGAAAGCCGCAGAAATACTAGGACTTCCGGCTTCTACCTTGAAGTCGAAAATTGCTAAATTTAGCCTTTGATGCTTCCTTTGATAGGAAGTTTAAATTCTAAATTTTAGAACCCACAGTAAAACCTTTACTCTAATTTCAAAAAAAAAGAATCGACGAAATTTCGTTTTAATCGACGAAATTTCGTCGATTTTTTCATTCTTGACTTTTGAAAAAAAAATAAATTTAAAATTTCTTTTTTTTTTTAACATTCATATTCAAATACATACAAAAACACATTATAATAGCATTGATTTAAAGCATGATTTGGGAATATTAATTGAAAGTACTAGTGTATAATAAAAAAACATAACATATTTTAATAAATAAAAATTATTACAACATGAAAAAACTATTTTATTTAGTAGCAATTATCAGCCTTTTTTTAGTATCGTGCGAAGGTCCTATGGGTCCTTCCGGTCTTAATGGTTTAGATGGTGCTGACGGTGCTGACGGAAAAGATGCATCAATGACATGCTTAACTTGCCACTCAGATGCTAATTTACAAGCTATAAGAGCACAATTCGCATCTTCGGGTCATACTAGCAACGAAGTAGCCGAAGAACATGGCGAATGGAGTGCTTCGTGCACACAATGCCACTCAAGCGAAGGTTTCATTACTTATGCTAATACTGGTCTTGCTCCTACGGTTGGAACAAGTAGTCCTGCTGGTCAATTTGAATGCAGAACTTGCCACAGTATCCACAAAACATTTGAAGCTGCTGATTATGCTTTCAGACTTACTGCTCCTTTAAAATTTATAACTGACGCTACAAAAACAGTTGATTTCAAAAATGCAAACCTTTGCGCTTCTTGCCACCAATCTCGTAGATCAAATCTTACCTTGCCTGCTCCTCCGCAAGCGAACATATTTTACGGCTTTGGTTTAGCCGAACTAGGTTCCTCTGATTATTATGGTAAAGTTGGCGACCACTTTTCTTTAACCAACAAATGTACTACTTGCCACATGGGTTCTTATGCAAGCGGCAAAGGTGGTCACACTTTCAAAGCTATTCCGATAGCTGTTACTAACACAGATTGTGCTACTTGCCATAGTAGTGTTACAACTGCTGTAAAGACCCAAGTAACTGCAGACTTAAATACTTTGAGAGATTTACTTTTGGCTAGAGGTGTAATAACTTACGATGCACTAACTGCAACTTATGTAAAAGTAAACGGCACATTCCACAAAAATCTGGTTTATGCAATGTACAACTGGAACGTTATAAATGCAGATGCTAGCTTTGGAGCTCACAATCCTAGCTATATTCAA
>JFJP01005644.1_pt1 | contig 15183 bp, 13 predicted proteins | sample 431651 | NCBI WGS metagenome assembly JFJP01 (sample SAMN02602958, study PRJNA72255) | Microbial mat metagenome, whole genome shotgun sequencing project. | biome: fresh water; feature: sink hole; material: water; isolation source: purple microbial (photo- and chemosynthetic) mats found in...
AGCGCAGCGTTTTGCTGGGTGGCCTGGTCCATCTCCATGACCGCATCACCCACCTGCGCCACCCCTGAGGCTTGCTCGTTGCTGGCCGCGCTGATCTCGCCCATGATGTCGGTCACCCGGCGGATGCTGCTCACCACCTCGGTCATGGTGGCACCGGCCTGGTCGACCAGGGTGGTGCCATGCTCCACCCGCTCCACACTGGCGTTGATGAGGCTCTTGATTTCCTTGGCCGCCTCAGCCGAGCGGCCCGCCAGACTGCGCACCTCGCTGGCCACCACCGCAAAGCCCCGGCCCTGCTCGCCGGCACGGGCAGCTTCTACCGCCGCATTGAGCGCCAAAATGTTGGTCTGGAAGGCAATGCCGTCAATGACACTGATGATGTCCGAGATCTTGCGGGAGGACTCGTTGATGCCTTTCATGGTTTCCACCACCCGGCCCACCACCTCGCCGCCTTGCATGGTTGGCCTGGCGGGCGTTATCGGCGTTTTGTTTGACCGTGGCGCTGAGCTGCTTCATGCTGGATGAGGCCCGATCCAGCGCGCCGGCCTGATGCTCGGTTCGGCTGGAAAGGTCGTGATTGCCTTGCGCAATCTCGCTGCTGGCGCTGGCCACCCCCTCGGCATTGCGCTTGACGTTGCCCACCATCTCGATAAAGCTGGTTTGCATGCGCGACATGGCCCCCAGCAAGCGCAAAGTCTCCTCATTGCCGGAAGGGGCCACCGGCATGGACAAGTTGCCCAGCGCCAGTTGGTCGGCAATGTCAACGGCGTGGGCCATGGGTCGGGCCATCTGGCGGGCCAGCCACAAGGCAGCAAAAACAAGACAGACGGTGGCCAGGGCCAACACCAGGCCGGTGCTTACCCACGCCTGGGACACACTGCTGCGGGTTTGCTGACCAAAGGACTGGGCATCCTTTTCAATGACCTCGCTCTGCAGACCCATCTGTTTTTCGAGGTCCAGAAACAGCTTCTGGAACTCCGCCAAAGCCGTGTCGGCCGCGGCACTGTTGGCCAACTGCGCCTGCACCGCGCCAGCGGCCCGGGTGTATTGCTCGACGATGGGCAGGGTGCCACCAATCGCGGCACGGGCCTGCGGTGACAGCGGCAGAGCCTGCAACTCGGCCAACGCGCTCTGGAAAGTCATGGTGTGCTCGCGCAGGGCGGACTGGGCATCAGAGATTTGAGCCGGTGTTTTGGTCACCGAACCCAGCATGGCCTGCAAGACATCACCCCGCACGGCGTCGTGCATCATGTCGGCCTTTTGGCTGAGCTGAAGTGCAGAGCCGGTGCTCACGGAATGCTCAAAACTCTGTGCCATGCGCGACACATTGAACAGTGCAATGGCACCCACCACACACGCCGTCAGCGCCCCCACCCAACCCAATGCGAGAACCTGGTGCCGCAGCTTCATGAGAACGTCCTTTTCAGTTGTTATGCCCAGTGACGCCCCAAGACATCACCAACGCGCTATTTTCCCCCCAATAAAGCGTCCTTCAGCAAATTATCAGCAGGCACCGGACCCAGCCAGATCATCATCAAGGCTTTGAAAAACTCGGCCTCTTTGTAGGGCTCGCCCTGCACCACGCCCTTGACCGTGATCACGCTGCCCACACCAGGCACCCAGTCAATCATGAATTGGTCGCCCGCCACCAGCGGCTTTTGGGCTGCAAACATCTCCCCCATGCGGATCAGCCCCGGGATCAGCTTGGACATGGCGGCCTTGTCCATGTTGTCTTCCATGCCCCGGGTCAGCAACTTGCCCAATTCCTTTGAATCAATGGTTCTCAGCATGGTGACCGCCAGCCGCTTGGGGCCGGGCTGGTTGACCACGTCGTCGGGTGTGCTGGCTTTTTTGCCCAGGTACAGCCCGGCGACATAGACCTTGAAAATCGCCTTGAAGCGGGTGCCCGCCCCATTGAGCTGGAGCCGGCTGCCCTGCATCTCGATCGAGTCTTCGAGCTTCACGCCCTGGACCTCGATGGTGGCAGCGAACGTGCTCAGGCTGCACAGGCTGACCGCCGCCGCCAAAACAAGGGTTTCAATGAGTTTCATACGCTCTCCTTTGCATAGCACGGCCATGCTATTTTTTGACTAAAGCCCGATTCTCCAGCGCCTGCTTTGCGGGCGCAACAGGGTTTTCGATAGGAGAGTTCGCCACAGCGAAGCGCAAAGTGGTTTGCTACACTTCTGCGATGTTTATTCACCGTATCTCCATCACAGGTTGCAGTGACCGGGGAGCCTGGCCCTGGCGGCCCCGGCACGGTATTCGGGCGCTCGCCTGATTTTTCCCCTCTCCTGGTGTGAACGAGCCGCAGCACTCCCCGCTGCATGGCGGGCCGGTGGCGCCATCCAGGCCCCTGACCCTGCCCGCCGCCCCAGTGGCGCACTGAACTGAAAGACCTCCTGCCGTGATCTCTGAACTCGAATTCAAAAGCCTGAGCGCCCAAGGCTACAACCGCATTCCCCTGTTGGCAGAAGCCTTTGCCGACCTGGAAACGCCCCTGTCCCTGTACCTGAAGCTGGCCCACGCCAAAGACGCCGGCCGGCACAGCTTTTTGCTGGAATCGGTGGTGGGCGGCGAGCGTTTTGGCCGCTACAGCTTCATTGGCCTGCCGGCCCGCACCCTGGTGCGCGCCAGCGGCTTTGGCCCGGACGCCCGCACCGAGGTGGTGACCGATGGCGTGGTGGTGGAGACCTCCACGGCCAATCCGCTGGACTTTATTTCAGACTACCAAAAACGTTTCAAGGTGGCGCTACGGCCCGGCTTGCCGCGCTTTTGTGGCGGCCTGGCGGGCTACTTTGGCTACGACACAGTGCGCTACATCGAGAAAAAACTGCAAGCCTCGTGCCCGCCCGACACCCTGGGCTGCCCCGACATCCTGCTGCTTCAATGTGAAGAATTGGCGGTCATCGACAACCTGTCGGGCAAGCTGTACTTGATTGTGTACGCCGACCCAAGCCTGCCGGAGGCCTATGCCAACGCCAAAAAGCGGCTGCGCGAACTCAAGGAGCAACTCAAATACTCGGTCAGCGCGCCAGTGGTCAAACCCACGCAAAGTTTTCCCGCCGAGCGGGAATTCGCCAAGGCCGACTACATCGCGGCCGTGGAGCGCGCCAAAGAGCTGATCGCCGGCGGCGACTTCATGCAGGTGCAGGTCGGACAGCGCATCAAGAAGCGCTACACCGAGTCGCCTCTGAGCTTGTACCGGGCGCTGCGCGCGCTCAACCCCAGCCCCTACATGTATTACTACCACTTTGGCGATTTTCATGTGGTGGGAGCCAGCCCCGAGATTTTGGTGCGCCAGGAGCAAATCTCGCTGGACGGCCAAACCGAACAAAAAATCACCATCCGCCCGTTGGCCGGCACCCGGCCCCGGGGCGCCAGCGCCGAGCTGGACCGGGCCGCCGAGGTGGAACTGATCAACGACCCCAAGGAACGCGCCGAGCATGTGATGCTGATCGACCTGGCCCGCAATGACATTGGGCGCATTGCCAAGATTGGCAGCGTGAAGGTGACCGAAGCCTTCAGCGTGGAGCGCTACAGCCATGTGATGCACATCGTGAGCAATGTCGAAGGCACACTCCTGGACGGCATGACCAGCATGGATGTGCTCAAAGCCACCTTCCCGGCCGGCACCCTGACCGGCGCGCCCAAGGTGCACGCGATGGAGCTGATTGACCAGCTGGAGCCGACCAAGCGCGGCATTTATGGCGGTGCCTGCGGCTACCTGAGCTACGCCGGCGACATGGATGTGGCGATCGCGATTCGCACCGGCATCATCAAGGAGCAGATGCTGTATGTGCAGGCAGCAGCCGGTGTGGTGGCCGATTCGGTGCCCGAGCTGGAATGGCGCGAGACCGAAGCCAAGGCGCGCGCGCTGCTGCGCGCAGCCGAGTTGGTGGAAGAGGGGATGGAATGAAAAATATAGCTGCCAGCGCTTGTAGGACGTGGGCTACGAGCTTATTTTTCATAAATTTACTGCGCTGGCTCGGAGCGGCGCTGTGTGTTGTCGTGCTGACCGCCTGTAGTCGCGAAGAAGCGGCACCCAAGCCACAGTACACCAGCACACCTGGCGCGGCCGATGCCCGAACCCATTACGTTTTTTTGATTCACCCGCTGCAAAACCCGCAGCTGCTGCACCAAAAATTTGAGCCGCTGATGAACTACTTGAGCGAGCAATTGCCCGGTACCGCGTTTGACCTGGAAACCTCCAACGACTATGCTGATTTTGAGCAAAAGCTGCGCAAAGGCGGACCACACTTTGCCTTGCCCAACCCGTACCATGCCACGCTGGCGCGCGATTGGGGATACCACGCGATTGCCAAAATGGGCAATGACGCGCTGTTTCGCGGCATTTTCATTGTGCGCAAAGACAGTCCGATCCGGCAGGTGGCCGATTTACGCGGCAAGGTGGTGGCCTACCCGGCCCCGACAGCGCTGGCGGCAGCCATGATGCCGCAGCTGTACCTGCAAAAAAACGGCATTGACGTGATGACCGACATCAAAAACAGCTATGTGGGCACGCACAACTCGTCGATCATGAACGCCTACCTGCGCCAAAGCGATGTCAGTGCCACCTGGCCAGTGGCCTGGGCGGCGTTTGAGCAGTCCAACCCGAAGGAGGCAGCCGAACTCAAGGTGATCTGGCAAACTCCCACGCTGATTCAAAACGCCATTCTGGCGCGCCAGGATGTGCCGCCCGCAGTGGTGTCGGAAGTGGCCCGCGTGCTGACCACGTTGCAGGACCAGCCTGCCGGTCTGGTGTTGCTCAAGGGCATCGACACGGTGAATTTTGTGGCTGCCAGTGATGCTGATTTTGAAATCGTCCGGACATTCCTCAAAGAGTTCAATACGCTGGTCAAGAAAGAAAAATGACTTCACCCAAGCGCCCGGCATTGCGGTGGTTTTCTGCGACGGTGCGTCGCCAGTTGATCTGGGGCGTGGCGCTGGTGCATGCGGTGATGATGAGTTTGTTTGTGTATGACTTATCGCAGCGGCAGCGCGAATTTTTGATTGAGAGCCAGACCAGTCAGGCCATCAGTTTGGCGCACAACCTGGCGCTGATCTCGGCCACACCGCTGCTGTCGTCGGATTTTGCCGGTTTGCAGGAGCTCACGGCGGCCATCAGCTCGTACCCCGGTGTGGCCCATGCCATGGTGTTTTTACCCAGCGGCAAGATTGTGGCGCATGGGGATGCGCCGCTGCGTGGCCAGTTTGTGGCGGATCTTGCGCAGTTTGACATCTCGGCGGGCAGCCAGCCGCGCATTTTGGCGAGCACCCGGGCGCTGGCTGACGTGGTGGCACCGGTGCTGATTGGTCAGAACCGCATTGGCTGGGTGCGGGTGGGCGTGGCACAGAGCGCCACCGCCAGCAAACTGGCCGCCATTTCACGCAGTGGACTTCTCTACACCCTGCTGGCGATTGCGGTGGGCGTGCTGCTGGCCTGGTGGCTGGCGCACCACCTGACGCGCCGCCTGGACAAGCTGGCGCGCGTGGCTGACGCGGTCAGCTCGGGCGAGATGCAATTGCGCGCAACGGTAGCGGGCAACGATGAGTTGAGCCATCTGGCACGCGCGTTTAATTTCATGCTCGATGTGTTGGCCATGCAGTCAGCCAAAGAAAAAAGTCTGCAAATGGAGCTGCAGGCTGAAAAGGAACTGGCGCAGATCACGCTGGCCTCGATTGGTGATGCGGTGGTCACCACCAACCATGCCGGGCACGTCACGTTTCTCAATACGGTGGCCCAAAGCCTGACCGGCTGGGATGCCTCGGATGCGACGGGGCAACCCATCGTTGAGGTGTTTCAGCTGCTGCACAACCAGTCTGGCAGCACGCTGGACAACCCGGTGGCGCAGGTGTTGGCCAGCGGCGTGGCGGTGGCCTCGGCCGAGTGCAGTGCGCTGCTGTCGCGCACTGGCGGCAAGTGCTGGGTGGACAGCTTGGCCTCGCCCATCTTTGCCCTGGATGGACAGGTGCTGGGCTGTGTGCTGGTGTTTCGTGATGTTTCTGAACAATTCATCGCCCAGGACCGGCTGCAGTGGCAGGCCGGCCACGACGCGCTGACGGGACTGCCCAACCGCGTGCTGTTGGCCGACCGCTTTGCCCGGGCGCTGGAAAAGTCGCGGCGTGACAGCACCCGGCTTGCGGTGTGCATGCTGGATCTCGACAAGTTCAAGCCGGTCAATGACAACTTTGGCCATGCCGTGGGAGACGAATTGCTGGTGGCGCTGACCGCCCGCTTGAGCCAGGAGCTGCGCGCCGTCGATACCTTGACGCGCCTGGGCGGTGATGAATTTGTCATCTTGCTGGAAGACCTGGCCGAATCAGCCGATCTGCCAGGCTTGCTGACGCGCATTTTGCAGGCCCTGGCAGAGCCGTTTGAGATCGCTGGCCATCACATTGTCATCACCGCCAGTTTGGGTTTGACGGTGTTTCCGCAGGATGATTCTGACCCTGACACGCTGTTGCGCCATGCCGATCAGGCCATGTATGTGGCCAAGCAGACCGGACGCAACCGGTTTTACTGCTTTGACGTACTGCAAGATCGCCAGTTGGAATCGGCGCATCAGACGTTGGAGCGCGTGCGCCAGGCGATGCATGACAACGAGTTACAGCTGTATTACCAGCCCAAGGTGAATCTGCGCAGTGGCGAAATCGAAGGTTTTGAGGCCTTGCTGCGCTGGCAGCACCCGCAAAACGGCATGATTCCGCCGTTGGCGTTTTTGCCGCTGATCGAGCAAACCGACCTGATTGCCGACATTGGCCAGTGGGTCATTGAGCGCGCCCTGGCACAGCTACAGCAGTGGCAGCAGCAGGGCGCGGTGTGGCCGGTCAGCGTCAACATAGCAGCGCGGCATTTTCAAAAAGATGATTTTTTTAGCCGGTTACAGGCGGCGCTGGTGGCCTACCCCGATGTGTCGCCGGCGCTGCTGGAATTTGAAATCCTGGAATCGGCGGCGTTGGCTGACTACCACGCCATGAACGAATTGATTGCCAGTTGCCAGCGCCTGGGCATCCACTTTTCGCTGGACGACTTCGGTACCGGTTACTCGTCGCTGAGTTATTTGAAGCGCCTGCCGGTGCAAACCCTCAAAATTGACCAGTCGTTTGTGCGTGACATGCTCGATGACCCGGACGACCGCGCGCTGGTCGAGTCGGTCATCAACATCGCCAAGCTGTTCCGCCTGAGTGTGATTGCCGAGGGCGTCGAGTCGCAAGACCAGGGCGTATTGCTGCTGCGGCTGGGCTGTGATGTGGTGCAGGGCTATGGCATTGCGCGGCCGATGCCGGCAGACACCATTGCCGACTGGGCGCGGCACTACATTGCCGATGCCAATTGGCGGCGCTGGGTCGATGTGCCCTGGGACCTGGGCGATTTGCCGCTGCTGATGGCGCAACATGAACATCTGATGTGGATCAACCATCTGCTGGCGTTGCTGGACTCGAGTGCCATACAGTCAGTCGAAGCCAAGTTGCTGGAGCACCAGCAATGCCGTTTTGGGGTCTGGTACGGCGGTCAAGGCGCGCAGCGGTACGGCCATTTACCGGAGTTTCTGGTGATTGGCCAACTGCACCAACAAGTCCATCAGCTGGGCGATGACATGGTTCACTTGTGCGCGGCCGGCGAGCTGGATCAGGCGCGTGCGCTGGCCGCCGAGTTGCGGACCGCCAAAGACAAGATGCTGGTGCAACTGGGTGACTTGCAGCGTGCAGCGCTGCTGGCGCTGGAAAAGCCGCCATTGCATCTGTTGCTGAATTCATCTACTGATTGAGAACCTGACCCCATGAAACTTCTGATGATCGATAACTACGACAGCTTTACCTACAACATCGTCCAGTACCTGGGTGAACTCGGTGCCGCGGTGATGGTGGCACGCAACGACGAGATCACGCTGGCTGACATGGACGCGCTGCTGGCGGCTGGCGCGCTGGACCGGCTGGTGATTTCACCCGGGCCGTGTTCGCCAGCCGAGGCAGGCATTTCAGTGCAGGCGATTGCGCACTTTGCCGGCAAACTGCCGATTCTGGGTGTCTGCCTGGGGCATCAGGCGATAGGCAGCGCGTTTGGCGGCACCATCATCCGCGCCCAGCAGCTGATGCATGGCAAAACCAGCGTCATGACCACCACCCAAGAGGGCGTGTTTGAAGGCTTGCCACGCCAGTTCACGGTGAACCGCTACCACTCGCTGGCCATTGAGCGCGCCACCTGTCCGGCCTGCCTGAAAGTCACCGCCTGGACCGACGACGGTGAAATCATGGGCATCCAGCACACCAGCCTGGACATCGAGGGCGTGCAGTTTCACCCCGAAAGCATCCTCACCGAGCATGGCCACGCCATGTTGAAAAACTTTCTGAAGCCCCGGGCAAAAGAGTGAATTTGTTGTCATGTCGTCTGCGTCGTTCCCGCGAAGCCCCCGTCTTCGCCGGAATGATGATTAATCAACAACTTGGCCCAAAGATGATTTTGTGTTGCCACGTTCAGGGTATTGACTTGCTATTTAATTAATTGCTGCTTGCGCTTATACAGAAAGGGCTAGAGGCCAAAATGACATATAAAACCATTGATCTTCGCAGCGACACCGTGACACAGCCCACACCCGCCATGCGCGCCGCCATGGCTGCCGCACCGGTGGGGGACGACGTGTTTGGTGACGACCCCACGGTCAATGCCTTGCAGCAGCGGCTGGCTGACCTGCTGGGGTTTGAAGCGGCGCTGTTCGTGCCCACCGGCACCCAAAGCAATCTGTGCGCGCTGCTGGCGCACTGCCAGCGTGGTGACGAGTACATCGTCGGCCAGATGGCGCACACTTACCGTTGGGAAGGCGGCGGTGCTGCCGTGCTGGGCAGCGTGCAGCCGCAACCCTTGAACCACCAGCCAGATGGCACGCTGGCGCTCGACGAGATTGAGGCCGCCATCAAACCCGATGACGCGCACTTTGCCAAAACCCGGCTGCTGACGTTGGAAAACACCTTTGGCGGCAAGTTGCTGCCGTTTGAGTATGTGCAAGCCGCCACTGAACTTGCCGCCAGCCGGGGTTTGAGTCGGCATCTGGACGGTGCGCGGCTGTTCAATGCGGCGGTGGTGCAGGCCCGGCAGCTTGCTGAAAAGAATATAACAAATCAGCCTCTAGCCCAATCAGAAAAAGCGCTGGCAGCTTCAATTAATGAAGCTTCTGCGATGCGGGACATGGCCGGTGCTGTGGGCCGGAATGCGGTCCAAGCGGCAGTCGTACCTAGCCTGGCCGACATTCACGCCGAGGCGCGGCGCATTGCCCAGTGCTTTGACAGCGTCTCGGTGTGCCTGAGCAAAGGGCTGGGCGCGCCGGTGGGTTCGGTGCTGTGCGGCAGCCGCGACTTCATCTCGCGCGCCCACCGCATTCGCAAAATGGCCGGTGGCGGCATGCGCCAGGCCGGCATTCTGGCCGCTGCCGGGCTGTATGCGCTAGACCACCATGTGGCGCGGTTGGCCGATGATCACGCGCTGGCCGCCCGGCTGGCGGCTGGCTTGCAAGGCTTGCCCGGCGTGCAGGTGGAGCCGCCGCACAGCAACATGGCATTTGTTGATTTGCATGGCCCAGCCAAGTTCCGTGCGGCTGAGCTGCTCGCATTTTTAACGCAAAACTGTATCCTCACCACTGGCTTGTACCGGCTGCGGCTGGTCACCCATCTGGATGTTGATGCCGTCGGCATTGACCACACGGTGGCGCTGTTTCGGGGCTTTTTGGGCACCAGCGGCCAGGCTTGAACCTGGCCCTGGACTTCTTGCCCGTTGTTGTCCTGGCTATTGCGGCTTAATATTCTTAGAAATTCAGGCCGACATCCGATTTGGTTTTCCATTGCTTGCTGCCGACCATGCGGGCCTGGAACTGCTGGGTTGCGCCATCTTGCCAGCGGGTGGCAAGATGTTTGTCTGAGCCGACCTTGTGGCCGATCGGCACCACCTCGGCGACCTGAATCTGCACGCTTTCGCGCTTCAGGTCAAAGCTTGTGATTTTGCCCTTGACCTCAAAAAAATAGCTGATGGGCAGGCACTGGCTGCCCATTGGTGCCTCGCAGTAAGGAAACTCTTGCTGGTAAGCAGCCATCAGGCCGATCAGCGCCCGGGCTTGCTCGGCCCGTTTTTCCTGCTCAAGGGCATCTTTGCGCCGACTGTCTTCGAGACCCGCAATTTTCTGGCTGGCCTGCGCCAGGCGACCGCATTCATCGTCGGGAAACGCCTTCATGAATTGCCGCCACTGGGTCAGCTCATTGGCGCTGTGCGCGGCGTTGAAGGCCTTCAAACAGGCCGCCTTGGCCTGTGCTTGCCGGTCACGGTCAAGTTCGGCTTTGCGCTGCATTTGCTGCAAGTCGCCTGACTTGCGTTGAATCTGCAACAGCTCATCTGCCTTGCGCTGTTCGAAAGCGCGTTTTTCCTCGTCAAGCTGGCGGCGCTGGGCTTCAAGGTCGGCGCGCAGCTTATCGGTTTCGCTTTCTGGCAACTTGGGCGCGCGTTGCTTGGTCGGTTCGGCCGGTTGTTCGGCCGCTGGCGGCGGCACCGGCTGGGTTTTTTGGCTGGGCTGGGCAGCGTAAGCAGCAGGCAGCGTGAAATTTGCCGCCTTGCCGTCCAGGAAATCAAGCAGGGCCAGGCCAGTTGCATGCACCCAGGCCTTGATGTGACTGGCATAGCCCGGATCAGTCTGCACATCCGCTTCGCGTTTGATAAAGAAGCTGAGGTTGATTCTTCTGCCTTGGTAGCGATTGCCATCCAGGTTAATCCAGAATGCCTGGTTTTCAATGTCACCCGGGTAAGCCGCCAAGGCAGCAAGATTGGTTTTGCGCCAATTGTTGGTACTTGTCAGGCTTTTTTCGATGGTGCTTTGAAAGTTCGAGTTGGACCAGGTTTTTGCGCAGGCAAACAACATGCTGCTAGGTTCCAGTCCAAAGTCATCCAGCAGAACATTGGTTTCAGTCGTCTGGCACTTGTTGTTTTTCCAATTGACCCGGCTTGAATCGGGCGTAAACGACAACACCATGGCAAACAGCAGGCGATGCGGGGCGGTACTCTTCAGGGTCAGGGTAATGCCGGGTGTTGAACTCAAAGTCCCGCCAGTTAATGGGATGGCATCGACATTTTTACTGACAACCAGCCAGTCCCCGGGAGGCAATGGGAACGGTTTGACAAATGAACCAAGCCCTATGCCACCGCTTATAACCATGCCTGTTTCAATGTCGTCGTAGGCAGTTTCACCAACAACGCATTGGCTTGAAAAGGCCAGCAAAATCATGCATAACCATTGGTGCAGGGTATTCATCGGGTTGACTCCTTCTGGGGATCGCGCTACCAACGCGGTCGCCAGGCAATAGGTCAAAAATCCAGACCCGCATTATCGTACTGGCTTTGGCATCGGCGGCAAGACCCAGCACCGACGGTCGGTGGCATCTTGTCATTTGCCCCATGGGCGATGTTGTAATGACGGATCAACAGAAACAAAGGTGAAATGAGCATGCTGGACTGGACGGCGCAAGCGTTGCCGCAAATTTGGTCAGACCTGATACCCGCGACCTTGGGTATTGATCATCTGGGCCTTTTCGTTGTTGCTGGCATTGTGCTGAACCTGACCCCTGGGGTGGATGTGCTGTATATCCTGACGCAGTCGGTCAAGGGTGGCGTTCGCGTGGGCGTGGCTGCAGCGCTGGGCATTGTGGCGGGCTGCTTTGTGCATATTGCCGCTGCGGCGGTGGGCTTGAGCGCGCTGATTGCCGCGTCGGGCACCGGCTTTGGCGTGCTCAAGTGGCTTGGTGCTGCCTACCTGATGTGGGTGGGCTGGCAGCTGTTGCGCCGCCATGGTGCTTCATTTTCAGTAGCTTTTAGCGCAGGTGAGCCAAGGGCTACAGACACGGACTTGGGACTTTGCCAAAAAAACTTGATGAAGGTTTTTACCCGAGGTTTTTGGACCAATGCCCTCAACCCCAAGGTGGCGCTGTTTTTTCTGGCATTTTTGCCGCAGTTCATTGACCCTGTGGCACCGCACAAGACACTGGCTTTTTTGTTGTTGGGACTGGTCTTTAATCTCAACAGCCTGTGGGTCAATCTTGGTTTTGCCTGGGTCGGCGCATCGCTGGGCGCGGCACTGGGAGCTGCCAGCTCGCCGCGCTGGCGCGCACTGCAGGGCAAGCTGCCATGGCTGGAGCGTCTGGCCGGGGCCATGTTCATCGGATTTGGCCTGAAGCTGGCGCTGAGTGACAATCCCACAGTTTGAGCCGCTGTTTGCCCGGCCAACTGTTTCTTATTCTTTGACCACCATGACCCAAACACTACAGATTACCCCGAAAGAGGCGCTGCTGCGCATCATCGAGCACCGCGAAATTTTTCATGACGAAATGCTGCACATCATGCGCCAGATCATGCAAGGCGAATGGTCACCGGTGATGCTGGCGGCGCTGATTACTGGCTTGCGCGTCAAAAAGGAAACCATTGGCGAGATCACCGCTGCTGCCGAGGTGATGCGCGAGTTTTCCACCAAAGTGCTGGTGGCTGACAAAAACCATCTGGTGGACATTGTTGGCACCGGTGGCGACGGTTCGCACACCTTCAATATTTCCACTTGTGCCATGTTTGTTGCCGCAGCGGCGGGTGCTCGGGTCAGTAAACACGGCGGCAGAAGTGTCAGTAGCAAAAGCGGCAGCGCAGATGTGATGGAGTCGCTGGGCGTCAACATCAACCTCAAGCCCGAAGCGATTGCGCGCTGCATTGAGCAAGTCGGTGTTGGCTTCATGTTTGCGCCCAACCACCACCCGGCGATGAAAAACGTCGCCCCGGTGCGCCGTGAACTGGGTGTCAAGACGATTTTTAACCTGCTCGGGCCGCTGACCAACCCGGCCGGTGCACCCAATATGTTGATGGGCGTGTTTCACCCTGATTTGGTGGGTATTCAGGTGCGCGCGCTGGAGCGCCTGGGCACTGACCATGCTTTGGTGGTGTATGGCCGCGACGGCATGGACGAGGTGAGTCTGGGGGCCACGACGCTGGTGGGCGAGCTGAAAAACGGCAAGATCACCGAATACGAGATTCACCCCGAAGACTTCGGCATGACGATGGCCAGCAACCGCAGCTTCAAGGTGGAAACGCCCGAGCAGTCGCGTGCCATGTTGCTCGGTGTGCTCGACAATGTGGACGGCGCTGCCAAGGAAATTGTGGTACTCAACGCCGGCGTGGCGCTGTACGCGGCCAATGTGTCAAATTCGATTGCAGTCGGCATTGAGCTTGCGCGGACAGCTATAGAGTCAGGAGCAGCCAAGGCCAAATTGGAGGCCATGGTGTTGCTAGCCCATTCTTTAAGTGAGGTTTGATCATGAGTTTGCTCAACAGTGTGGAAGCCTGGATTGCCATTGGCATCTCGGGGCTGTTTATTGTCGCGGCGCTGGTGATGCACCGGGTGTTTGTCAAGGTGCTCAAAGCCGATCCGCAGGAAGCGCCACCCCATGAGTGACATTCTGGCGAAAATTGTTGCCGTCAAGCACCAGGAAGTGGCGGCGGCCATCCGGCGCAAGTCACTGGCAGACATGCGTGCCGATGCCGAAAGCCGAGTGCTCACGCGTGATTTTGTTGGCGCATTGCGCGACAAGATTGCTGCGGGCAAGCCGACGGTGATTGCCGAGGTCAAAAAAGCCAGCCCGTCCAAAGGGGTGATTCGCGCTGATTTCATTGCGGCAGACATAGCCCAAAGTTACGCCGAATATGGCGCAGCGTGCTTGTCGGTGCTTACCGATAGCCAATTTTTTCAGGGCTGCATTGATTTTTTGAAGCAAGCGCGGGCTTCGTGCCAGTTGCCGGTGCTGCGCAAGGACTTCATGGTCGATGCCTATCAGATATATGAATCGCGCGCCGTCGGTGCCGATGCCGTCTTGCTGATTGCCGCCTGCCTGGACGACGCGCAAATGCGCGATTTCGAGGCCATTGCCCGCAATTTGGACATGGCGGTGCTGGTGGAAGTGCATGACGCGCTTGAGCTGGAGCGCGCACTCAAGCTGAAAACCCCACTGATCGGCATCAACAACCGCAACCTGAAGACTTTTGAAGTCTCGCTCGACACCACGCTGGCGCTGATGAAGGGCATTCCCACAGACCGGCTGCTGGTGTGCGAAAGTGGCATCCATACCCGCGACGACGTGCTGCGCATGGGGGCAGCGGGTGTTAACGCCTTTCTGGTGGGCGAAGCGTTCATGCGCGCGGATGAGCCCGGTGAGGCGCTGGCAGCGTTGTTTGGTTGATGTCGGTGGTCGGCGTGCCCGCACCAAGTTCCGCTCAGGCTGTGGTCGTTGTCGACCAGTTGCAGTCAGCCAATCCTGCCGATTGGACGGTGGCAGCTGGCTGGCAAACGCTGGTCAATGGTTTTTTTGCATCAGATGCTGGTTGCCAGCTTGTCGCGTATTTGCAACAGCGGTTGATGGCGGGGGCAAGCATTTTTCCGCCTGAGCCATTGCGTGCATTGACATTGACACCGCCCGAGTCGGTGCGGGTGGTGATTTTGGGGCAAGACCCTTACCATGGGCGCGGTCAGGCTGAGGGCTTAGCGTTCTCGGTAGCTCCTGGCGTTGCGCTGCCGCCGTCGTTGCGAAATATTTTCAAGGAGTTGCAGCGCGATCTGGGCACGCCGCTGCCGCGATTCCCAAGCCCTGGGGGTAGTCTGGTTAGCTGGGCGCGCCAGGGGGTGTTGCTGCTCAACACCTGTCTGACGGTAGAGGAGGGGCAAGCTGCCAGTCATGCTGGCAAAGGCTGGGAGCTGCTGACCGACGCGCTCATCAGCGAGGTGTCGCGCGGCGCTGCAAATGTCGTCTTCATGCTGTGGGGCAACCATGCCCAAAGCAAGCGCCGACTGATCGACGCTTCGCGCCATCTTGTTTTGTGTGCTAACCATCCGTCGCCGTTGTCGGCGTTGCGCCCACCTGCGCCGTTTATCGGCTGCAGTCATTTTTCGCAGGCCCGTGCCTGGCGAGATGCGCACAAGATCGTAAATTAGCCGCATGAACACCAGTTACGCATTGGTTTTTCAATGCCTGGAGATTAAATTGACTAATTTGTTAGACGGGGATCAAAATTCATGGCATAATTCGCGGCTCACCGTGGAGAGGTGGCCGAGTGGTTAATGGCAGCAGACTGTAAATCTGCCCTCTTACGAGTACGCTGGTTCGAATCCAGCCCTC
>JFJP01040919.1_pt1 | contig 15183 bp, 9 predicted proteins | sample 431651 | NCBI WGS metagenome assembly JFJP01 (sample SAMN02602958, study PRJNA72255) | Microbial mat metagenome, whole genome shotgun sequencing project. | biome: fresh water; feature: sink hole; material: water; isolation source: purple microbial (photo- and chemosynthetic) mats found in...
TTTTATCCTCGGAATATTAACTATATGCCTGCGGTAAAATTTCTCGCATGCCTTGATTTTGAACGAAAATCCTCATTTTGCAAGAGGCTCAAGATTTTGAATTTTTTTTAAATTAATTTTTCTTGAAATGGGACAGATAAAACTCAAGGGAGTTGAAAAGTTCATTGGCAACGCTCAGGTTGCCCGATTTGACAGTTTGCGAAAGGTCGAAAATCAGCGAGCCGAGTTCCTGGAAACCGAACATTCCAGCCACTCCTTGCAATGAGTGCGCTTTGCTGTAAAGAATGGAAAAGTCCTGCTTGTCCATGGCGATTTTCATTGTCTTCAGATCTTCAATAATGGTCGTGATCAAGGCCGGCAGCAACTCTCTCAGGGAGGCGGGAATCTCGTCCGGTTTATCGTGTTCGAGACAAAAACCAATGGCCTTGTTGCCGAGCTTTTCCAGCGGGGGAACCGTTTTTTCTACCGCGGCAAAGCGATACAGGGTTTGGATAAGATCTTTTTTATAAAACGGCTTGCTGAGCACGCCGTCGAAACCGGCTTCGAGAATTTTCTTTTTTTGCTCTTGAAAGGCATGGGCGGTCATGGCCAGAATGGTCTGGTGAGGCAGGACGCCCTTTTTTTCTCTGGTCCTGATCTCGGTCGTGGCGGTCATTCCGTCCATGATCGGCATGCGAATGTCCATGAGAACGAGGTCGAATCGGCTTTTTGCAAGAATCTCAAGGGCCTCTTCGCCATTGCCCGCTGTTTCCACCTGTATCGGGTAGTCTTTAAGATAAACCCTGACGACTTCAAGATTTTCTTTTATGTCATCGACTGCCAAAATGTGCAGGTGTGGGAACGTCTCCGGTAAAATGTGCTGGGAGTCAAGGCGGACAATATTGCGGTCGGGAACGGCCACCGGTTGCAGCGGCAGTGAGCAGGTGAAGGTTGAGCCTTCCCCTGGTTGACTTTTGACCGTCAATTCCCCCCCCATGGCCTTGGTGAGCTTGTGACTGATTGCCAGGCCAAGGCCTGTGCCGCTGTTTGGCTGGGCGAAAAGATCATGCACCTGGGTGAAACGTTCGAAGATGATTTCCTGATGCTTTGCCGCTATGCCGATGCCGCTATCGGTGACCCGGAGAAGAAGATTGCCGGGATTAAGGCTGTCTTCTTCTACTTCCAGAGTTATACCGCCAAAATTTGTGAATTTTACCGCATTATTGAGAAGGTTGAGAAGGATCTGATAGATTTTCAGCGGATCACCCATGCGCTCTAAAATCAGCAAGGGGTCGTAGAGGATTGAATAATGGAGCTTTTTCTGGACACAAAGAGGCATGATGGATGCCTCAAGCTGGTTAAAGATTTTTTCCAGACTGAAGGCCTCGGGTTCATAGGTGATTCTGCCGGCATCAATGCGTGAAAATTCCAGTACGTTGTTGAGAATTTCCGTCAGTTGCCTTCCGGTTACCCGCAGGCTGTTGAGATACTGACTTTGCGTTGTGTCAAGGGTCGTATCGCTAAGGAGATTGGCCATGCCGAGGATGATATTCAAGGGAGTGCGGATTTCATGGCTCATGTTGGCGAGGAAATCCGATTTGGAAATGTTCTCCTGTCGTGCCTGCTGGTGATATTGCAGAAGCTTTTCGTTGGTTGCCTTGAGAAGGTGTCGATTAATATCGTCGATTCTTTCCTGACGACTTTGCTGCTCCTGCAAGCGGGCGAGCTTTCGTTCCAGATAAGCACACTGCTTATGCAAACGGCGATTTTCTTCTTCAAGTGCTGTCTGTCGGTCTTTTTTCACGGATTTTTAGAACGCAAACCGATAATGACATAGGTGTCGTTATGAAAGCGACTTGGTTTTCCTATTTCAAAGGGGGCGATTTCCCCATAGCAGTAAAAGCCGAAAAAGGGAATTCTCCCGGGTGCTTGGTGTAAGGCTGAAAAGGTGTCATTCGTCCGTGAACCAAGGATATGGCGAATCCAGGTGCAGGGGAAGACAAAAATGATTTCCGGGGGAGTACCTTTATCGGTATTGAGAATACAGGTGTTGGCCTGCTGCGCCGCGTCGAGAACATCGGCGCGGGAAACAAGGGCGAGGCGTACCGTGCACTGTTCCGGAAAAGTGCCGACAAAGCTTATGCTGCCATCCTCTTTATTGAGATACACGGGATCTCTGAGATAATAGTCCGTGCTGTTGTTTTCATATACCGCCAGGGGAAATTCACTGAATTCGTCACGAAACTCGCCGAGATGTTCACGCAAGAAATCGACGGTGGTTTTACCGTCGATTTGATAGACGACGTTGTCTTTGTGTTTATCGACCTTGAAATGCAGGCCGGTGGGCAGCGGGCCGGTACGTACGGCGCTGGTCAGTTCGATATCCCCGGCAATGATGAGAATCGGCGCTGCGTTGGAATAAACCTGATTGTTGCAGAACTGATAGCAACCGGTAAAAAGATAATGGTCGCCGGCTGTTCCGCCGAAAACCGGAAAGGAGTCGCCGAAGGCATGGCGGATGGCCTCATCAATGGCAATGCCCATGGTCGTCAGACCGTCGGGGAAGGTAAAGGCACAGGCTGGTTTGCGGTCGAGCTTTTCACAAGCTTCCCGGAAAGCCGTCAGGTAAGAATCGTGGGCATTTTCCGAAAGATTGGTGGCTACAGCCACTGCGAATTCAAGGGTGTCTGAGGCAAGGAGGAGGAGGGCGAGTGAATCTTCAATGCATCCGGTTTCCCGGCTTATCTCTCCATCGGTGGTGCAGCCGACCAGTTGCAGACCGGGGAATTCCCGCTGGATTCTACCGAGAATCTCAGAAAAATCGGCATCCATGCAGGAAGTGAAAAACACTCCGGCCTGGGGCAGGCATGATCCCAGTTGTTTTCGGCATTGTTCGAAAACTTCCTCCAAGGCGACGCCGATGTCAATGTCGTCACTGATTCCGATGGCGGTTTGAATCATGTTGTTACCAAGTTGAGGGAATGAGGGGAATGGAAATTCTTCTCATTATACTGCAAAACGAGCAGAGCATGGAACAAATTCATACGGAAATTTTTAAGGATTAATGATAGTGTTTGCCCGATTCTTTCCAGGAAAGGGGACACTCTTTTCAGCAAGCAACGATGAATATACAAAGGAAAAATTACCATGGGTGTGAAAGTCACACAGCTGTATAGGAAAATTGGTGCAGACCGGGCTTACTGTTTTCATATTGAAACATCACGAGACCTGAGCCCGGAGGAGACCATCTGCCTGCGGCTGATTCTCGCCGATGGTTTTCTCCTCGATTCGGTGCAGGATGTGGTGGTGCCACAGGGGGAGCGGGTGGTGGAGGTCGGACCGCGGCTGAATTTCGCCACCGCCTGGTCGTCCAATATGGTGTCGATCTGCAGGGCGACCGGCCTTGATGTCATTACCCGGGTGGAGAGATCGCGACGCTATCTTGTGCCGGAGAATGAAGATCTGCAGGACTTTATCGATCGTCATCATGACCGGATGACCGAATGTCATTATGTAAAACCCCTTACCACTTTCGAAACAGGCATTGTACCCGAGCCGGTTTATTCAGTTGATCTGCAGGGCAAGGGGCCGGAGGCCTTATCTGCTTTGCCGGGAATATCCATGGATGAGCGGGATCGCAACCTTTACTACGATTATTTTGTCAATCGCCAGGGACGTAATCCGACGATTGTCGAGATCATGGATCTCAATAATGCCAATTCAGAGCATTCCCGCCATGGCTTTTTCAAGGGAAAGCAGGTTATTGACGGTGAGGAGATGGAGGAAACCCTCTTCGATCTGGTGACAGCCACCCTCAAGGCCAATCCCGCAGGATCGGTGGTTGCCTTTAAGGATAATTCTTCCGTCATACAAGGCTACGAGATACAAACGCTGATTCCTGTGGAGCCGGGAAAACCTTCGCCGCTGGTTGCCGTTCAAGCCAATTATCAGCCGCTTTTGACGGCGGAAACCCATAACTTTCCCACCGGCGTTGCACCGTTTCCAGGAGCGGAAACCGGTACCGGCGGCCGGATTCGCGACGTCCAGGGTACCGGCCGGGGCGGCTTTGTCATAGCCGGGACAGCCGGTTATTGCGTCGGCAATCTGCATATTCCCGGTTATCCCTTGCCTTGGGAAGAAAAATATCCCTGTCCCGATAATCTTGCCTCCGCCCTGGATATTGAAATCGAGGCGAGCAACGGGGCTTCCGATTACGGCAATAAGTTCGGCGAACCGCTTATCCAGGGGTTTACCCGATCATTTGATATGCGTCTGCCGGGTGGCGAGCGGTGGGGGTTTTTGAAGCCGATCATGTTCACCGGCGGTATCGGCCAGATCGATGCCCGGCTGACGGAGAAGATGGCGGCGGAAAAGGGCATGCTCATTGTTCAGGTGGGCGGCCCGGCTTATCGTGTCGGTTTCGGCGGTGGAGCGGCTTCCAGCATGTTGCAGGGAGAGAACGAATCGAGCCTTGATTTTAATGCGGTACAGCGCGGCGATGCGGAGATGGAACAGAAGATGAACCGCGTCATTCGTGCCTGCAATGAGATGGGTGACCGCTCCCTGATCGAGGTCATTCACGATCAGGGGGCCGGCGGGCCGGCAAATGTCCTCAAAGAGCTGGTGGAAAAATCCGGTGGCTGGGTGGAGATCCGCAATATCCGTGTCGGCGACCCGACCATGTCGGTGTTGGAAATCTATGTCGCCGAATACCAGGAACGCAACGGCTTCCTCATCAAACCGGAGAATATCGAAAATTTCAAGGCTATCTGCCGACGGGAGAAGGTGGGGTGCGAGGTATTGGGGGAGGTTACCGGCGATCTTCGCTTTATTCTCCACGACAAAAACGATGATACAACCCCGGTGGACATTGAATTGCCGGTGCTGCTCGGCAATATTCCGCAAAAGACCTTTGTCGACCAGAGAAAACCCTTTGTTGCCAAACCTCTCGATTTGCCGGCCGAGCTGTCTGTCGCCGGGGCTCTGCACCAGGTATTGCGTCTTGTCTCGGTGGGTTCGAAACGTTTTCTCACCAACAAGGTCGACCGGGCGGTCACCGGCCTCATTGCCCGACAGCAGTGTTGCGGCCCTTTGCAGTTGACGGTCGGCGATGTCGCGGTGGTGGCCCAAAGTCATTTCGGCAAAACCGGCATTGCCACGGCCATCGGTGAACAGTCGATGAAGATGCTGGTCGATCCTGCGGCCGGTGCGCGCATGGCCGTCGGCGAATCGCTCACCAACCTGGTTTTTGCAGGGATTGGTGATCTGCATCAGGTCAAATGTTCCGCTAATTGGATGTGGGCGCCGAAACTTGCGGGCGAGGGAGCGGCCCTTTATGACGCGGCAAAGGCGATGGGTGAGGCGATGATTGCCCTCGGCATGGCGGTGGACGGCGGTAAAGACAGTTTGTCGATGGCCACGGTGGTCGGCAAAGAGACCGTTAAGTCGCCGCGGGAATTGGTTATTTCTGTTTATGCGGCGGTGCCGGATATCAGCAAGAGCATTACCCCCGACATGAAAAAACCAGGATCACCTTTGCTTTTTCTCGATCTCGGCGGGGGGCGTAATCGCCTGGGCGGCAGTGCCCTGGCCCAGGTCATGACGCAGATGGGTGATATGAGCCCGGATCTTGATGACGCCGGATTAATGAAACGTTGTTTTCTTGCCGTTCAGGAATTGATCGTTCGAGGGTATATCTCCGCCGGTCATGACCGCAGTGATGGCGGCTTGATTACCACCCTCCTGGAGATGGCCTTTAGCGGCAATTGCGGCCTGGATATCTCCTTGTCCGGGCAGAGCACGGTCTTTGAAGCGCTGTTTGCCGAGGAGCTTGGTCTGGTCCTTGAGTGCTCTCCGGAACATCTGGCGGCAACTGAAAAAATCCTTGATAAGGCTGGAGTACCGTATGTCCATATCGGAACTGCCACCGCCGACAAACGGATTCGGGTCAGCTATAACGGCGACACGGTTCTTGAGGAGATAATGATCGTCCTGCGCGGGTGGTGGGAAGAGACCAGCTATCAGCTGGAGCGCTTGCAGATCAATCCTGCCTGCGCCGATGCCGAGAAGGCCAATATCTATGACCGCAAAGGACCGACCTATATTCTTCCCTTTGTTCCCGAACCGGCCCCACCTGAAGTTCTGACCCGCTCCGGCAAACCGAAGGTGGCGATTCTGCGTGACGAGGGGTCCAATTCCGATCGGGAGATGACTTCGGCCTTTTATGCCGCCGGCTTTGAGCCGTGGGACATCTGCATGAACGACCTGCTTGCCGGTACCGTCAATCTTGACGATTTTCGCGGTTTGGCGGCGGTCGGCGGTTTCTCCTATGCCGATGTTCCCGATTCGGCCAAGGGCTGGGCGGCAACCATTCTCTTTAACCCCCGGTTGAAGCAGATGTTTGAGGAATTTTACCAGCGGTCCGACACCTTTACCCTTGGTGTCTGTAATGGCTGTCAGCTTTTCGGCCTGCTGGGCTGGGTGCCGGAACCAGGGCTTGCCGCCGAACGTCAACCCCGCTTTGTCCGCAATGTGTCGGGACGGTTTGAGTCACGCTGGAGTACGGTTAAGGTCTTGAAAAGCCCGGCCATGATGTTGCGGGGTATGGAAAATCTGGTCTTTGGTATCCATGTCGACCATGGTGAAGGTCAACTCGTCTTTCCTGACCCTGAGTTATTCGCCAAGGTGAAAAGCTCCGGCTTGGCCCCCCTCGTTTTTGTCGATGACGAAGGCCAGGCTACGGAAGAATATCCCTTTAATCCCAATGGTTCTCCCGGTGGATTGGCCGGACTCTGCTCGGCCGACGGCCGCCATCTGGCACTGATGCCCCATCCGGAAAGGGTCTTTTTACCCTGGCAGGCCCATTATCTGCCGGAGGAAATGAAAAATCTCGTCGTTTCTCCGTGGCTGCAGATGTTTAGGAATGCCTATGCGTGGTGTCGGGCGAGTTGAAGCTTTGACGTTTGTCGGCAGGGTGCATTCACTGCGCCCTGCCAAAGCAAGGAGCCAGACATTTCACTCCTTTTTCCCCTTGCTCAATTGTTTTTCCAGCATGATTTTCAGAATGGTTTTATCCGCCTGGACCATGCCATGATGGCTGAGGTCGCCCATATTTTGGATGGTCTTCTGTGTTGAATTGCCGATGATGCCGTCGGTATCCTTGACGTTGACGCCATGCAGGGAAAAAAGGGCTGCCTGGACGGCAGCACCGGCCGCGGTGTTCAGTTTGATGGCACAACCCGCCTTAGCGCCGTCACAGATGACTCCGGCCAGATCCTCAAGAATATTGCCGATTGCCCCTTCCACCTGGTGGACATCTCCGCCGACGAGGTAGGTTATGCCGGCGGTTGCCCCGGCACCGGCGGCGACCGAGCAGCCGCAGACGGCGGACAGCCGGCCGGTATGGGCCTTGACATAGGCGGTGATGATATGGCTGAGACCGATAGCCCGCAGCAGGGTGTCACGATCATGATCGATGAAGTCTTTTATCGCCCAGATCGGCAGAATGGCGGTCAGACCGTGATTGCCGCTGCCGGCGGAACTCATGGCCGGCAGTTTAGCCCCGCCCATACGGGCGTCGGCGGCCGCCGAGGTGAGGCGACGGGCCGAGGTGGTCATGTCGTTGACCAGGAGTTTTTGTTTGATTAGCCGGTCAATGGCCTTGCCGATACCGAGGCCGCTGCCGTGTTTCAGACCGTATTCGGCCAGGGCCAGATTATGGTTGACGCCTACCTCGAGAAAATTCAAATCGTCGTCATCGAGTTGTGCCGTCAATTCCATGATTTCTTCAAGGTTCAGGCTGCGCAACCAGGTTTCCAACTCAACCATGGTGTGTTTGCCGCCGGTTTTCCTGGCTTTTTCCAAAAGAGGAGAATCGACCACTTCTTCTCCGTTCAGCTTGAGGCTGACAATATTATTGTGCAGATCGACGATCAGGGCTTCGGCGACGTTGGCCCCGGCTGTGAGCTTTGCCCGCACATACAGGCCAATCTCCTCGCGGAGATTAACCTTCACCTTGTTGGCTGCGAGAAGTGTCTTTGCCTGGGCGATAGTTGCCTCGTTGAGACTTTCCAGAACCTCAAGGCCTCTGGCAGGGGTGCCGCCGTAAGCGCCGAGGGCTGCGGCGGTGTCAAGTCCCTGCAGGCCACCACAGCCGGGAATGGTTACCGCCATGCCGTTTTTGTATATATTCGGATCTATCCAGATCTCAATGGCATCGAATTCCTTGGTCGGCAGCAGGGAAGCTGCTGCCGCCGTTCCCAGGGCTATGGCCACCGGTTCGGTACAGCCGAGTGCCAGAGTGACCTCCATTTCAAGGATATCTTTGACGGTAAATTGCATAGCGAGCACCTTGTTGCAGAAAGGAGTTTTTAACGTGCCAGGATAAATTCAATCTCTATGTTTGAACCAAGCGGCAGAGCGGCAACCTGGACCGTGCTCCGCGCCGGCGGGGCCTCGGGAAAATGGCTTCCGTAAGCACTGTTGACGGTCTGAAAATCGGCAAGGTTGGTGAGGAAAATCGTTGTTTTCAATGTATTTTTCAGATCCGTGCCAGCCTCTTTGGCAATGGCTGCGGCATTTTTCAGGATTTGATCGGTCTTCTTGGCGATATCCCCTTCCACCATCTTGCCCGTCGCTGGATCGATGGGCAGTTGACCGGAGATAAAGAGCAGATTGCTTACGGCAATGCCCTGGGAATAGGGGCCGATGGCGGCTGGGGCCTGGGTGGTTTGGATAGCGGTACGAATCATTACTGTCCCTCATTCTGTTTCGTTGCACCGGCGGTGCGAACTTTTTTTAAGTAATTATAAACAGTGAATCTGGTTATACCCATGTGTCGAGCGACATGTTCCACCGCGCCCTTAAATTGAAAGAGCCCATCCGTCTCCAGGGCACCGATGAACCGTTTGCGCTCATCGCCGCTCATGGTCGTCGGGTGCCTGCCGATTTCAGCGACGGCATTTTGGAAAAGGGCCTCCATCGTCTCGCCCACCGAGTGGGCAAAGGTCTCAGGGCCGGCAGCAGAGCAGGTTTCCTGCACGCCGAGAAAAGGCAAGAGGGCCTGGCCGGCGTTGTAAAATTCCGTTGTATCAAAGTTAATGCAGAATGCGGCAATGGGCTGTCCTGATCTGCTGCGGATCAGCGTCGTCGTAGATTTCAGCGCTCGTCCATCGCGGCTGATTGTCCGATAGCTGTGCACATCCGTGTTGTCGTTGCTGTTAATCAATTTTACCAGCAGATCGGTTGCCGGAGCGCCCGGCTTTCGTCCGGTAACCTCACCGCGGATATAGACAAGAGAGCTGTGCAGGGCAGTGAGATCATGCACACATGCCTCGCAGTTGCGACCGAACATGGCAACAACCGCGTCGGCCAGATTCTGCAGATTGTGCAGCAAGTATTCTTTATCGGTCTGCATCGTTTGTCAATTGCTTGTTGGATTATTTTGTGAATATGCTCTTTTGTGCTTTGCAGATTAACCATTGTCACAAGCGGCGGAGAAAGAGTCAATAAAAAAGTTGAATGATGCAAAGAATGTTGAAAATGAGGAGCCGCAGTTTGACATTTCTCGCTCTTTTTAAAAATCGGGTCATTGTGTCGAGGTGTATTTATTGTCGAGAATGCCTTGTAATTATTTTTCTATTGCTGATAATAAAGTAACAATATTTCGCAGCATTCTTACTCACTATCAAGGAGGGGAACGATGGCAGAGCAAAGGATTAATTCACTCCATTACCATATTACCTCGGTCAAAAAGGGCGATCGAGTCTTCGAGAATGCCTTCCAGAGCGTCAGTCGCATGGTGCTTGAAGGAGAGATCGACAAGGTCATGGTCAATGGCAAAAGTACTTTTGACTTTCGCATATTCCGCAAAGGCCCCAAGCATATTGTCGGCATGTATGACGAAATCAACTCCTTCGTCTCCTTTATCAAAGATGCCTCCGAGGGTGGCTCGTCGGCGGAAATGGCCTTTGTTCTGGTCGGGGAACCTGGAAACGGCAAAACCTTTCTGGTGGAGTATCTTTGCAAATTATACCGGCAGTTTTTGTCGATCCCCACCAATAGGAAGTATACCTTCCGTTTTACCGGTCTCGACAAGCTGGGCAGTTACGGCAATATCAAGGTCATCGAATCGCAGACCTACGAAGATCCCATGGTTCTCGCCATGAATCTTGAGGAAACCAGGGATGAGTCGGCACAATATCTGGCGAGGCGCTACCGGGTAGACAAGAAAATGCTGGAGAAGTGGTTCGAAAATTATCGCCCGCTTGGTGCCTGTACGGCCTATATTTGGAATAATATCAGAGAATTTACCGGGGGGAAGCTCGACGATATGCTCGAGTTCATTGATATTGTTCCCGTGCCCCTGGTGGAGAGTCTCGGGACGGTGACCGGGAAATATCCGGCCAAGGATAAAATCACTTCCTCGGCCGTTGATCTTCTCGGGGAAGAGTCAATCCAGCGTCTTCTGCATATCACCGGTGGCGGCATCCACTTCAGCGACGAGATTTATAAAAACAAAAAGGATCTGGTGCAGGTTTACCTCGGCATCATCCAGAATCGCAGTATCGAGATCGACGGCTATAAATGGCCGATCGACAGCCTCATCGTCGCCACCAGCAACAACTCCGAGTTTAACCGTTTCCTCGCCGAGAAAGAGGAGGCACCGATCGTCGATCGTTGCCGTATCTGCTATGTTTCGCACAACACCAATCATGTGCTGCAGAGGGAACTCACCGCCTATGCCATCGGCAATGAAGCAAAGACCACCCTCACCGGCGATGTCATGCATCAGGATCCGAATCTCAACTACGCTGCCTCGGTGGCGGCGGTACTGACGCGTTTGCCTCGCTCGGAAAAACTGACACCCATCGAAACGATGAAGCTTGCCGCCGGCGAAGTGGCCGGCGATAAAAGCCTCAAGACCCTTTCCGAGGTTATCGACACCCTCAGCCAGGAACACGATATCACCAAACGTTTCGGCCAGAAGGGGCTTGGTCAGCGTAACCTCGGGCGCACCATTCAGCTGATGCTCGAGAGCTCTGAAACCAACGAGGGCAAGTGCATGTTTGCCTACGACGCCTTCCACGCCTTTGAGCGGGTCATTCTCGATTATGTCTCCGAGGCTAAAGACCGGGCGAAATTTCTCGACGACCTGAAGATCGCCAAGGGATTGTATCGGGAAAGGATTATGACGGAGATGTTCAATGCCTATATGGATGAGCCCCTGGCCATCAGAAAAGATGTGCTCAACTATGTCAACATGATCATCGGCATTGATGCCGAGAATCTCGGGGCCGACAAGATGTGGAAATACAAAAACCCCCAGACCGGGGAGCTGCAGGCCCTAAAGATCGACGAGCGATATATCAATTCGGTGGAGGATTGTCTCGGCCTGAAGACCCGTGAGCAAAAGGATTCCTTCCGCACCTCCATCCGGAAAATCTATGGCCAGAAGATCTCGGTGCGTCCCGATTATGATTTTATGGATAATCTTGAGCTGGTCAAGGCGGTGACAGATGTACGGCTGAAATCCGATATCGCCGGTTCCGGCAGCCTTATCGGGGCACTGGCCAATCGGACCAACGAGGAAAACCAGAAACTCTATGATCGAATGATCGAGACCATGCTGGGTAAGCTTGGGTATTGCACCACCTGTGCCCAGAAAACCATTGAGTATTTCTGCACCCAGGTCGATGAAAATTGAGGTTGCAGCGCGATCGGCTCCATAACCCCAGACGAAGGGTGAAGTAACAGATGAAGAACAAGCTTCTGACCCTCTACCAGAGCCTCAAGGAACAGGGGTTGTCCCCTGAGCAGGAACAAATGATCCGGCGAGAGCTGGAACTGACGGACCTGGATGGCGTGCATAGATGCCCTTGTAAACCACCTGCCGGCCGCAATCTCTATGCATACAATGATCTGGAAATGCTCCATGATGCTGCTCCTCCGCATCTTATGGCCCTTAACTCGGTGCAATCCCTTGACTATTTGCTGGAGCGGGATAAGCAGCGGGAAAAGGATGGTTTTCCTCGGAAGATACGTATCGGCAAGATGGTTAAACCGAGTCAGGACGGTGATGACAAAGTTGTTATCGTGCCGACGACGGTGGAGGAAAAACTGCTGCATGATCAGGTGCGGGTCAATGAAGAGGGCGAGGGAGGCGGTGACGGTCAGGGCGGGCAGGGCGGTGCCGGAGAGGGCGAAGAGGGCGAGGTCATCGGCGAGCAGCCGGTGCGGCCGGAACAGGGACAGGGTCAGGGTGGTGCCGGCCAGGGTGATGGTGGCGGACATGATGTGGAATCGAACGCCTACGATCTCGGTCGTATTCTCACCGAGCAGTTTGAGTTGCCGAACCTGAAAGATAAGGGGAAAAAGCGTTCGCTCACCAAATATACCTATGATCTCACAGACAAAAATCGAGGTTTTGGGCAGATTCTCGACAAAAAGGCGACACTCAAGCGTATCATTCAGACGAACATCGCTCTGCAGCGCATCAAGGGGCAGGGACCGGTGGACAGCCAAAAACTGCTCATTTCCCCCGATGACCGGGTGTATCGGATTCTCTCAAAAGAAAAGGATTATGAATCCCAGGCGGTGGTGTTTTTTGTTCGTGACTATTCGGGTTCCATGGGTGGGAAACCGACAGAGCTGGTGGTCAATCAGCACGTGCTGATTTATTCATGGCTGATTTATCAATATAAAAATCAAGTTGTTACCCGATTTATTCTGCATGATACCGAGGCCAAGGAAGTTGATAACTTCCAAACCTACTACAACTCCAGCGTCGCCGGAGGCACCCAGGTTTCCAGCGCCTATGCCCTGGTCAATAAAATCGTCGAGGATGAGACGCTTGAGCGCGACAACAATATTTATATCTTTCACGGCACCGACGGCGACGACTGGGATACCAAAGGGGAAAAGGCCATACCTGAATTAAAGAAAATGCTGACCTATGCCAGCCGCGTCGGTGTCACCATTGCCGAAAACGGTTATGGCATCTCCGGACAGACCGAGGTGGAAAAGTATATTCGAAAATCCGGTCTCCTTGAGGAAAATAGTGCTTTGCTGCGCCTCGACGTTATTTCCAAGGACACCACCGAATCGCGGCTCATCAAGGGAATTCGGGAGCTTATATCCTGATCCCGCCGTTTGCACACCGGCCTACGCTTATTGAGAGGTGCTATGGAACTTGTCAGTCAACACGCCAAAAGGATCATGGAAGGATGTAAGGAGCGGGCGCGTGATGCCGGTCTGCGCTTTCAGGATCAAAGCCTTGAATATATCGTTACCAATCGCGATTTCCTGCAGCTGTCGCCGAAGAACATGATCCCGACCCTCTATGATTACTGGGTGCAGGATGTCGAGGTGTTGAAGGAGCAAGGGCAATACGAGCTTTACCCCAATAATCCTTACGAAACGGTTATCAACACCCGTCCGCCCATTTCCTTTTATAACGATAACAATCCCGATTGGCTGAATGTCATGATTTTTTATCATGTTCTCGGCCATATCGACTTTTTTCAGAATAATCTCTTCTTTCGCCACACCTGGGACTACGATTTTTCCGCCAAAGCCCTGGCCGATAAACGAATTATTGCCAAGCTTCGCTCGGAAAAAGGCCGCTGGGTTGATTATATCATCGAATTTGCCAGGTCCATCGACAATCTGGTGGGGTATTTCGATATGTTGTCGTCTCTTGGTGAAAACGACAAGAAGTTAACGATGGTCGATTACTATTTCGATGTCTTTCTCCAGGACAAGGAAAAGAAATCGATTGCCGCCTATGTTGCCGAGATTGAACAGTATAACAAGTTCCTGCGCGAATTTCCCGAGGACGGTGAAGACAGATTTTTCGACTACGTCAGAAAGAAACACGCCGAATTCGAATCGCTTTTTGAGAAGGCCGCCAAGGACTCGTTACACGGGGGAAAACGGGATATTCTGCAGTTTCTCATGGAAAATTCAAAGTTTCTCGGTCGGGAAGAGAATAAATGGATGCTGACTGTCATGGAGGTGGTGCGGACCACTTCCCTTTATTTCCAGCCGCAGATTCGCACGAAAATTCTCAATGAAGGTTGGGCAAGCTATTGGCATGATAATCTTTTTATGAAAGATGACCGGATCAAGGGACATGAGGTCGATTATGCGGTGATCAACGCCAAGGTAACCTCCATGCCGCGGGTCGGTCTCAATCCCTATGCCCTGGGGATGCGACTTTTCAGTTTTCTTGAAAATCAGGTTGATAAGGGGAAATTATCCTTTGATTATAGAAAGATATTCGATCATCACGAAAGAATGCGCTATGATGAAAACACCGGCCGGGGGAAAGATTTTATTTTTTCGGTACGGGAAAGTTTTTGTGATGCCATGTTTATCAATGCCTTTATCGACCAGGAGTTCGTCGACCTGCACCGGCTGTTTGTCGTCGACCGCCGCTTAAACAAAGAACGGATGACCTGGGAGTATTATGTGAAATCTCGTAAGGCATCGCAATACAAGGCAATGATCGCCGATTCCCTCTACCATCCGCCGGCCATTACCATTAATGTTGATGATGAAAATACCTTGGTGCTCAGCCATGTTTTTGAAGGGAAACCCCTTTATCGTGATTATATCGAAGGTTCCCTGCTCGGCATTGCCTTTTTGTGGGGTGGAAAGACCTGTTTATACACCTTTGAGCCGGAGCCGGTGAAAAAAGACTTGAATCAAAGTGATAAGGAAGAACAGCCGCCACGGGAAATCAAATGGCGCCGCATTCGGTATACCATGAAGGATAAAAAATTGACTCGGGTGCAGGTGTGATCAACAGTCGAGAAGGGTGAGTGCATGCGCGATCTCAGCAAAGCCATGGGGAATCTTGAGAATTGTCGTGGGCAATTAAGCCAGTCGCCGATTCTCTCATTCAATGAATTTCTGCAGGAAGTCATCGCCTCGCCGCAGCGGGTGATTCGCAATGTTTATCAGGTGTATTCGGATATGATCGATTCCCTGGTATGCGATGGAATTGATGAATACGGCGATGACCCGGAATCCATCGGTTTTATGAAATACGATTGTGCCAAACTGTTCGTTGACGATACCGACAGGGCCTTTTTCGCCGACCGTCTTTTTGCCAACCGCCTCATGCGCCATGTCGACAGTTTCAAGGTTGGTGCGAAGCAGAATAAAATCTACATCTTTGATGGGCCGCACGGCAGCGGCAAA
>JFJP01045427.1_pt1 | contig 15183 bp, 10 predicted proteins | sample 431651 | NCBI WGS metagenome assembly JFJP01 (sample SAMN02602958, study PRJNA72255) | Microbial mat metagenome, whole genome shotgun sequencing project. | biome: fresh water; feature: sink hole; material: water; isolation source: purple microbial (photo- and chemosynthetic) mats found in...
AATATATGGCCGCAGGCTGTCGGCCCATATCTGATCTCCTTTTTCTGTAGGATGGCAAAAATCTCCTGCTATCTCCTTCGGCAACTTTCCGTCAGTTGCAAGCATCTTCGGCCCGATGTTCAGAACTGTGATGTTATTTTCATTTGCAAAGACATCGATTTTTTATTTATCTCGTTAATGTGGAGGCGTCGCGGATTTGACGGATCTTCCTCGCGGGGAAGGACAGCCATCAGAATAATTTTTGCACACTGAACTTTTGAACGGAGCCTGGGACAAACCGCCCTGATTCCTTCAATAATTTCTGAGTGACTGGCCCACCAGTCATAACTGTCATCTTCAAGTTTCGTAGCTGGTACAATAGCTTAATTAGCCGGTGTTTCAATATCACGCGACACATCTCCCATGAGCTCAGAGATCAATGGTTCCATTACCTGGGCCCACTCCATTGCCGCGGAGGGAGACGGATGTAACCAGTCCGGCATTTTTTCGTGATTGATACTACCGTCAAGGTTTAAAAAGAGATGGTTCACATCGCAGTAAAATACATTTTTCCCGTCAGCCAGTTTTGATACAATATCGGAGGCACGTTCAAGTATAGCACGATGTGAAGTGGGATTTGGGCCATCATAAGAGCCAGGGAAACACCTGAGAATAATTATTTTTGTTTCAGGCAGCTTCTCCTGTAATAGTCTGACAATAGCTTCAATACCACCAGCAAGCTGCCCTGCGGTGTGCCGGGTGGGATAATTCTTTTCGTCAATATTATTGGTGCCTATTTCCAATACAATAACTCTGGGCTTCTGACCATCGAGCTCTCCGTTTTTTATGTTCCAGAGAATATTTTCTGTGCGGTAGCCTGAATAACCCAGATTCAACGCTTTGCGTGGTGCATAGAATTGATTCCATACCGGCTGATAATCAGGGTCTTCAAAGGAGTGCGTAATGGAGTTGCCAATAAATATCAGGTTATATTTATCCTTAGCTGTCAGTTCCAGCTTTTCCTTATGACGCTGGGTGTTGTCCCCTGCGGTCTCAACGGCAGCAGGATTAATACTTTCAGTAACGATTTTTTTCTGTTCTCTGAGAAAGATTCTTATCAGATCTTCAAGTTTTTGTTCAATGCCAGATGAGGATTTGTCTTTTTCTGATTTGTAAGCTCCTGATAATAAATGAAAAGTAGCACAGCCATCGTATCCTGTCCATGTTTTTGAGTATTCAACGCATCTGTTAACCAGTTTTTTGTCGGACGTGTCAGAAATTATGCAGAGCAGTCTGGCTGATGGTTGCAGGGGAGGCATAATAGCAGGAAATACCGTTCCCGGGTTAGTCTCATCCATATATGACGGATCAATGAGAATAAGATTATCAGGTTGCTCGTCCACTCCTGATCTCTGAACTACCCTGGCGGCTAAATTACCACCGGTTTTCAGACCTATAATAGTTAAATGATTCCCTCCCTGATTATCCGATTTGCTTTTCGACCTGAGAAGTTTCACTGCTTTCAGGGCATCAGGGAATAATGAGTCACGTGAATCAGGTCCTCTGGTATTATAGTATTCAAATAAAGCAACATCATAACCCTCTCTATTCAGAAACTTTGTAATTTTTTGCAGGTTTTTTTTATTCTCAGAAATATCATTTATTCCATCGGGCAGCAATAAAACGGTGCCTCTGTAAGTCTTTGATTTTGAGTACAACATACGGATCACAGGATGATCAATGCCATGAACATTCTTTTCAATAGCCGGCCGGTTGTTATTGCGATGGATCTCCCCGTTAAGGTAAACAATTCCATTTCGTGCCCGGTCCCTTGTATTATTGTCTCTGGCAGTAGTGATTATGTTGCTTATAACCGAAAACAGTAAAACTGAAATTGCAAATAGCCTGGTTAATGATCTCATATATATAATTTTAATGGAGCATGCCTGTCGTTATGGAATATGGACCAATCTAAAACTTGCCAGGAACAGATGCTTTTGAAATATAGGTAAATATATAGAAAAATCAATCATGTATAAAAGCAGGAGATTCAGAATTAGCAGAAAAAACTATCTTTAGGATTCAAAACAGAAATATATTTCTTCGCAATATGACAAAGACATCAAAAGAGAATTTTCTCAAGACAATCAATCACCAGCAACCTGATAAAGTGGTTGTGGATTTTGGTTCAACAGCTGTAACCGGCATTCATGTGCTTATTGTTGAGAAGCTACGTCAGCATTATGGTTTGGAGAAAAGACCTGTAAAGGTGATAGAGCCTTACCAGATGCTTGGCGAGATTGATTCTGATCTGATAAGAGCCATGGAAATAGATGTGGTGGGCTTATTCGGGCCCAAAAATATGTTTGGCGTTGCCAATGAAAAGTGGAAAGTTCATAAGACTCTGTGGGGTCAGGAAGTAATGCTACCCGGTGAGTTTAATTATACTTATACCACAAATGGTGATATCCTCATGTATCCTGAAGGTGATACATCCCAGCCACCCAGTGGCATTATGCCAAAAACAGGTTTCTTCTTTGATGCCCTCGACAGGCAGCAGCCTGTTGATGATACCACACTGAAGGTGGAAGATAACCTGGAGGAGTTCACAGAGGTTACTGAAGCGGAACTGGCATTCTGGAAAAAGCAGGTGAATTCGCTTGACGATAATTCCAAAGCCATTGTTGCCTCTCTGGGAGGAACAGCCCTGGGCGACATTGCACTTGTACCGGCTATCGGACTGAAAGATGTAAAAGGTATCCGGGGTGTCGAGGAATGGTACGTCTCAACTGTTATGAGAGAGGATTTTGTTATGGAGATATTTGACAGACAGACAGATATAGCAATCAGAAATCTGACGAAGCTGCATAATGTTATTGGAAATAAGATTGACGTAGTCTTCACATGTGGCACAGATTTTGGAACACAGAACTCAACTTTCTGTGCCCCTGAGACATACGACAGGGTTTGGCTGCCATACTATAAAAAGGTAAATGACTGGATCCATAAAAATACCAACTGGAAAACATTCAAACATTCGTGTGGCGCTGTTGAGACACTGATGTCGCATTTCATCGATTCAGGGTTCGATATTATTAATCCTGTTCAGATAAATGCTTTCGGCATGGATCCTAAAAAACTTAAGAAAGAGTATGGTGATAGGCTTGTTTTCTGGGGAGGCGGTGTAGACACCCAGGGAGCATTTGCTTTCGGCAAACCTGCTGAGGTAAAAGACCAGGTAAAGAGACAGTGTGAAATCCTTAACAATAATGGGGGATTCGTTTTTAATACAGTTCATAACATACAGGCTAATGTTCCCTTTGAGAATGTTGTTGCCATGCTGGAGGCACTGAGGGATTTATAGGGGTACTAATATAACCTGTATTTTTTGTTCAGAAGATAAAAGACAAAAGATAAAAGACAAAAGTAAAAAGACAAAAGAACATCAGGCTAAAGTGGTAAACGTATTAATGGTTAAAAAAATACAGATATGAGAAAAATATTGATCCTGTTACTGATATTAACCTCTTGTGTTAATCAGAATCTGACAGTAAGAGAAAGTCTATCGCTGGCCGGTGAATGGAAATTCAGAACAGATCCCCTTGACCAGGGAAAAGCTGAGGCATGGTATGACGAACAATTTGTTGAGACTGTCAATCTTCCGGGCTCAATGACTGAGAATGGGAAAGGAGATAAGGTTACCATGAATACAGACTGGACGGGTCAAATTGTTGACAGGTCATTTTTTACTGATGAAAAATATGAAAAGTATCGTCAGCCAGGCAATATAAAAATTCCATTCTGGCTGAAACCGGATTTATATTATAAAGGTGCTGCCTGGTATCAGAAAGAATTTGATCTTCCTTCCGGATGGAGCGATAAGAGCATTACATTGTTTCTTGAAAGAACGCATTGGGAATCAACAGTATATGTGAATGGAGTTAAGGCCGGAACCGAGAATAGCCTGGCTACACCTCATCAGTATATAATTACGGATTTAATTAATCCCGGGAAGAACAGGATAAGCATTCGTATCGATAATCGTGTTGTTGTGCCGGTAGGAGTTAATGCGCACAGCATAAGCGACCATACCCAGTCGAACTGGAATGGCATTACAGGTGAAATATGTCTGAGGGCGACCCCGAAGGTTTTTATAAGTGATATAAGTATTTATCCCGATTTAGAGGCAAAAAAAGCCAGGATCATTGTTTCACTTAACAATATTACAGGCAACTCATTCAGCGGGAAGCTTGTGCTTCAGGCAACAACCCGGAAATCAGCACTTGGCAGGAAAGTCAGGAGCAGGATCGTGCCAGCAAAAATCAGCTCATCTGGATCAACGATTGAAATTGATTATCCAATGGGAAACAATCCTCAGCTATGGAGTGAATTCAATCCGGCATTATATGAGCTGACAGTCAGTCTGTGGGGCCAGAAAGATGCGTTTATTGATCAGACTGCAAGGGAGTTTGGCATGCGCGAGTTTAAAGCGAACGGAACACATTTTGAAGTAAACGGGCAGCGGATATTTTTAAGAGGGACACTTGAATGTTGTATTTTCCCGCTAACGGGATATCCCCCTACCGATGTGAAGTCGTGGGAGAGGGTCCTTCAGATATGTAGAGCGCATGGACTGAATACTCTCCGGTTTCATTCATGGTGTCCCCCGGAAGCGGCATTTATTGCTGCTGATAGACTTGGATTTTATTTTCAGGTTGAATGTTCATCATGGGCAACCGTGGGTGACGGAGGTGCTATAGATAAGTTTATCTACAGCGAAGGAGACAAGATCCTTGCTGAATATGGTAATCATCCTTCATTCTGTATGATGGCCTATGGTAACGAACCTGGCGGGGACAAGCAGGGTGAGTATCTTGGCAAACTTCTAAACTACTGGAAAGGAAAGGATTCGAGGCACCTCTACACTTCTGCGGGCGGATGGCCTTTCATTCCGGAAAATGATTTCAATAACTCGCCTGAGCCAAGAATACAACGTTGGGGCGAGGGTTTGAAAAGTGTCATAAACAGAGAAGCGCCATCTACCAACTACGATTTTCATGAGTACGTTTCATCTTTTAACCTGCCTGTTGTTAGTCATGAGGTTGGTCAATGGTGTGCTTTTCCTGATTTTAAAGAGATAGAAAAATATTCAGGAGTATTAAAGGCAAAAAATTTTGAGATCTTCCGGGAAACTCTTACTGAGAATAATATGGGTGACCAGGCCGAAGATTTTCTGATGGCCTCAGGTAAGCTCCAGGCATTATGTTATAAAGCAGAGATTGAGGCAGCTCTGAGAACACCTGGTTTTGCCGGGTTTCATCTGCTGCAGCTACACGATTTTCCGGGACAGGGAACAGCCCTTGTAGGTGTTCTGAATTCTTTTTTTGAGTCGAAGGGATATGTTACTCCTGAAGAATTCAGAATGTTCTGTAATGAGACAGTTCCTATTGCACGCATGGCAAAGCATGTATTCAGTAACAAAGAATCTTTTGCTGCGGAAATTGAAATTGCCCATTTTGGACCGGAACCACTGTTAGATCAGAAGATACTCTGTAAGGTTATCAGTGCCAATGGTAATGTGATAGCAAAAAAGCGGTTTAAAAAGGAGACGATTGAAATTGGAAATTGTATCCCGGTCGGGTCATTTTCTATTGGTCTGGGAGAGATAAGCAGGGCAGAGAAATTTACGCTGGAGGTCTCTGTCGAAAACAGTACCTATAAGAACAGTTGGGATTTCTGGGTATATCCTGAAGAGAATGAACCAGCAGCCGGGAATGTTCTGATAACCGATAAACTTGATACGGATGCTGAAGCAACCCTCAGCAACGGTGGCTCTGTTCTTCTGCTCACATTTGGAAATGTAGGAAAAGAAAGGGGCGCAGGCGTGGCCATAGGATTCTCAAGTGTCTTCTGGAACACGGCCTGGACCAACAACCAGCCACCACATACTTTGGGCATATTATGTAATCCCAACCACCCTGCATTCAACGATTTTCCAACTGATTATCACAGTAACTGGCAGTGGTGGGATCCCATTACACATTCGCAGGCGATGATAATTGATAGCCTGCCGGGTAACCTAAAACCAATTATTCAGCCTATAGATACCTGGTTCGGGAACAGGCGGCTTGCCCTTACCTTTGAAGCAAAGGCTGGCGGAGGAAAACTTGTTGTGTGCAGTATTGATATGAATGATTTATCTGACGAACGAAAGGTTTCAAAGCAGTTAAAGAGTTCTGTCCTGAAGTATATGAACAGTGAAGCTTTTAATCCACAGGTAGAAGTTGATATTAGTAATATAAAAGATCTGATTGCAGATTAGGGCTGACTTTCCAGCCGGTTTTGCCATCAATTTAGAAAAGTCAGATATGGAAGACTTGTCTGACCTTTAAGGAAAAAATATATGACTATCGGGAATCATGAATAGAGATTCACAAATGGCTTGAAAATCAATTTATTCACCCCAGCCCCAAGGGGAGTAAATTGATTTTCTTCGCTCCCCATGGGGTCGGGGTATACGAAGAAAATCAATGAATTCATATGACTGATTTCCGATTCTCATAATAAATTATATACAGATGAAAAAAATCTCTTTATTTGGATTATTAGTGCTTCTCCTTGTTTCGTGCAATCGGCAATTGATTTCTTTGAAGGAGCCTTGTTAGGTAACGGAGGATTGGGTGTTGTGGTAACTACCCGGCCCGATGGAATAATGATATATTTCGGACATAACAATGTTTGGGATATACGAGTTGCGGAAAACCACAGGGAAAAGATAAAAACATTTGATTATGTATTTAATAAGGTTAAGTCAATCCCTGACACCCTGGCTGTTTTGACGGACGACCCATGGTACAAGGAGTACAGTGAGATGGCTGCCGATAATTACCGCCAACCATATCCACGGCCATTCCCTTGTGGCTCGGTTCTCCTTGGCTTCGATCTTCGCAACGCTGAAATGATTGGACATAAACTCGATATCTCTAACGGATTGTGTGAGGTTTATATGCTTACAAGCGACAATAAAAAGGTAAAACTTCAGCTTTTTACCGATATGACCGAAGATAAGTTATGGATGAAACTGGTTGATGATAATGGGAACCTTACAAATAATATATTCGACAGGATACGTGTAATTCCCGATCCCTCAACCCCCCGGGAATTTCCTGTTAACCTGGCTGAAGAAGATCTGGACAATGGAATTCTTTCATTCAGACAGATACTTCCATATGAGGAACCTGAAAGGTACAACCCTGTTAAAGGTCACCCGAAAGATAAGGCCTTTAGTCTGACAACAACTGTCAATTCACCTCTTGAGAAGACAACCCGTATAAACTGGGATGGTAACGTAGAGAAGATGGGGCGCCTTGAAGGGAGCCTGGTTGGAAAAGCAAGTTTCTTCGGTTGTGTTTCACTTAAAGAAGGACTAAGTTCGGAAGTGCCGGAAGAATCAGGTTCGGTTCAAGAGATTGATAATAAGGAATTTGATATGTCTCTTGAGAGGAGCACCCAGATATGGAGAGATTATTGGAACAAGTCAGGGGTGGTTCTTAAGGATGAATTTTTCGAGAAGATCTGGTACCATAATCTCTATTTCTTTAATTGCGCTGTTAAGGAGGGCGTAAACACCCCGGGTTTATTTGCAAACTGGAGCTATAATGATATCGGGACAGCATGGCATGGCGATTATCACATGAATTATAATACCCAGCAGCCTTTCTGGTTAACCTTCTCAAGCAATCACCTTGAGAAAAACCTCTCATATGTGAGCCTGATTGAATTTCTGATGGACGTCAGTCGACGGTGGGCAAAAGAGTATTATAATCTGCCTGGTGCATATTTCCCACATAGTGCTTATCCTGTTGATATGACGATGAATTCTTATCCCGTACCCCACTGGGGATGGGAGATATGTGAAACTCCGTGGGCCGTTCAGGGAGTATGGTGGCACTATCTCTATTCACAGGATAAGGAATTTCTTAAAACCCGGGCTTACCAACCCATAAAGGAAGCAGTGGAGTTCCTTGTAGCCTATATGAAACGCCCCGTGGCCAGGGGACCGCAGTGGAACGACGACAAATACCATATTTTCCCTACTATACCTCCCGAATTATATGCCCTCCGTCCTGGTTTCAGATATAATTACGATTGTACAGTGGACCTTACACTTGTGAAATTTATCTTCAGGGCCTTTGAGGAGGCAACGAAAGTTTTAGAACTGGAAAATGCTGAGGCTGATCTGCTTGCCGGTGTTAAGGATATTTTAAATAACTATCCGGAATATGCCACGGCAGAGTCAGAGAAATATGGTAAAGTGCTGGTCTCGGTGCCGGGAGAACAGAGCCAGGTGGTTTACAACGTGCCAAATGCTTTAATTACTGTATTCCCCGGGGAGGACCATGGATTACATTCCGATCGGGAAACAATGGATTTGCTGAAAAATACATTTAGAAACCAGAGGAATGAAGGAGGCAATGACCTGGTATTTAAAAATCTTCAGGCAGCCAGGATTGGTATGCTTGACCTCGAGAAATTTAAGAGGCAGATTAACTATTGCCTTTTACCAAATGGTACAGCTTCTGACAGGGTCATGCAGGTTCACGGCAGGTATGGCGATACCGGAAATTATGGATTTATGGATAAGATGGGCGTCTGGTTTGAGAACTTTGCTCTTCCGGCGGTTATCAATGAATGCCTTATGCAGAGTTATAATGGTACAATAAGGCTTTTCCCAAACTGGCCACTTGAAAAGGATGCAGAGTTTCATGATCTGAGGGCTGCAGGCGCTTTTCTGGTAAGTTCCTCTGTGAAAAATGGAAAGGTAGAGTATGTCAGGATCACCAGTGAAGCAGGTGAGCCGCTTAATATTATCCTTCCGTGGGAAAAAGGAGCAAGGGTAACGAACAATGAGGGGACGGAGAAAATTGAGACAGACACAATCATTATCAGTACTGTTAAAGGAGAGGAATTACTTTTTAAACCGTTATAATATGGCTCGTACAAAAAAATGTCTTGACAAGCTTGAAAGGATGAACAAGGCTCTTAACCATCAGGAGCCGGACCGGGTTCCCATAAGTGATTTTTTCTGGGGAGGTTTTATTTCCCGGTGGCGGGAAGAGCTTAATCTTCCTGGAGATGCAAACCCATATTATTACTACGATCTCGATTATATTGTCACAACTCCGAATATGGATCCGCTGATACGTCCTTTCGAGACTATCAGGGAAAATTCTGATGAGGTGGTGATAAAAACAGGTTTCCTGGCTACACTGAGGAAAAGATTTGATTTTCCAATGCCTGAATTTATGACATTTGACATAGATACCATTGAGAAACTTGAAGCTTTTCAGTTTGACGATCCTGCCGATCCAAAGCGGTTCTTTTCAGCAGGAGATAATCAGATAGCAGGTGTCGGCGACGGGTTTGAGCGAAATTCCGCGGCATGGATGGATACTGTAAAAAAGTTACACCCCGACTTTCCTGGATTGGCATGTATCCCGACCGGCTGGGAGAGTGTATTAACAGGATAGGACAGTTTTACCTCGACAGTGCCAGGGCCCAGATAAAGGCTGCCGATGGACTGCTTGATGGTTTTGTTATCTGGGGAGATGTAGCATATACATATTCAATGCTCTTCGATCCGCAATACTGGCGCGAATATTTCAAACCCTGGGTGAAGGCAATAATTGATGAGTGTCATAAAAATAAGCTTCCGGTTATCTATCATGGTTGCGGTAATGTGAATCTTATCTTTGAAGATTTCATAGAGATTGGTCTCGATGCCTATAATCCCCTTGAAGTTAAGGCAGATATGGATGCCGTTGCACTAAAGAAAAAATTTGGAGACAGAATCGGTTACTGCGGGAATAATGATATCAAAGTATGGGAGACCGGCGATCTGGAACTTATTAAAAGAGAGACTCTTAAAAAACTTAACGCTGCAAAGCGGGGTGGTTACATATTTCAGTCCGATCATTCAGTATCCAGCTCAGTATCGGGAAAGACCTATGATTATATTGTGAAACTGGTTCGGGAATATGGCAATTATCCTCTTGAACTGGGGGATTATGATATAACGATTTAGATAAATCAACAATTTTCTGGTGTGATCAGGCGAAATAATAAGGATAACTGTAAAAGAGTTACCATTGCCAAAGCAAGGAAAGAAGAAATAAAAACTATAAGCAATTAAAAATGAGGTTAAAGACATTAGCAATAGCAATCCTGTTAATAATCACGTTAGTGCCAGCCAGGGCGCAACTTCGGGTGATGACCTACAACGTCCTCACGGGACTCGACTGGAAGCAGGACAGTACGAGGGGCACAAAACTGATTGAATGGGTCAGGACACAAAAACCCGACATACTGGCCCTGGAGGAGATGAATGGTTTCACGGAGGAAATGCTGGCTGAGTTTGCCAAAAAATGGGGCCATAATTATTCTGCAATTCTCAAAACTGACGGGTATCCGGTAGCGATCACATCAAACCAGCCCATAGTAGTGAAAGAAAGATTGTTGAAAGACATGTGGCATGGGATGCTGCATTGCGAAACCCATGGGGTCGATTTTTTTGTTATTCATCTTAGTCCGGCCGACTGGCAATTCAGGAAGAGGGAAGCGGATTTAATCTGTGAAAGGATTGAGCAAACATCACGTGAGACAGATAAATATATTGTATTGGGGGATTTTAATGCCCATTCCCCCTTTGATGCTGAATTCAACAGGAAATACCCCTATCAGCTTGAACGTTACAGGAAAAGCGACTCAGCAAGCACCAAATACCAAAACCTGAATAACGGTGAGCTTGATTACAGTGTCCTTTCAACCTTTCTGGCCCTCTCATTGATTGATGTCTGCGACCGCTTTGTGCCTATGGATCAACGAACCACCTGCCCCACTCCCTTAAACGTGCCGCAAAGGCTTTCTGCCGGGGAAATGGAGAAGACAAAATTCAGGATAGATTTTATTCTTGTAAGCCCCGGGCTGGCAAAAAAATGCACGGGGGCCCGGATTTTTAACGGACCCGGGAACTATTACCTGTCGGATCACTATCCTGTTATGGTGGAGTTGGAATAGTAACATTGAATGATGCCTGTCCTGATGGGACCTGCAAGACCTCTTCATAATTAGCTATATTATGCCACTATTGTCCACTAAAAATATATAAAACTCATAATGTTATATTACTACTGATGTGTTTGATTTCAATATAAATAGTGCCGCGCAGTGGCAAAATATGAATAACCGTGGGTGTAAACCCGTGGTCAATTCTAAACCGAATGTCTCAGCCCTGAAGGGGCTGAATATTAGACTGGTATATTGAGTTCATTATTCAACCCCTTCAGGGTTGACAGAGGTTTTTTGCCTTTACCGTGGGTTGCACCCACGGTTATTCAAATTAAACCCCTTCGGGGTTAACACATCAATTCAAATCAAAAAATCAAAGAACTCTTATATTGTATTTATTATCAAATATTTGCAAATTATTATTACAAGTTAACGCATCACAAGTAATTTTATATTATTGATTTTGTAAGTGGTTGCATATAAGCTATATAAGTTTATTTTCATTTGTAAATACAAAGTTTTTAATGTATTTCAATTTCAAATCGGCACGAACAAAAAAACTACGCAGAATGAGATATATCAAGCATTTCAGACGTTAAATGAGTAACTTAAGTGGACACTAATGATATTATGCCTATACTTTATACATTTTTTTAAGATAAAATGAGGGTGTCTTAAAAGGGTTGATATTAAATTAAAATATCAAAATGGGAAATGGAGATCCTTCAGTCATTAATCCTCGCATGCCCGGATTAACTCCTTCAGGATGACAATGTTCATGAGGGTAAACAGGGAAAGAAGCGGAGAGCCGCAAAGGGACCATTCATTTATCCTATATACTGCTGCGGCTCTCCGCTTCTTTCCCTATGTGTATCAGATAATTACCTGTCATCCCGATGCGAAGCGAAGGATCTCCGTCTCCCTTCAACAGATAGCTAATTTACAGATGTGATTTAAAATTAGGGCACTGCCAGTGGGTTATTCATATTTAGCCACATCGTGGCTTGAAAAAATATAATCGTTCGATATGCGAAAAGAATTTTTAAAAGAGATAAATTGAAAACCTGAAAATTCATATTAGCAAATCAGAGTGAGACGCATTTAGAAAATATAACATGGAAATAAAGTATCATAAAACAAGTAATAATTCAGTAATTGCGGAATTGACCGATAATGATTTTATAATTAGTAAAACTCAGGATGCATTAGACTTAATGGGGAATCTGTTATCTCCGGATTGCATCAGGATTATAATTCCGGAGAAGAACCTTCACAAGGATTTCTTTAACCTGAAAACAGGATTGGCAGGAGATGTCCTCCAGAAATTTTCTAATTACAGAATCAAACTTGCTGTTACAGGAGATTTTTCAAAATATAAAAGCAAAAGCCTGCAGGACTTTATCCGTGAATCTGGATTGCTGATCTCGAACCACAGCGTGGTTCTGAAACCGGAAAAATAAGACCAGTTTTGATTTTCCAAACAAATCTTTTAAAAGATCATCCCTCATCTGTCATATGCCCTATTACAACAAATGTATTGCCCGAGAGCGATATTTTACGAGTTCATATCAAAAAAGGGACAGCAAATCTTCAACTGGATTCTGATATAATGATTGATCAGATTAGAGCAATTGCTAACAGGCGACTCACTAAAAGAATAGGAGAGTTGCCTCGTGACCTTCAAACAAAAGTTAAAGAGAACATAAAGATAATCCTGGACCTCGTTTGAACCTGGATTAAAGGAGTGCACCAGCTAACACGGAAAATGAACCGGGACTCAAAATACTTTGTAACTTTGATTATTATAAATACCATTAACAAGTTATGTACAAGCGGTACGAAATCTTGTCAAAAGCAACTTTTATGAATTGTCACTCATCATACTAATTGTAACATGGCAAGATCACTCATCATATCAATATTAATTCTGCTTCTTGCAGGTTGCGAAAAATATCAATCCCTTAGGCATCAAGGATATGGACTCGAATTGACTCAGTAATTATATATTACGATGAAATAGTGTCCTATAATTCAAACACATATACATTTACTTTGACTGAAAGTTTGGCTAAGAGATTAAATGATTTCAACAACAACCACATCCATGGAACTCCCTTTGCAGTAGTCATTGACGAAAAAATAATTTATACAGGATACTTCTGGTGTGGATTTTCGTCAGCAACGGTAGACTGGGTTACAATTGACCCATTGAACTATTCAGGTAAGAACCAGTTTAAAGTATCCCTCGGGTACCCAGGACTGATTCGTGGTGATTATATCCCTGACAATAGAAATGATGATCGAATCATAGATCTTCTCAGGAGAGATAACAAACTGAATAAATAGCATGAGTAGTTTGCAAGGGAAACCATATTAAGCCAAACCTGTCCAGACACAGTGCTGTTAACAAAATAACACTATTGTGACAAATTCTGCCTGCCATCCGGGACTTATAACTTATAAGGAGCAAAAATGAAAACATAAGTATGGGTATGCCGACAGAATGCCATACTCTTACAGAAGAAGTTTTGATGAGGTTATCTGATGATGCCGTAAGGGTTTCAGAGGATATTCAGGCGCTATAGCCCGCAATCTTTTACTGCACATACACTTGATCGTTAAAAACAAACATAAAAAGACAACAACTATGAGATTATTATTTTTAATAATTGTTTTACTGCACGGATTAATCCATCTGTTTGGATTTGTAAAAGGCTTTGGTTTTAAGGAAGTAAATGAATTGACCCTTCCCATGTCAAAACCGATGGGACTATTATGGCTTACAGCAGCTGCCTTTTTTGTGCTTTATGGATTTATGCATTTTACAAACGCCAGATACGCCTGGCTTGCCGGACTTATTGCTGTGGTGATTTCGCAGGTTCTTATCATTATGTTTTGGAAAGATGCTAAGTTTGGCACAATCCCCAACCTGATTATTTTAGCGATTTCTTTGGTGAGTTTGGGTTCTTATTTTTTGAAAAGTGAGTTTACGAATCGGGTGAAATTTGATTTTTCAGCCAACAATACACTTTCAACCAGGATTTTGACCGAAAACGACATTGCTCACTTGCCGGCTGTTGTGCAAAAGTATGTTCATTATACCAAATCGGTGGGACAGCCGAAAGTGAAAAATTTCAGAGCAGAGTTTGTGGGAGGAATGCGTTCCAATCCCGGTGACAAAGATATGAGATTACAATCTGTTCAGTATAATTTTTATCAGAATCCATCGCGTTATTTTTATATGACTGCAAAAAAAATGGGCTTACCCGCCACCGGATTGCATCTTTACCAAAACACAACTGCAACTTTTGAAGTCAGCCTTTTAAATTGGTTTAAGGTGGTTAATGCCAGGGGTGAAAATATGAATCAGGCAGAAACGGTGACCCTGTTAAACGATATGTGTTTTATTGCCCCTGCAACGCTGATTGACAGCAGGATAACCTGGGAAGTGCTAAACGATACTGCTGTAAAAGCAATATTTACCAATGGAAGCATTAGCATAAGCGCTGTACTTTATTTCAATGAAAAAGGTGAGCTTATAAATTTCATCAGCAACGACCGCTTTGCCACAGATGGTAAAAGATATGACAGTTATCCATGGGCAACTCCGGTTGAAGACTACAGAATGATAAACGGATATTTATTACCCGGCAAGGCAAAGCTAATTTATCAGAAACCTGAGGGAGATTTTACGTACGGAGAATTAGAATATCTCAGTGTTAAGTATAATCTGACCGGTATTGATGATTAAAAATGCAGAGCGGCATTAAGTTTTTTTATGCCTCTTTCAAAGAATACTGAGTTTGCAGAGAGGTCCTAAGACGATTTTGGGGTAGGGAAATAAGTATGATCCGCAAAATACGACTGGAAAGGGATTATTCGCTACGCTCATGATCCCGTGGGGGAGAGCCTTGCGAAGTCAAATCACTCCCTTACTCGTTTCGCTCGTAAGGTCTTTTTATTTTCATTTGTCCTCATTCATTCAGTCATGATTCGGCCATCTGAAAATAAAAATCCCGCAACAATATGCGGGAGTAATTTGACTTTGCGGAGAGAAAGGGATTCGAACCCCCGGTACCCTTTTGAGGTACACACGCTTTCCAGGCGTGCCAGTTAAACCACTCCTGCATCTCTCCA
>JFJP01010943.1_pt1 | contig 15179 bp, 12 predicted proteins | sample 431651 | NCBI WGS metagenome assembly JFJP01 (sample SAMN02602958, study PRJNA72255) | Microbial mat metagenome, whole genome shotgun sequencing project. | biome: fresh water; feature: sink hole; material: water; isolation source: purple microbial (photo- and chemosynthetic) mats found in...
TCCAAAAAGTGGAAAATAAAAAATACTCAATCGATTGTAGAATTTACACATAATCAACTTCCTTGGAAAATTTCTTTTGATAATCAAAAAATTCCTTACAGTCTGATAACTCAAGAAGAAGAGAAAAATTTATATTAAATTCAGTTAAATTAGATAAAAAGCTATGCGATTAGATAATTTACCTTTTGAAGTAATTTAGAATAAATATACAAATAAAAACTTTGCAGATGAATTCCTAAGAAAATATAAAACAAAACCGTGGCAAGGAACAAAAAAAGCAATTGAGGAATCTTTAGAAAGAATACACAATTTACAGGATACACAGCTACTTGATGATATCAGGTCTTTTGATGGTTATGGAATTTACAAGTTAGATTTTAAAGTTGCTGGGACAAATGAATCTCCAAAAAGTTCTGGTAATAGAGCTATTTTATTTGTTGACAATTATATACATATAGTTACAATTTTATTAGTTTATCACAAAAGTAATATTAAGAAAAATCAGAAAGAAACAGTTTGGTGGGAAATGATTATTAAAGATAATTTCATAGAACTTTGGCATAAAACAATTAGAAGTTAGTTTATTCCAAAAATCTTGTCCAAAATTTCTACTTGCAAATAGGCTTGGGCCGTCGGATCGCAGTGGAGATAAAAACTGCCAGTTGGTTTGAGTATTCTGTGCAATTTATAGGTTTTCATTCCGCCCCGCCAAGTGTCCTCAAACTGGGCTAGAATCAGTGAGTTGGAAGTTGATTGAACTAAATTCCCCTCGTGAGGGGTGGCAAACGAAGTTTGACGGGGTGTTTTTGTATTTGTCAATTGCTGAGAAACACCTCCCCCGCTTTGCGAGTACTCCTCAAGAGGAGAATATGGGGTATTTTCTTTCTTAGTTTTAATCATTCCGCTATAATTTCGGTTAGAATTAAACGGCGGATCAATGTAAATTAGGTCAACACTTTCGGACTCAATTGATTGCAAAATAGGCAAATTGTCGCCAAGATAAAGTGTGTTCACAGGAATTTGAAAAAATTTGAAAATGTAAATTTAGGTTTATCCAAAAAAGCAAAATCGGAAAATGAAATTTTGTCAAAAAGTTGGCGGGAAAAACTACTATTTTTAAGCAAAAAACTAATAACAAAAAATTTCCTTGACACTATTTAAAATTTAGTGTAGAATAGAATTAATATTGGCGTTAGCCACCGATCCTCCGAAAGGGGGTGATTATTTTTGGAGAATTTCTATAATTTTGTCCCTTACTTCAATAAAAACACTTTTATCCATTTGAAAAATAAGATTATTCAACCTTTTGGAATCCATAACTCGTATCTGCGACAGACACAAATAACTGACTTTGCCTTTAAGATTGATTTTGTAATACAAATCGTTTTCTGTTTTTATTTGGCTAGTTAGCGGAATTGCCCAAAATTGATTATGATTAAACTTTTTAAGAATCAGAACTGGACGATTGAATTTTTGGTTTTTACCGTCAGTTTCTACCCCAATATTGACGCCAAGACTACACCACCAAATTTGCCTTTCTTGAAACACGATATTTTTGGGTGAATTTTGCAGTAGGGTTTTGTATTGAATCCAATTAATAAAATCTTTGAACATATTTTGAGGAAAACTGTGAAATTGAAATTTGTCAAAAAGTGAACGAGAAAATTGCTATTTGAAGCCAAAAAAGTAGTCAATAGAAAAAAACTGTTGACAGCTTTTGGAATTTGTTGTAGAATAAAAACATCTATTAGTTACGGCTAGTTGACCAGTGAACTTCCTCCGACGGGAGGTATTTTTATTTGTCTAAAAATTGAATTTTTGACTGTATTTTTTCCAAAGAAACAAATTTAAAATTTTGTATTAATTTATAATTAGTATTACTCTGACTACCAATAACCAAAACATTTTTCCTAAAATTATTTTTCAAATCGCTCAAAATATATTCAAAATCCACATCGCCAGAAACCAACACAAAAGTCTCTAAATTAGGAATACTTTTTGACACTTCCCAAGTAAGCTCCACATCCATATTACCTTTATGATTACCAGCGATCAAATGTAGGGGTTTGGTAAAAAGTTTAAATTTATTGTTTGCTAAAAATGAATTATGTTTAATTTGTAGAGGGTTTTTGGTGTCAAAAGCCGTAAAATAATAAAATTTGGTATTTTTTGGAAAAAGTTTTTTGAATTTTAGTCAGTCAATTTTCCATTTCATATTTTTTTGAGTAAAAAAGACATTTCCCGCATCAATAAAAACTCCAATTGATTCTGAGTTTTGCAAAATAGACAAATTGTCACCAAGATAGGGTGTGTTCATAAAATAAAAATTGGATTAAAGTTAGAAAAGTTTGAAGATATTTTGGGAAAATTGAGATTTGAAAAAGCTATTTTGTGTTTATTTTTTGGCTATTTAGTAAGGAAAACTGTCTTTGGGTTTTTTGTGCTGCGAAAGCCACTGTCGAAACATCACGACCGCTTGACCTTGCTCGTAGCTGAGAAAACTGACATCTCTCTCAACGGGTGCGCACCAGCAATCCAAAATCTGCTGTTTTTCCAAGCTTTGACGCTTTTCATCTAGGTCTGTGTGCTGCCAGTGTCGAAAAATGTCAATCGGGAAAATTGGGCGAACAATGTAATAAATCTCAATTCGAGAAAAATTATCCGACAAATTCTCGGTGAATAAAAAACCCAGTGGACACAAAATCCTAGTCTGCACACCAATTTCTTCGTAGACTTCACGAGTTACAGCCTCTGCCACATTTTCCATTCTTTCAATCCGACCACCTGGAATCTGCACACCACGACTTGGACGACTGAGAGAGCGAAAAACCACATAATAATTCTCCCCGCGATACTTGACCCAAACGATCGCCCCAGCTCGATATGTGTGTCTGAGTGCGAATTGCCGACTAATTGTGGTTGATTTGAGGTCGCGGATAGATTTTTTGGAATCGGTTGCTGCTGGGTAATTAAAATTATTTTTGGAGTTTGTGTAGTTGAGATTTGGAAAGTTTTTTGGGAAATTTGAATTGTATTCGCTGCCAAAATTATCAGAAAAATTAGAAGTAAAATCAGCAAAACCATCTGAAAAACCGTTTTGATTTGAAACTATTTCTTTTGGAATTTTGACATCATTTAACCTTGTCAGAGCTTTATTTTCCAAAGTTTCACTTGATAATTTTGAGGTATTTTTGGGATTTTGATTTGACCAATTTTGGTTTGACTTTTTAGAATTTTCAGCGTAATCATTGGAATAAGTAGATTTTTGGCTTTGTAATTTGTTTGGCAATTCTTCATTTTTGAATTGGCTTTTAGAAAACTCAGAGTTAAACTGAGAATTGTTATAATTGAAATTAATTTGAGAATTTGTGGAGGATTTTCCAGAATTTAATTTTTGTTCAGTGATTTTACTTTCGGTTTTACTTTCAATTTTACTTTCAATTGGTCGCCAGTTTTTTGGTTCACTTTTTGATTCAGTTTCAGAATTTAACAAACTTTTGTAATTATCACGAGAATTATCTTTGAAATTAGCTTGGAAATTATTGTCAGAATTGTCTTGAAAATTGCTTACTTTTTTGGAGAATTGGCTGGAATTATTGGCCAAAAATTTGGAACCTGAATTGTAGTTTGAATTGGTTGAATTAGAATCTTGACTGGAATTATTAGTTTTTTTATTTTGAGAATTAGTTTGAGAATTGGTTGCAATTCCTAAAAGTTGATTGGAAATTTTTTGAATTAGGCTTTTGTGACCGCCAATTTGGGCTTTGAGTTCGCTTGAAATAGAGTTTTGAACTACTTTTTGAAACACACTTTGAACTACATTTTGCAAATTAGTTTTTTTATCTGTGAACTTGGATTGATTTTTGGAATTTTTGGGATTGTTAGAAGAATTATCAGAATTAGATCTCCAGTTAGCTTTGGGAAAAGCGGGATTTGATGTAGTTTTTGGGTCAAGGACTGGATTTTGATTTTTTTGTGGATTTTTGGATTTCCATTTATTAGTTGAATTATTAGAATTTTCAAGAGAATTTTGCTGGTCAAAGCCTGAAAAACTTTGAGAACCTGAATTTTTTGAAAATTGAGATTGATCTGAAAACTTACTTTGAACACTTTCTTTGCTAAAATTTTTGGAATCATTGTTGTCAAAATTTTTGGCTTTTTTGGCTTTTTTGGAACTTTGATGAGGTTTTTTCTTGGGTTTTTTGGAATTTTTGGATCCAAATTGTTCTGGTTTTTTGGAAAAATTGGATGTGAGCATAAAATCATGTGAATAATCAAACCTTGTCCAAATTGCAAAATTCGTCAAGCAGCGAAAATCACAAACTAAAATTTAGAAAAAAATCTTCAAAAATCAATTTCAACAAAAATCTTTAAAACTAAATTTCCAAAATAATTCTCAAAAACGGAAAAACAAACTAAAAATTCCCAAACAAAAAATCCAGCAATTAACTGGAAAACTTTGGCAAAACCTAACTAATCACGAGGGTGAAAAGCTAGGCAATTTCTAGTTGGAAAAGTTAAAAAAGATTAACCGATTTCTCGTTCAATCACCTCCAAATTATGAAGAGAACTTTCTGAACCATCTTCGCAAAAAGCCTGTTTAAGACGTTCCAAAACAACCTGACTACCAAGAGCCTGTAAATCAGCTTCTAGAACATAAAAACTGACTCCATAGCCTGTAAATTTCGTATATTTGGAAACAGTCAAACCGTCAAAAGTAACAACTGGTGAAGAATTCAATCGAAGTTGCATTTTTTTTGCCTCAATTTGCGAGATTTACTAGAAATATCTTCTTTTCGGTTTGGAATTAAAAAACTCGACAAACTTATTCAGAAAACTTTATAAGGTTAGCAAACTCTCTCTTGTCAATTCTGCATTTGGAGCTTGGGAACTGGAAAAAACGGAAAATTAAGATTTTTTTGGAAAGGAGGGTTTCTTTGTTTATTTATTCTTTTCAGGGATTTTCGCCGTAATTTATTTTCTATTTTTTTAGAGTTTTAATTTCAAATTTTTTCCAAAGTTTATTTTTCTCCGCCAATTAACGCTATTTTCTGAGTGTTTTCAAATTTGACAACTCTTTCTTTTTGTGGTTTGTTTTTGTTAATTGGGTATTTTTTTGCACTTTTTGCAATTCCAATTTTTTTATCAACTTATTCACATTTTTTATGGAAATTAACAACATCAAGCAAATCAAACAAATTGGAACAGGTTTAGTTGGAGCTTCTTTATTATCAATCATTCAAGCAGTTTCTCCTGTGTCTAAAACAAATGTAGCTGAATTTCAAGCACCTCAGTTTCAAAATCCAGTCAACAATGTTTTGGTTCAACCTGTAGAATGTGCAAGTGGAAAGTGTAATTGTAAAACTTTTAACAATGTTCCGGGAATAATAGTTGGTAAAAGATGTATGACAGGTTGCACACAATAAAAAAAACTCCTCAGAAATGGGGAGAATTATTTTTGGGAAAAACTTGAAACTTTAAATTGGAATTATAATTAAAGTTGGACGACGACGGGAATTATCATTGGATTTTTCTCAGTTTTTTCGTTGATAAAATCACTGGCTGTATCACGAATTTTGCCACGAAGCTCGCTAAAATAACTCTTAGAATTGGGATCAATTACCAAATTTTCCAAAGCACTGCTCACCGCCCACTTGAGGTTTTCCATCAGTTCTACGCTATTTTTCATATAAACGAAGCCACGGCTAATAATTTCAGGGCCTGACACGATTTTTCGAGCTTTATTGATCGTGACAACCAAAACTATGCTGCCTTGCGTCGCCATTTGACGCCTTTCCTCGAGAACCGACTCCGAGACAGAGCCAACGCTTGTGCCGTCCACCAGCAGATAACCTTCGTTGACAATTTCTTCGGTGACAACGACTTCTGTAGAATTAAGCTCAGTGACACGACCATTTTCACAAATCAAATTATGCTCGTAAGGAATTCCCATTGCAAGGCCTAGTTCTGCAGTTTTACGAATAATGTAGTGGTCGCCGTGAATTGGCTGCAAGTAATCAGGTTTTGTGAGTGCAAACATCAACTTCAAATCTTCCACACAAGCGTGTCCGCCGACGTGAAGACTAAACTCACGATTATCATAGACCATCACCCCTTTGCGACTCAGTCCCGCTTTGAGGTTTTCCACAGCCCCTTCATTTCCTTCAATTGGACGACTTGAGAAAATGACCGAATCTCCTCCTTGCAGTTTTAAAGTTGGATGTTCATCTCGGGCAAGTCTTGACAAAACCGCCAAATCTTCACCTTGGGAGCCAGTTGAGAGAATACAGACTTTGTTCGCTTCCAGTTTGCCGATGTCCTTGATGTCAATGATGAGATCAGCTGGCACTTTGATATAACCAAGCTTGAAACAAACATTAAAATTATTAATCATAGAGCGTCCCACCAAAGCCAATTTTCGCCCAAATTTGACACAAGCGTCTACCGTAAATTGCATTCTGGCAGTAGTTGTTGAAAATCCAGTCACAATCACTCTTTCTTGGCAAGCGGCAAAAATACTAAACATAGTTTTGCAAACGTCCATTTCACTCAGTGAGCTCCCTGTCTTGAGAATGCCTAAAGAATCAGTCAAAAGAAGTCTGACACCTTCGTCTCCAAATCGCGCAAGTTTCCCATAATCGCTAATTTGTCCGTCAAATGGTGTGCTGTCAAATTTCCAGTCGGTACAATAAACAATTCTGCCCATTGGAGTGTCAATACAAAGTCCAATAACATCACAAATTGAGTGATTGAGACGGAAAAACTGCAAATTAAAACAACCTAAGGTCAAAACCTCGTTAAGATTGACAATTTTGGCAGTAAACTTGGCTTCCATTTCAAACTCACTCATTCGGTTTTTGAGAAGAGCAAGAGTCAGCGGCATTGAATAAATCGGAATTGGCCCAAGACGTGGCAAAACGTAGGGAGCAGCTCCAATGTGGTCAAGGTGACCGTGAGTGTAAATCAGACCTTTAATTTTGTGGCGATTTTGCTCAAGATAATTGACTTCTGGGGCGATATAATCAATTCCGGGGAATTTTTCGTTGTCGCCAAAACCGATTCCAGTGTCAATAATAATAATGTCGTCGCCACACTCAATGGCGGTCATATTCAAGCCAACTTCGTTCGTTCCGCCAAGTGGAATTAGTCTGACTGGCAAACCTTCTGGGAAAGTTTTGGGCGAATTGGTTTTCATTAAAGGACCTGTTATCAAAAAAGGGTTGAGGTGTGAAACGGCAAGATTACCTTTGTTGACGCCAGTTCCGCGAATGTTGCGAATACTTTCTAGGTTTTTCATTGCAGCTGGAAGTCCTTCTTCTCGGTCAACGACATGATGTCTTCTAGTCAAAAAATGTGGATTGGAACTTGCTAAAGAGTTAGTTTGGCGAGGTGGCTTGGGGGCAAAATTGTTGCGGCGACTGAAAGTGCGAGGAGGCATAAAAATAGTTTTTGAAAAATAAAAATAAAATTGAAAAATTTATTGAATTAAGTTTTGCTGGATTGGAAATTGAAGTTTGTTAAAATTAATTGAGATTTTATTTTTGGAGATTTTTTTTGAGTTTAAGTTTGTTTTTTTTGAATTTAGACTAGGTTTATTTTTTATAGAATTTTTTCAACTTTGAGAATTTTTCAAGTATTTTAAATTTAGGTTTGAGTTTGCTTGATTTTCTGACATTTTACAAAATTATTTCTGATTTTTTGAAGTTTTTTTGGACAATTCCAATTTTAGTTTGAGCTTTTGAGAATTTATTAACTATTTTTAGACTTTTGAATGCAAATTGGTTAAATATTGCTAAAAATTATAATTAATAAATTTTTTGAAAAAGTTTTGGAAAGACTAAGTTGAAAATATTATTTATAAAAACAAATTTGAAATAGAAATATTAAAATAGAAATATTAAAATTGAGTTTAATAAATTGAGTTTAATAAATTAGTTTAAAAATTGAACTTGTTTTGAATTGGAAAAAATAAATTAGTGTCAAAAAATTATTAAATCTAAAAAAACTTGGTAAAAGTTTCAGAAAATCTGATTTTAATTTTGATTAATTGGTTTTAATTTTTTAGTAAAATTATTGTCAAAAACGCTGAAAGTTGATTTTAATTTACAATTGAATCTAAGTTGAATTTTTGGTTTAACAGATTTGGAAAAATTGGTTTTTATGTTTTACTTTTGGATTTGAATATGTGAAAAGTGTGTTGAGAGATTTATTTGGAAAACAAAACTGGCAAAAAAATAAAATAATGACTTTTTGGACACTTTTTGGCAATACTTTTGAAAACTTTTTGAAAGATGAAAAGGCAAACTTATTCGAAAAATTTCTAATAAAACTGATCACAAAATAATTTTAAAAAAATTTCAATCTCAATTTTATCACCAGTTTTTGTTTGTAAAAATCCCAAAATCTAAGTTACAAATATGTTAACTACATCTAAAACAATTTTTCATTTCTTGTCCAGTTTTTTTATTTTTATGCCTTTTTAACATTATTTTATGCCAATTTAAACTTTTTAATTTTCCCGATTTTGACTTTTTGATGTGATATTTTTTTAATTAGAATTGACAATTTGTCCGACTTTTTGGTTTCCATTTTAGATTCCCAAAGTATTTCCAGTTTTTAAAAATTGTTTTACTTTAAAACTCAATTTAAAAAGAATCGAATTTTAGTGAATTTTTACGATTTTAGCTTTTGACAAGACATTTTGCACACACAACTTTTTGAGAATTTGCAAACTATTTTGGAGTTAGTTTGGCATTTCACTTTTGGCATTTCACTTTTTGAAAAAGCCATTTTCAGCAAACAATTTATGAAATTTGGAATAAAACTAGCCAAAATAAGCTGGATTTCCAAGATTTTAAATCTTCAACTTACTTTGCAAAGAATCTATTTTTGATAATTCGTGATATTTTAAAGTTGGAAAAATAGTTTTTGAGAAATTAGGAATTCTTGTTATTTTCCAGTTCCAGTACAAGCTCCAAAGTGGCAATAATTTCGCTTGGGTGATGGGCGTAATCTGAATAAATTCCGTCAGCCAATTTTTCAAAACGCCGAGAAGTACCCGGGAAAGTTGCAATTTTGTCGTAAATCTTATATTTTTCAAAACCTATTTCCAAATTTTTTTGACCGCTTTCAATTCCCAAAATCATCGCAATTGCAAACAAAACAAGCTCTGCGTTTTGACGATTATGAAGTCCAATTAACTTTATTTTCTCCAGATTTTCTCCAAACCCGCCGGCAATTCTTACAGGTTTTTTATCAAATATTTGCCTATTTTTTGCTGTTTCTCTAATTTTTTCAATTGCTCCAACACTTGGAATAATTTGAGTTTTAGTTTGATTACAAAACTGGCAAAAAGCTTCGTTATAATCAACAATACTCGGATAAGTGTCGGGATGATCATAGTCAAGACTTGGGATAATCGCAATTTCTGGGTAAAACTTGAGAAAATTACGGTCAAATTCGTCGCACTCCAACACAAAATATTCACTTTTTGGTTCCCACTGCCCACTATTGCCAAAAGAAATCTCCGAGCCAACCAAATAAGAAACCGGAATTTGCAGTTGTTTGAACAGCCAAATAAGCATCGCCGTCGTTGTGGTTTTGCCGTGAGTTCCAGCAATGGCGATTAACTTTAGGTTGAATTTTTGGATAATAAAGTTGATGAATACGTCTCTTTTAGAGATTTTTATTTTTGAATTTAGTGTTTTGGAGCTTTTTGACAAATTGACTAAATTTTCCGAATTTTCAGATTCGTTTTCCGATTTGTTTTGGGAATTTTTGTGCAAATTGCTTTGAGAATTCAAGTTTTCCAAATTTTCAATTTTCAAGTTTTTTTGATTCACAAACTGCAGCTCAATATGATCAAACTTGAGAGCTGAAGTGTATAAAAACCAGTCAATTGGTGTTTTGGAATAAACTTTTTGGATATTTTCCAAAGTTTGCTCAGTTGTTATTTTGGCTCCTCGAAGCTTTAGATTTTCTATAATTTCACTAGTTTCCAAATCACTGCCACTGACAATAAACCCTAAATCAAGAGCTAAATGAGCCAGTCCTGAAAGCCCTGAACCGCCAATTCCTGAAAAATAAATATGCATAAAAGTTGTTTTGGAAAATTGGTTTTAGAAAGTTAAACTTGATCTAAAAATAAGAAATTGAGGTTAAAAAATCTCGGAAAAGATTAACTTTGAGAATTGGCAAAAATTTTTTTTAGAAACCTATACTTTTGAGAAATAAAGATAGAACTGTGTTTTTAGTGAGTGAGAATTTTGATAACTTCCCAAAAACCAAAAAGTGCCAAAAAAATGAAAATTAGTGAACCAAAAAACGAAATGAATGGATTTTTGACAACTGCAATAGTTCTCGTTGGACTTATAAAAAGCAAAATATTGAGCAAACAATGACCAAAAAAAACTCCAATCCCAAAACCAAAAACATTAACGACGCTAAAAAGTGGCACATAACCTGCAAAATCATCAAGTCCCAAAATAAACGGAATCACAAAACTACTGCTCAAAATTCCCCAAAAACTTAGATTTTTGATATTACCAACTTTCAAGTTTGGCATAATTTTATCAAGGATTGGATTAATAAATTGCATCGGAACATTGAGCCACTTTTCTATTTCGTTCGTCCAAATGAGCAAAAATTCTGGAACTTTGTTTTTGGTTCTATTTTTATTTATTGTTGTTAATTTTACTTTCAAATTTATTTTATTTTCAGGGTTGTCATAGACATTTTCTGAGTTGTTTTTCAGATCGCTTTCTGAACTGTTTTCCAAATTTTCTACATTATTTTCTACATTATTTTCTGAATTAACCTGGTGAATATGTTCCAATCCATCAGCTGCAAGTCTAAAAAGAACTAGAGATGCCAAAAAAACCATTATCGCTAAAAGCCAGTTAACTTCCTTGAAAAAAAACCAGATTGTCAAAACCGTCATTGTCCCAAGTGCGTTGCCAAGAGCTGTGCCGTTTTCAATTGCGACGCGGTTTTTGAAGCCTGGATAACGCGACATTATCGTGCCAATCAAAATGCCAAAATCTACCGAAGTTTTGAGATAAATTGTCATTCCAATCAAAAAATCTGTCCCAAAATGATTGGAAAAAATATTATTGTCAATCAAAGTTTCCTTTGAAAAATTGAAATATCTGCCCAAAGAATTGAGTAAATTTATTTGCCAAAAATATAAATAAGACAAAATCAAAAAAATGACAATTGCCAAAATTATCGACAAAATGTTCCAAAAAATTGAGCTTTGAGGTTTTTTAACTGAGTTTTGAAAGTTTTCAATTGGATTTGAGTTTGACATTGGATTTGAGTTTGACATTGGATTTAATAAAAAGGGGTTTGAAAAAAAATGGTTTGAAAAGTGGTTTGAAAAAATTGGCAAACTTAGATTTTTGCGTTGAAATAATCAAAAACTTGAAATTGCAAAGTTTGAAATTGCAAAAAATTACAGGTTTGCTTTATTCTAAAATTGGGAGAAAATATCTGCAAAAATTACTTTTTTAAAAACTGAATTATCAAATAAACTGCGAACGAATTTTGCGAAATTGTCAATCGCTACGCTCAACCTATTTTTTTCGAAAACAGACAATCGCCAGGCTCAATAGATTTCTTGCAGAAAAATACATCACTACGTTCAATTTATTTTGGGAAAATGAACAAAAAAAGTTTAAATCAAGAATTTCATTTGAGAAAAAGTTTAGAAAAACTGAAAATTAAAATAAAAACAAAAAAGCTTTTCAAAAAACTATTTTGAATTACAAAAAACCATTTGATCGAATTGTGTTGTTTATTAATTTTCTGCACAAATTGTGTGTTCAGGAATTTTTCACAAGTTTTTGACAAGTCTAAAAAACTAAATTATAATCTTTTTAGAACTAAAAATAAAAACAAAAAAACTTTTGGAAAATTATGCAAAAACACATTTTTATTTTAACAAAATCTATAAAAAAGCTAATTAAAATTCTAAAATTTAATTCTAAAAATCTAAATTTAATTTCAAATTAAAAAATTCTCAAACATATAAAAGTTAAAAAAGTTTCAAATCTAAAAATCAGTCAAAAATTTCACAAAAATTAAGACTAAAGCAAAAAACAAACAAAGCAAAAAAAACCAAAATTCTGAAAGTCAAAATACAAAAAGTTAGTCCAAAATACTTTAAACAAAAACAAAAGCCTAAAATGACAAAAAAACCTACGAGCCGTTTGGCAATCCTAAGTTATGGACTTTTAGTCTTTAATTTGGTCTTGGCAGGTTTTGCTATTTTTAGTCTTTTGCAAAAAAACACCGAAATTTCCAAGTTTGAAAATAAAGCTCTAAGTCAGGTTTTAGGAGTTCGCACCGTGCCAATTTTTGACCCAAATTTTGTTATTAGTGATCAGACTTTTTCGTCAACTCGAGCTTTTGGGAGTAGTGGCGATGTTCAGAATTTTTTGGAAAGAATTAATTCTCCACTCAAAAACTACCGAGAAAAGGGACAAAGTGCCAGTTATTGGATTTTTGCCGCCAGTCGTGGACAAAGCAGCAGTAAAGACGGCGTCGTGCCTCAACTAAATCCAGGTTTAATCCTTGCGTATCTTGAAAAAGAGCAAAGCTTATTGACAGTGAGCGGCTACGATATCTACGGAGATCCCGATAATAGAATCAAGACGGCGATGGGTTATGGTTGTCCAGACGATACTGGTTGTGACGCCAAATATTACGGTTTTGCCAATCAAGTCAACTGGGCAGCCTATCAATTGCAATTCAATTATAACATTATCCAAAAAAATAGCAAAATGGCTTATCCTTATGTAGTTGCAAGTACGATTACAACTTTGGATGAGTACAATGTTTTTTTGACCAACATAGCAACGGCGGCGAATTATCGCTACACTCCGCACACTTATTGGGGCAATTACAACCTTTGGCGTTTGATCGTGGCTAACGGCTGGGGTATAAGTAGCAATACTTACACTTTTGCTGAGCTTGATGCTGCGAACCTTGAAAACAAAGACAAAATTCTGCAAAACCAAGAAAATCTCAAAAACTTGCCCAAAATTAGCGAAGAAGAAGGCAAAAAACTAGTTCGCAAAGAATTTTATTTGGGAGAAGATTCCAAAGAAATCGAGAATTTACAGATATTTCTCAGACAGAAAGGCTACTATATGACTCGAGAAATTACTGGACTTTTTGGCGTAGTGACCGAAAAAGCTCTGTTTAATTATCGCTTGGAAAACGGAATTATTATCAAAGAATTTACCAAAAATGACAAAAAAACTTGCCTCAATTTGATTGCCAAAAATTTTGAGAACGGTGAGGAAAGTGAAGAAATCAAGTCTTTGCAGAGATGTCTCTACGAAATTAACTATTTTGAATGGCCAGTAATTACTGGAACTTTTGGGCCAATTACCGCCAAAGGACAAGCTGCAGCTCAAAAAGCTTTTGGGCAAACTGCAAATACAACTGAAGCTAAGGTTGAACCAAAAACTGAAACCAAGTCCGAAACAAACTGCGAAGATTTTAAAACCCAAAAGTGGATTGACGGGCAAACTAGCGACGAAATTGCCAAACTCCAGGAATGTATGCGTCAAGATGGGGTTTTTAGTTGGCCTTCAAACACTGGATTTTTTGGCCCAGTGACGAGAGCATCTTTTGACAGATGGACTGCGGCGAAAATTTCTAGTGATTGCCAAAACCTTAAAAATCAAAATTGGAGCGAAGGTGAGACCAGTGAACGAGTCCGAAACCTACAGGCCTGTATGAGAAATGCTAGAACTTTTAATTGGAGTGGTGGCAATACCGGATTTTTTGGCAGCGTTACAAGACAAGCTCTGATCGACTGGCGTGGTTATTTGTAGATTATTTGTAATTTTTGATCCAAATTTAAAATCAAGGCAAATTCATCGTAAATTCATCGTAAAATAAAATTAAAAAACTCTATTTTCATTTCAAAAATAGTTTAAACTTTAAAAAACTCAAAATCTTGTATTCAAGCTAAAAAACACAAAATTAAATTCAGTTTGATTTTAGCTTCCAAATAGTTTCCAAATTTGGGAAAAAACTGGTCAAAAAAACTTTTTCAAAAAAAACCAAATGTCAAACAAATTACAAATGAATTTTGATAAATTCTCAAAAATAAATTTAACACAAATTGGTTATTTTAAATTGGATTTTAATTTTCGTTTTTTATTTCAAGATTAGTTTTTTCAAATAGTTTTTTTCAGATGTTTTTTAGGTTTTTAGCTGGAATTGTCACGAATTAACTGGAATTGAATTAACTGTATTTTGAATATATTTTTGACAGATTTGGCAACTTTGATTTGGCTAACTTTATGAAAGAATCAACTTTTTGGAATTTTTTTTTAAAATCAGGTTTTTGGCTTGGTTTGGCTGTCAATATCTTGGCTTTTTTGTTGGTAATTTTGCCAATTAGTACGATTATTTCACAGTTAATTTTACTTTACAGGTTGCCAGGTTTTTTACTTTTTTGGAAAGAATTTTTAGTTTTTTTACTAATTTTAATTTTGTTCAAATATTTTTGGCAATTTAGAATTTTTTTGAGAAAGAGAGATTTTTTACTAATTTTAATCTTAATTTTAGCAACTTTTTGGGTTTTGGTTTTATCTTTTTTTGTTCACAATCTACCTTTCAATATCGTTATTTTGGGTTTTCGTTTTGAGCTTTGGTGGCTTTACTTTTGGGCAATAATTGACTTAGTTTCCAGAATTTTCAAAAACCGACAAATTTGGCAAAAAACCCAAAATGGGCAAAAAACTTATCTCAAAATATTCAAAAAAAACCCGTCAAAAAACTTAAAACATGAATCTTCAAAACCCGAAATTCCACAAAATAATTCTCAAAACGGTTTTCAAGATGGTTTACAAAAAAGCTCGGAAAATTCGCAAAACTCTCAAATCAAAATTACAAGTGGCGAAAATATCAAAGAAATAGAAAATTCAAATTTATTACCTGCTAATTTTAGCTTTGAAATCACAAAAAATCCACAGCAAAACAAAATGGAAGACGAAAAAAAATTTATGCAATTTTCACAAAATTCCCAAAGTTATTTTTTAATTTTTGAAGATGAACTTTTTTTCCGAAAACTTTATCAAAAACTGCATTTTTGTCTTTATTTGGGGTTTTTTTTGGTAATTTTAATTTTTAGTTTTTCCGCTTTTCTTGAGCAAGATGTT
>JFJP01024835.1_pt1 | contig 15179 bp, 16 predicted proteins | sample 431651 | NCBI WGS metagenome assembly JFJP01 (sample SAMN02602958, study PRJNA72255) | Microbial mat metagenome, whole genome shotgun sequencing project. | biome: fresh water; feature: sink hole; material: water; isolation source: purple microbial (photo- and chemosynthetic) mats found in...
ACCCCAAACCCCAAACCCCAAACCAACTGCCGGTGAAATTCAGTCACAAATAAATAACTCGAAGCAGAATAAACGATGTGCAGACCTTCTGGCTTACGGCAACTGTCCAGAGTTGGTCTGAACAGCAGCAAAAGTCTTTCTTTCTGCTTCGCAAATTAATACTGTAATAATTGAATTGGCGATGTCCAGTGAAGGAGAAGGCAGACTGGATACCCAAAGGCTTGAAAAAAACGAGACGGCGAGCCAGGCAAAGTCGAACCCGAAACAAACCCTTGTCCCCAAAACAGTTACGTTCGCTGAAGAGAGCCACATCTGGACCGAGGCAGGACTCGATCAAGGCAAGTCAAGCTCCGGAACAGAACAGCCTCTCGATAAACAGCTGAAGCAAGAGAACGGTCACCACTTGGAGCAGCCGAAGCAAGAACGCAACGAGTTAACTGAGTCACACATCATCCACCGTGAGGTAAACCAAACCGCGGCCAACGGCACGAGCCAATCTGGCAAGAGCGCAGGCTTCTCGCCGAACCACCCCACGACCGAAGACAGAACGAACATGATGGACATCGGGTCGAGACTGCCCGACATCAACATCAAAGAAGTCACCCCGTTTGACCGAGGCTCGATCCATGTGGTTAAAGCTCTCACGAACCAAACACAACCCACTGGAGTCGAAGCTCCACGCGAAAGAGCCATCAGCCCTGCAGATGGCCTGGAAGTGGTCACCCAGCAAGCCGAAGGCGGGAGGTCCAAAACCCCCGTCGCTCAGGCCAGCTCAGCCTCGAACGTCCTTGGAAAATCTCAACCTTCGCCCAAGCAAATCGTCCGATTCCACATCGTAGCCGACATTTATCCAGCTCAAAAAAAACTTCTTCGGTTTCGTGACGAACCGAGTTTTGACGATTACGGAGAAAGGGATAGAGATCCAGACGATCAAGAAGAACAGCAACGAATTCGAGGTCTACCAGTTTTCTGATACGATCAAGTTCGTGCCCAACGACGAGAGAGCAGACGAATTCACCATCAACATCCAAAAGCTAAACATAAAAGAGACCTACTACTGCACGCACCTCCAAGACCTCATCGCCAACTACATCAAAGCACTGGACTGCTACCTGATCTCTCGACAAGCCGCCACAGAAGACCTCAAGCAGATCGGAGAGAAGTTCTTCAAGCCTGCAGACCCCGAAAAAGACGCAGAGGCGTCCCCACTTAAAGCCAAACCAGAAGGCTCGGATGCGCAGGTTCTGGAGACAGGCCAGCCAGCAGCGAACACCAAGTACAGCTACGTGGAGCACGTGAAGATGGCGATGTCGAACATCGGCTTGCGCGAGTACTACACCGTGAAGATGACTGTGCACCGCTCTTTCATCCGCGTCGAGCTGCAGCAAACAGATGAAAGCGTCGGGAGTAGCCTGCCGCTCACCAGCCAAATCCTACAAGATGCTCGGGAAGGACCGGCCGCTCCAGCACTTCGACATCATGCTGCACAAGATCAGAGAGATCATCATGGACGAGTTCGGCTTCAGGCTCTGGCTGAACGAGTCGGGCCAGGTCCTCACTTTTCTGTTCCGCGAAATCGATAAGAAAGCGCAGCTGGTCCAAGTGATCAAAGAGAACGCAGGCAGGTACATGCAAGTGTCGCTCTCGACGACCGTAACTGAGACGAGCAACTCGAGTATCGTAGCTACTGCTGACTAAGGGGTCCAAGATCGGCGAAAGGAACCGCAACAGCCTCTTCATGCTCTTCGACGCTTTCAAGGTCAACCACTTCGGCGACATTATCGACGTGCGAGTCGGCTTCAACTCCCACAACATCTTCGAAGTCGTCGATGGTAACGTGCACAACAAGCTCGCCATCCAAGGCATCACCGAAATCGTGCGAGACTCGGGCCAGTACTGCACTGTACGACTCACCTACAACTTCGGAGACTTCGTCTCGTACATCTTCAGACCCGAAGACTACGATGAGTTCATCGCGAACATCTTCCATGTGATGGAAGAGCTGCTGCAAAACCGACCTGGAGGAATTGCCGGCTTGAGCATTATGGAGCAGCGCGTCGCTCTCTACTCGATCTTCACAGTAAAACCGACAGAACAAAATGTGCCTCTCATTGGCTTGCAGGAGTCGCCCAAAATCGACGAGGTACTGTTGTCGGGCATCTCTCCCAACTCCGACACCGACAAGCTCACCGCACAGCTCAACGAGCTCAACTGCAACTCGCTGATGAGAAACGACCTCAACTTCTCGACACTCCTTCACTCGTTATTTAACAGCGTCATTGAAATCGCCTCATTCTTCGACCACTCCACCTTCATACAGATTCAACAGATGCTCAAAGAACACAGAGAAGAAGTAACGCGAGTGCTCTTCAAAAGCCTATTCGAAAAAAATGTGCTCGTAGTCGACGACCAAAAACCAGCGATTGTGATGCAGTCGATTCCAGAGCTGCTGTCAAGGATCGAGAGCAAGAGTCGAGAAACCGATAAGCGAATCGGGTACCTAGCCGGAAGAGCCAAACAATACGAGACGTTCCTCACGAAGAAAGAAGTGCTCAAGAACATCCTCTACTGCTGCAAGCTGCTACAGTTCCTCACCATCAGCACCAACAACTCGCTGTTCTTCAAAGAGCTCGCTATTCACATAAACATCCCTAAAGCTGGAATCACAGACCTGTACAAGTCCTTCATTCGATCAGTTGTCCGACTGGCTCTCCAAAGTAATCGCACTTAACCAGCTTATAGCAGAGCGCTCAGCCACAATGCACTCAACTTCTTGTTGAGGTTCATGAAAAACCTTCAACCGAGCTTTGATTCGAACGCAGAAGCCAGAAACAAAAACCTAGTCCTGAGTCAAAAGTGCGATGTATCATTTGCAAAAGATGCAATGACTTTCATCGGGAACCTATGTTTGGTGACACCAAAAGATTCTCTAGACAAAACTCTCTCGACTCACTCTTTGATAATCTACGATCTATTGAGAGTCTTCGAAGTGGTAATCTGGGACAGAAGAGACACGACGATTCCCGAAGACTTGGTCATTGTCCTTAAGTGGCTGAGCAACCAGCTCGCTTTCTGCGTGTTCAAAATCCTGATGAAATGCGAGTCACTCTGTGTGGTCTTCAAATCGAGCAACCTGATGAACTGCATCTTCCAAGGAATTGGAGAGAAAGACAACGTCTCTAACTATCAGCGGCTGATCCTGCACCACAGCACTCTCGTACTGAGGTAGGCACCGGTGATTAGACACATCGAACTGCTCCTCATGCCTGTTTCGAAGAGACAGAAGCAGATCTCAGTCATCCTGCTCTACAACTGCCTGAACAACAACGCAAACGCCGCATCACTAATCACTCGAATCTTCCCCAAGTCGCTGTTCCGCAAAGTAGACTCCACTTCCAACGACATCTCCAAGTGGACCTTGATCCAGTGGGAAGAACTCTTCGACCGAATCGGATCAAACTACTCGACAGCGACTGAGCAGTGGAACGATGACTGCAGGCTTGAGTTGTTGCAGACACTTAGGAGATCGCAGAACGACTTCGACGACCACTGGTTCGTGCTCGAGAAATCGAAGTTCCAAGAACTTATTGAATCGAGCGCGAAGAGTAGAGACGGTCAGCTCGAACCATCTAAAGCTAACTGGCTCATCCAACTGCGGTGGAACTTCGAGGAGTACGAAGCCAAGTACAGCGTCCTCGACCGCCAGCTCCCTGTTTGGAAGTACTACCTTGAACAGCTGTATGAAGAAGGCGAAGAACCGAATATTTCTTGCGAGATTTACAACGCAAAGAAGTTTTGGGAAGAGCTGAGCATCCAGTTGATCTCACGAGAGGACTACTACGTGCGAAAGAAGATCATCCAAACGATGATTCTGGTCTACAAGGAGTACTACGAGAAGATAAAAGAGCTGAGCTTGCTTCCGTACCTCATCAAAGTGCTTTCTGTCGGTGAAGACGACTTCGGCTCCTTCCACTACCTGATCCTCCAGCTCATCTTCACCGCACTGCATGTGCAAGATCCCCACATAGCTCACCAGAACACCCGAAAGTTCAACGAGAAAGGTGGACTCCAGACCATCCGCACGCACTTGGCCAAAAAGTACTTCTTCGAAAACCTCGACGAGCTCAGCTACGAAGAAACCAAGAAGATGGCTATTGAAAAGGCCGAGAACCGCAGAAAAGTATCCGGCGGACTGTACGGACTCAAGTCAGGCCTCAAGGACTCGATAACCTACAACTTCTCGCCAGCAGTTCTCAAACGCCAGGCCTACTCGCAGCTGCTCAAGAAAGCAAACGAGATTCTGCTATGTCTGAACATCATCAAAGAGTGCGTCGCCAAGACCAAATCCGAGAGTGAAGAGATGATGCTCTTTCCCAGACCATTAGCTCGACAGATGATAAGCGAGAAAGAGTCTGTGAACCTGTTCAACCAGCTGCTGTTGATAAAAGATGCAGAGATCGTGCAGATAACGCAGGAGATTATAGCGCTGGCGTACTTCAACCGCTTTTCGTTCAAGCTGATCCTGACGAACACGAACTACTTCGAGCGAGTGCTGAGCGGGATGGGCAACCAGAGCACGGGCGAGATCGCAGCGAACAACTTCAGACAGATCTTCTATCTGGTAGTGCAGGACGCCAGCGAAGAAGTCAAGAAGATGCTCGGACGCTTCTCGACGTACGGCTACCTCGACGCAGACTTCGAAGAGGTCGAGACCGAGAAAGACAAGGCGCTCAAAGAGAAGGTCTTCGAAGTCTACCCGCTGTTCAAGTCGCTGCCGTGGGCCATGATCTTCATCCTGGTGCGCAACGGCTGGCAAGACTTCGTCAAGGTCTTCTACTCGAACAGCTACCAGATGCCCAACCTGCTCTGGAACGCAGACATGCGCAGACAGCTGCTGCACGAAATGAGGGAAAAGTTCCGCGGAGAGTTCGACCGCCTCAAAACCACGCACGACAAGTTCCTCAACTCCAGACTCAGCTCGGGCATCTTCGAACCGCTCTACCAGCCTTCGCGCGTCGTCGAGTACAAAGCAGTCACCAAAGAGCTGGTCTGCGACAACATCTTCCTGAAGATCTGGATCATGCCCGAGTACGAAGACACGGAGATCCCCGAAGCCCAGGTGCCGAGGATCATCTCGAGGCTGCACCGTATGCTCGACAAGAAGGTAGACTCGCTGCTGAACGACCCGAACCCCGAGCTCGCTGTGTCGCTGCAAGAGAAGATCAAAGACATCTACATCATCCTCAAAGCGAACCTCAAGATCCTCCAGAAGTACAACATCTCCACAGACCACCCCTTCATCACCGTCCAGAAAGTCCTCGAGATCTGGAACTCCTACGTCTTCAACGAACAGGCAGGCACCAACCCCGTCACCGCGAACCTCTGGGAACTGGTCGTCGCCAACTCCTACAAGATCATCACCCTCTCGCTCAACCAAATCCTCAAAGAAAACCTCGAAGACTTCAAAAAGAACATCTCGCTCAAAAGGTCCATCTTGAGGAACGTCTCCAAAATCGCCAACAAAGTCGTCCGGTCTGGCTCTTCGTCGCTCAACAGCATCCGCATCGTGCACCAGTTCGTCAAGATCCTCAAGCAGCTGCAGATGTGTCTCGTCTCGCCTGCAGAGATCTTCGCAGACGTCGACACTTCGGGCGAAGACTACTACGACTTCTTCACGCTGCTCAACCTGCTGCTCGAGCCGTACAGCATCTACTTCAAGCACCTGATGCTCAACTCCTACTCGACCATCTACGAGAGCAACAGAAACGTGCCGATGGAGAACATCAAGAAGTCCGTCTACATCGTCTTCAACTCGAAGAACCCCTCCGACATGGCGACCGGCAGGATGAACTCGGTGTCTCCCCTCAACGACGAGCTCGGCACCATCAGCCTCGACCCTTCCTTGTCCAACGCGCTGACCTTCCTCAAAGAGAAGTACTTCTCTTCAGGCTTCAACTTCGTCGTCGAAGAGAAAGTCTTCAGACTCACCCAAGACACTCTCGAGATCATCGACGAACTCAGCGAGTCCTCCAACTGCGCGCTGAACCTCGTCAAAAGCCAGATGCTCTACAGACTCTTCCAACTGGGCACCTACTACATCCCGAGAGAAGTGCGCAACTCGCAGGAGTCCATGCAAGACTCGAACTTCCAGCTCATCGAAAACATCAAGGTCATCAGCGACTTGGCCTTCAAGTCGCTGCGACAGCTGACCATCATGTTCCTCGAGGGCTCGATCAACGCGGGCAGCTCCGAACTCGAAGAACTGCTGCGAGGCATGGACAACTCAGCCTTCAACAAGATAAAAGAAAACGCAGACACGATTCGCTTCGAGGACAACAAGCGACTCGAGAACGGCCTGAGGACGGTCAGAGAGTTCTTCGGAGACACCATCGTCAAAGGCATCATCAAGATCTACCTCGAGCCAGACAGAATCGACCTGTTCAGAGACGACCTCATCTCTGCGCCTGAAGTGATCGACGCGTCGAAGATCGGCTTCAGTCTCGCGTTGCAAGACTCTTCGGAGAAGCTGCAAGGCAAGATCGTCGAGCTTCGAGAAAGCGTCGAAGCGAAGCTCTTCTCGCTGATCAAAGACGACTCGAAGAAGGTCGTGGGCATCGCGCGAGCTTCGGTCGCGCAGTCCACCGCGAGCGAGCTGTGCGTGCAGGGTGTCTTCGTCAGCAGCTACGTGCACTCGCCCTTCAAACTCGACAACCCGCTGGACTTCGTCAAAGACGCCTCGGAGAAGATGCTGCTGGGCGAAAGGAAGCACCACCAGAACCTGATCCTCATCCTCAAAGCCATCACGAACATCATCCGTGACGAGCCAGACCTCGAGATCCCCCAGTTCGTCGTCGAGCGACTCGTCAAGATGTACAGCGAGCTCGAGGCCGAGTGGGCCCACATCAAGACCCTCATCGCAGACCTCTTCATCTCGCTCTCGACCATGATGATCAACCTGCCGCGAGAGCCCCAGTGGCTCAACTCGGTGCTGCTGCACAGACTCATCCACAAGATGTTCCTCGAGTTCAACGGCTCGCAGTCCGAAGAAGCCTACCAGCTCATCCTGCGCTGGTCGCTGGTCGTCGCGCAGATCATCAACACAGAGTTCGGCCTGAAAGCCATCTACAAGTTCCAGCATCTGCTCGGCATCAGCAAGATCGCTTTCGAGACGAGCTTCCCGATCTTCCTGCGCAACAAACTCGCAGACTGCATCCTTAGACTCTACTCGATGCAGGCCATGCCCCTCGAGTACAAGAAGATGCTCGCCACTCTCATCGAGGTCTGCGGACTGCGCGACATCCTCAACGGCGAGCAGCTGGTCAAAGCCATCGACCGAGAGATCATCAACCCCTGCTTCGTCATCACCAGGATCACTGCTTACAAGAACCGAGAAAGGTACAACACCGAGCTCAAGCTGCTGATCGACAAGCTCGACTCCATGCTGGTCACGCCTGGCAACCTCATCCAAGAAACAGACCTCGAGTAGCCTCAGCTGACCAGAATCAAGTACCAGTTCGTCGCGTTCGGCGCAGTCGACAACGAAGTGCTGATCGACACCGTGGGCATGAGTCTGCTGGTCAACTACAACCGCAGACTGCCCAAGTCGAAGCTGAACGAAGACCTGTACCTGGACATCATCCGAAACACCGGTCTCGAGCTGAAGAGCCTGACCAAGACCGACAGCCTGAGCAAAGACAACCTGCAAGCCATGCTCAGGAGAGCGCTGCTGCTGCTCTGCGCCACAGTCACCATCCACGAGACCATGAAAGAGAACGAGCTGCTGTGGAACTCCGAAGAGTCGACCCTCCTCCACATCACCGACTCGCTGCTGTCCATCATCCGAGACTGTAGGCTCGACTCACCCAGGCTTCGACCAGGACATCCCCAAAATCTTCGGCCTGCAGGCTCGCTTCGCCTTCGAAATCCTCGGCCTGCAGATGCTCTACCAGGCGCTGGGCCTGAAGAAAGTCAAGCGAGGCAGCATCCCTCCGCCGGTGCTCACGATGATCGACTTCCGCCTGAACAACATCAAGAGCTACTCCGAAGCAGCTCCGAGCGCAGCCGAGAACGTCACGTTCCTGACGCTCTGCTGCCTGCTGCTGTCTTCCTCGAAGATGCTCTGCGGCCTGGTGCAGGTCGAGCAGTTCATCAAGAACTCGAGTGCGATCCTCAAAGCCGAAGAGGAGGCAGTCTACCACAAAGCGCTGACCTACCTGCTGGCGATCTTGCTGTCGCAGAAGGCGGTCAACGAGGAGCAGGTGGCTGCGATGAAGGTCTCGCTGGGCGTGCTCTACATGGACATCCTCGCGATCAACGAGACGGGCATCGAGGACGAGCTCTGGACCGGCATCAACCAGAACCCGCTGGAGAACGTGAACCTCATGGAGTACTGGCGAGAGAACGCCTCGAAAATCGTAGCCTCCAGTGACCAGACCTTCCCCGTCTTCCCGAAAGCTGCGGTCCAGCTCAAGATCTAACTACGAACGCTGCTTGCTGTCGACGCTGCTGCAAGTTATTTAGCTGCCATGAAGCTCTCGATCTCTTCGACGGTCCTCGGCAAGACGCTCATGTTCTCGTAGCCGGTTTCGGTGACCAGCACGTCGTCTTCGATGCGGACGCCGCCGATGTAGAAGTACTGCTCCAGCAGGTCGAAGTCGATGTACTTGGCTTTCTCGGGGTTCTTCTTGTGGTTGTCGATGATGCTTCGGATGAAGTAGATGCCCGGCTCGATCGTGATCACCATGCCTGCCTTCAATCCGTCGCAGGCCTGCAGAGGCGTGCTGATGCTGCAGTTGTTCTCGTCGCTGTGGATGCAGCAGCCGACGTCGTGCGTGAACATGCCCAGGTAGTGGCCCAGCGAGTGCGGCATGATGCAGGCGAAGATGCGGTTGTCCATCAGCTCTTTGACCGTGCCCTTGAAGAGGCCGATCTTCAGCAGCTCTTCGCAGAGCACCTCGAAGGACTTGAGCTGCACGTCTCTGAACTTCGCTCCCGGCTTCACCATGGCCATCGAGTCTAGGTTCGACTTGAGGCACGCGCTGTAGATCTGCTTCTGCTTCTCGTCGAACTTGCCGTTGATCGGGAAGGTCGTGGTGACGTCTGCGCAGTACCCGTTGCCCATGATTTCTGCCAGAACCGCAGATGGTTCCGTAGGCGAGCTTGCTGGTGCCTTCGAGTCCGCAGTGCAGCTTGAAGAGCTCCGAGACGTGGTGTTCGCCCATGCCCGGCTTGATCTGCTTCATGATGTACTTGTGGCCTTCGCAGGTGATGTTGACCACTTCTCTCATGATGGCGATCTCTGTCTTGGACTTGACTGCTCTCAGGTCGCAGAGGACTGCGTAGAGGTCTCCGGTGTTGAGCGAGTGCTTCTGGAGCCAAGGGTACTGTGCTTCTTTCGTCATGTTGTTTCTAATCTTTCCTCTGAGCACGAAGATGTCTCCGGTGCACCTGTCCATCTCGACTTCGAGCTGCTTCTCGGTGATGATGCGCGACACGTTGTAGTCTTTCGGAGCAGACTCGACCGTCACGCCTCCCTCGAAGACCATCTCTGTCTCGGTCAAGTCTTGGACGACCAGGGCAGCTTCGCCCGAGTCGACGTTGAGCAGGCCGTGGAGGTTGTAGACGAAGGGGGCGCCGAAGATGTAGAGGAAGTTGGGTTCGCACTGGGGGTCTTTGCCGGAGTCGCTGTCCGGGGTCATGGCGAACTCTTCGTGGCCCTTCATGAGGATGAACGAGTTGGGCTTGAGCTTGTCTCCGAGTCTTTCTCTGATGCCTTGGAGGAGTTTGTTCCTGTTCTCGAGCCAGTACTCGGCGGGGATAGCGGTGAGTTCTTTGAAGTCCTTGATCGGAAGCTCGAACATGATTGCAGTTTATAGAGCAGTCATAATCCGGGGTTTATAGATAGTGATGATCCGAGCAGCGCAGCGACCGACCGCAACTGACCAGTCACTAGACTGACTGGTGACGAGGGGTTCGATTTAAGGGTTTAACGATGAGTAGGTTTTCCTGTACCAGAAGATGCTTTATTAATACTACCTGAACCTATTTCTCATTGAATCATTGCATTTCTAAATTCAGACATTATTAAAAAGTGGTCGCGGAAAGATATCTGATTAATCCGATTCTTCTGGCCCGACTGTTCCATGAGTTTGTTAATTGGCTGCAGTCGAGCGAGGACGAGATGGACGACGGAGTGGAGAAGACGTTCGTGTACACCAAATTCGACGACGCAGAGCTGGACATCTTCTGCGACATCCTGGACGTCGAGAAGAACGGCGTGATCAACCTGGCAGACCTCGACCACGCCGCGAAGAACCTGGGGCTGGACTCGCTCTACTCAAACGTGCGCGACCTGCTGAAGCCGCTGATCAAAGAAGAGAAGCGAGGCGTGACGATCGAGGACCTCAAGAAGTACCTGAAGAAGAACGAGAAGAGCATGGAGCAGGAGATGACGGAGATCTTCGAGTTCCTGGACTACGACAAGAAAGGCAGCGTGAGCAAGCACAAGATAAAGATCATCGCGAAGGAGCTGCTGAACGAAGAGATCTCGGACCTCGAGGCGGACGACATGATCCGCCTCTTCGCCAAGACCGACCCGAACTACCTGACCAAAGAAGAGTTCATGGCGATCCAGAAGATCAAGATGGACTCGTAGTCGCGCCAGAAACGGTCGAGAGAGGAGTTAACTTATTTGATGATGTTCATTTTGTACGACTTCTGGTACAGGTTCGCGTTGCCTTCGAAGAGCAGCAGTCGAGAGAATTCGCGGGGCTTGAGGCCTTGGAGCGCGTCGGGGTAGTTCGTCTCGGCGAAGTCGATCATCTTTTTGAAGTCTTTGCACATCTTGACGGTCAGGTCGAAGAGCTCGTCGTATTCTTTCGAGTTCTCTTTGAGCTTCGACTGGGCCAGGTCGAGCTGCTCCTGCATGTTCCTCTTGGCACGGCCTTCTTTGTAGATCTTGCCGTCCAGCGCGTCGAGTTCTGGGTCAGAGGCGGCTACGCTGCAGCAGTTCTTCGTTCTTCATCTTGCTGACCTTCTTCGACTCGAGTTCGGCCACGTCGACCATCACGATGTTGTCCGACTCGCGGTGGGCCTTTCTGCCGAGGGTTGGCTTGACCTCGATGTACTGCGTCTTCGCTTTGTCGACGATCTCTTTTATTTCTTTCTCGCCTTTGACCGAGGCTTTGGTTTTGCGGGTCTCTGCTTTGATGAGCTGGTTGAGGTTTTCGTTGTTCTCGGGCTGCTTCCTGGCCTCTTCGTTGAGGAGGTCTTCGTGGAGCAGGAAGACGGCTTTTGCAAAAATAGAAGCGAGCACGTTGTTGGTCTCTTCTATTTTGAGCTGGTTGTATTTTTTGATGAGTCTTTTGATCATCTGAGTCTCGTAGTTGTTGAAGAGGTAGCTGAGGCCCTTGAAGAGGTTGGCCTGGGTGAGCAGAGACTACCCACTCGTTGCAGTTGACGATGAGCGAGTCGAGGGAGAGCTCGGAGTAGCCGTCTTGGTCGGTGTAGTGCAGGACGACGCGCTCTTTGATGTTCAGCCACTTCTGCAGCTTGCGCTTCATGAGGTCTATCTGGTCTCCGAAGGAGTTGATGATCTCGACGACGAACTCGATCTCTCTGCTCTGGAAGTAGTACTGCTCGAGGCCGTAGATGAAGGAGACGATGAAGACATTCGTCTTTACTTTCTGTTCGAAGGCGCGCACCTCAGTGAGGCAAGTCTACGCCGTAGAGCACCAAGATGCGGCCGAGGGTGAGGTCGTTGTCTTGGCTGACGTACATCTTGAGCACGCCGTAGAAGTGCTCGAAGAAGGTCTTGCTGTCCATGGGTTCTTTGTACTCGGCGGGATGCTGGTGGACTTTGAACTCGTAGTTGTCCAGGCCTTCGAGGAACATCTCGAAGCGGTGTTCGTTGATCTTGAGCAGCTGCAGGTCTCCTCCCGTGGGCTTCTTGGGGCTTTTCTTCATTTCCTGGCTAACGATTATTTATTCGACTCGAAGACTGCAGTTAAAGGTCGATGGTTCCGGTCTCTTCCTGCTGCAGCTCCGATGGTTCTTCGGAGGCCTGCGAGTTCTCTTCGCTGCCGAGCTGCAGCTTGTTGATGAAGCGCACCAGGTTCTTCAGCTGGAAGTCTTCGGTGGAGAACTCTGACTGGTCTGTCGAGCCGTTCAGTTTGCAGCGGAGAGTCGGCACGCGGTCAACCTGGACGGGGATGTCGTTCATGGCCAGGTTGACGGTTGCGAATCGGAGGTGCGGGGTTTGGCCGAAGCTGCTCGCCAGCAGCTTGAAGCTGATGAAGGACTGGTGACGAGCGGCTACCTCTTTGCACTTGGGACAGGTGACGTAGTTCCTGAAGAAAAAAACGCAGACGGTGTCTTTGGGACTGGAGTAGAACTTCTCGAAGTTGCTGCCAACGAGTCTCTGGGTGAGCTCGGGGTACCTGGAAGTGCTTGTGGTGTTTTTTGGCTGGCTGGCTGCGGGTGTACGGGGCGACTTTGCCGCTGCGGACTGCTCGGAGGAAGCTGTTGATGTTCTTGCTGGAGATTTCTTCGTTCATCTGGTACTTGATGATGTTGAGGTTCTTGACCTTCACGTAGCGGATGCACGGCTTGTCTTCGGCCTCGATGCCCAGCAGCCGGTCGATGTTCTTGACGAGCGCTTTGTTGTGGCTGGTTTCGTAGATGTAGAAGAAGTTCTCAGAGTCGTGCACGGTGGAGGCGATCTTCTCGAGGATTTTGAGGTGGTCTTCCTCGTCTCTGGTCTTGGAGAGGAGGATGAGCATCGGCTTGTGGTCGCTGAAGAACTCGCGGTGGTGGAAGAGGTTGAGCAGGCGGACGTGTCTGTACCTGTGCGCGAAGATGAAGCGCAAGATGCTGAAGGGCTTGTCGGTGTGCAGCTTGTTCTTCGCGATCTGGGTGCGGTCGATGTAGAGGATGTCTCCCGCCGTGCAGTTCAGCCGCTCGAAGACCTCGGCTGAGGTCGAGTAGAGGTACTTCTCTTCTCGCTTCTTCGAGAGCCGCTCGAAGGGCCGGAAGAGCGGGTGCGAGATGTCTCCGCAGAAAAAAACGATCCTCAGGTCGGCCTTGGTTTTGGCTGCTTCGAGGACGGCTTCGAGGCCTTTGGCGGTCTTGAGTTCTTTGGACTGGATGAAGAGGTGCTCGTTGAGCCAGCTTTTGAGTCTCGCGACGGTGTACGGGGTTTTGTAGACGAATTTGTTTCCGTTTGCGAAGAGCATGAGAGTGGGGTAGGTCTCGATTCCCTGTTCGGCGCAGACCTCGGAGTCCGACAGGCAGTTGAAGAAGAAGAGCTTGATGCCTCCATTGTAGCGCTTCAAGAGCGACGGTAGCCTGTAAAAAAACTCTAGCGCTCTGCTCTTCGAAGTGGTCGAGAAGGAGTGGAAGACCACGAGACTGGCTTCTGCGAGCTGCTGCAGGCTCCCGAGCTCTGCTGCGGTGATGTGCAGCAAGCTTTCGGAGCTCCTCGGCCCGGACTTCTTGGGAGCAACGGCCTCGACCCAGCAGCTCACGAGAAGCAGAGCAAGTAGCGCTTTGACAGCCATCGCGTGATGTGGACAAGCAAGAACTAGTATAGTTTTTAATTTGTATTTACAAATGAGCTCAAAGGGAAACTTTCAGAACCTCTTTTTGTCCAAGAGCGTCAAGCGAAGCAGTGGTTCGCAGGAGAAGCAGACGCTGGTCAAGCCGAAACCCGCTCCAGCTTCGGGCAAGCTCACCTCGAACGCCACGAAATACAAACCACTCAATTTCATGTTCAGCGCTTCGAGCTTTGAGAGGAAGCCGATCTTCCGCATCACGAGCATCTCGCAGAATCTGGTGGCGAACACCAAGTCTGCGGAGAGAGAAGAGCCTGAGGAAGAGATCCGTAGTCTCGGGTGACCCAGAAAGGATCAACAAAGCTTGCTTCAAGTATGAAATGGTTATCGGCAAAGGAGGCTTTGGGAAGGTAGCGCTGCCTGACCGAGGTGTGGATCGTGACCTTCCTGAACAACAAGAAGTACTACGCACTCAAAGAGATGTCGAAGGCTAAGTAAGCAGCGGTTAGCAGGATTATCTCGAAGAGATCTGTCCACTCGGTTCTCAACGAACGCACTCTGCTCGCAGGCAACAACCACAACTTCATCGTCAACATGAAGTTCGCCTTCCAAGACAGAGACAACCTCTACCTCGTCATGGACCTGCTCACCGGCGGCGACCTGCGCTTCCACATCTGCTGCTTCCGCAAGTTCTCCGAAGAGCAGAGCAGTAGCCCTGGCTGAGCAGAATTCTTCTCGGCCTGCATCATTCTCGGCCTGGAGTTCATCCACGGCAACAACATCATACACAGAGACATCAAGCCCGAGAACCTAGTCTTCGAAGAAAACGGCTACCTGAGGATCACGGACTTCGGCATCGCCAGGAAGTGGAGTCCGGACAACTCGAAGGAGACTTCGGGGACGCCAGGTTACATGGCGCCTGAAGTCATGTGCAGACAGAACCACGGCATGGAGGTCGACTACTTCGCGCTCGGAGTCATCTGCTACGAGAGCATGCTCGGCAGAGTAAGACAGCTTTACTCCAGCGACCCTACCTGGGCAGGTCTCGCAAAGAAATCAGAGACCAGATCCTCGCCAAGCAGGTCCAGGTCAAGAAAGAAGAAATCCCCAAAGGCTGGTCTCCCGAGGCAGGCGACTTCATCAACGCGCTGATCCAAAGGAAGCAGTCCAAGCGACTCGGACTGAACGGCATCCACGAGCTCAAAAACCACCCCTGGTTCAAAGACTACCCCTGGGACAAGCTGGCGAAGAAAGAGCTGAAGCCTCCCTTCAAGCCCGACACGAAGAGCGTCTTCGAGTACGCGAAGCACATCTCCGAAGACGAGACCGAGCCCGACATACAGATCAAGAGCATGCAGTACCTGCGGAGAAAGTCCGTCCAAGGTACCCTCGGCTCACCAGAACTCTTCTCCAGCTACTACTTCGAAGCTCCGTCGCACCGGACAGGCCTCGGCCTGAAGTCCTCCTCGATGAAGAAGCGGCTGACGAACCAGAAGTTCACCAACTTCAGCAGCACGATCTTCGGCAGAAAGAAAGACAAGGTCGGCCTCGAGCTCGAGGAAGACTAGCGGCTTTCTAACTAACAATCACTTGAGTCACCCGAGCGAACTACGAACTTCATATAAGATC
>JFJP01043794.1_pt1 | contig 15177 bp, 7 predicted proteins | sample 431651 | NCBI WGS metagenome assembly JFJP01 (sample SAMN02602958, study PRJNA72255) | Microbial mat metagenome, whole genome shotgun sequencing project. | biome: fresh water; feature: sink hole; material: water; isolation source: purple microbial (photo- and chemosynthetic) mats found in...
GGTTTCAAATCCTGAACGTTTAATTGTGTCTCGCTTTCGCTGATGGTAAAGGTTTTCACAAGCTTTCCATCGGTGGTCACAAGGGTTCCGAACCCTTGAAGCGTTCGGAACCCTTTCATGGTTATATTCACTTCATCCTTTGCGGGATTTGGATAAATTGAAACCTCAGCCTGTTCATTATCCAAATTAAGAATTTCTGCCTCAGCAAATTCATCTCCGGTTTTAAGTGACCCCGATAACTCAACGTTATCAAACCAGGCAACCGAAGTGCGGTTGGAGAGGATGCTCTCGGTGAATATACCGGCCAAAACTTCTGTTCCCATGCTTATTGTTCCTGTATAACGCCGCAACCAGGAAATTCCGTTGTAAGAAGTAAAAACCTGGAAGGTATTACCATTGCGCTGAATTTTCATCCAGTGAATCAGTTGTGCAACCTGGCTCAGGTTGCGCATGGCGCTTCCCGCGGAAGTGCGGTAACCAATAATTACATTCGGATTGTAAAGCCGCGTTTTGAATAGAATGGTTTTGGCATTTGGTTCAAGGCTTTCGCGCATCATCACTCCTGCCCATCCGCCATTTTCAACATCGGCCAGGCGGGCAATGATGGTTCCCACGGTTCCGATGGTATCGTAAACAAAATGAAACACATCGTTGGTGGTGGTGGACTGGCCAGTGGCCGTGAGACGGAAGGTGTCGTTGCATGGCGAATAAGTGGCAGAGCCATTGGCTGATGCACTTGTGTTGGCATTTACCCATGGTGCAATATCAGAGCCTTCTAAAACAGTTACAATGCAATCATCAATATCCGAATTTCCTGCAAAATCCGTAACAGTTAAGGTTACACCATTTGCTCCAATGTTGCTGCAATTAAAATATGTTTTACTTGCAGATAAGTTGAAGCTGCAGTTATCGCTGCTGCCATCGTCAATGTCAGTTGCTGTGATGGTGGCTTCTCCCTGAGAATTAAGATAAATGGTGATATCTTTCGCCTTTGCCACTGGATTTTCGGTTTCAATACTTACTTTCCACACGCCTGCCGAGGTTGCCCAATCGGTATTACATTTTCCATCTTTAACCTGACGCCTGTACCAGGTATCAACTGTTACTCCGGAAGGAGGGTCGTAACTTGGCGCATTATTGGTGATATCGGTTGGGGTACCTGTAAAACCCTCATTTGTGCTGCTCTGCCAACGGTAAGCTATGTTTTCATCGCCACCGGCAGCATCTGTCTGGCTGCTTATTTCAGCAGGATTTTCATTGAAACAGATGGTTTCTCCGTTGGTTTTTATTGAACCGGTGGTGAATGCATCATAAACGGTTACAGTCCAGGTTCCGGTTGATACTTTGAAAACTGTGTTACAGGTTTCGTCTTTGGCGTAACGGCGGTAACTGGTGGTAGCGGTCAATCCGGTGGGAGGGTCATAACTTTTTACAATTGCTCCGGAAATCAAGGTGCTGTCAGTGAAATTGTTCGTGCTTTTATACCATGCGTAGGTAATGGTTTCATCGCCGCCGGCAGCATCGGTCTGGCTGCCAATTTCAGCAGGATTGCCATTGTAACAGATGGTTTCTCCGTTAGTTTTGATGGCTCCGGGAGTAAATGCGTCATTAACCGTGACCAGCCAGGTTCCTGTCGAAACTTCAAAATCAGTGTTACAGGTGGATTCGTGGGCGTACCGGCGGTATTTGGTAGTAACGTTCAATCCGGCGGGAGGATCATACTTTTCAGCGGTTGCGCCTGAAATCAAGGTGCTGTCAGTGAAATTGTTCATGCTTTTATACCATGCGTAGGTGATGGATTCATCCCCGCCGTAAGCATCGGTTTGACTACCTATTTCGGCAGGATCGCCTGAATAACAAATGGTTTCTCCGGTGGTTTCGATGGCGCCTGATAGAAATTCATCGCGCACAGTTACCGTTACCGTATCGCTGATAGCCTGTCCAATGCCCGATTTATCATTTACTAACAACCTGAATTGAGTCGTTTCGGTTAGATTGCCCGGATCACAGGTTTCAGAATCTTCACCTGTAATGTCATCCCAATCAGTTCCACTCCACACCTGCCATTGGTAGGTTACAACACCTTCGGCTCCTGTGTAATCCGAGTTGAGGACTGAGGCGGCTGTGTTGTAGCAGATGGTTTCATCGGCTGTTATGGTTGCCATTATGATGTTTTGTTGGGCAAAAACAAATCCTTCTTTGTTTTTGTAGTTTGTTCCCGTTGTACCTACCGACAAAGGTTGCCCAAAGGTACCAAAACTACTGTAGTTTGCGCTTTGCGAAGCGCCTCCCCCTGCTGAAAACACAGAGGTTTTCAGGGTTTGCGAAAAAATAAGCATCGGTAAAACACAAATCGAAATAATTAAAATTGTCTTTTTCATCGTTTAATGCTTTAAAATGACCTGACAGCCCTCACTCTGAGGCTTACATTTTTATCACCAGTACCTTTCCAGGTATAGGCCTTGTTTTTATCATTGTCTGCAGGGGGAATTATAACCAAACTTGCAGGCATCTGTGTTGAACTCCAATAATCCTTTGTACCGCTGACATCAATGGTAGTTCCACTATTTGCTGTGAGGCCGGCATTTACCGCAGTTATATTGGTTTTTATGGCGTTTATCTCACCTGAAGAGGGTAGAAACCAATCCGAGTATGTTCCGTCATCATAATTATCGCAAAGCTTTGCAGCAATACCAAGTGTTGCGCAATTGGCTACGATACTGTTGGTGTTGGTTCTGCCAGAACCGATGGTGGTGCCGCTGCAACCTGATAATGCAGTGCCATAACATCCCCAGACTGCCCCTGTACTTTGGTCGGTTAGCGCACAAACCAGGCCACCACCGGTGCCGTTCAGGTAAAATACAATTCCTCCCAGATGCAAATCGCCAATAGACAGGGGCCGCACTAAGGTAGTTGAATCGGTGCTTTGATAACAGATTTTGTTATCGCTTTCATCTTTCACAACAAGGTTGAAATAGTATGTTGTGCTGGCGTTTAAGCCTGTTACCTCTTTAGTAGCAATATCTTTAGCAAATGAGCCAGAAGGAGTTCCATTGGTTTCACAATTGGCCAGAGTACCGATATTATCGGACAGCGAATAATATATCAGATATTCGAGGTTTGCCTGCAAAGATTCGGTATCTGTGGCTTTTGTCCAGTTTAAAGTTGCAGAATTATGCGTAACATCGGTAATGCCAATTATTCCGGAATTGCCGGCAATGGGAGGATCATCATTTGTAGTTGTGGTGAAATCTGCCATCTGATATACACCTTTAAGTCCTGAAGCATCTTTAACTAAAACATTAAAATAATATGTGGTACTTGCGGTTAAGCCGGTAACCGATTTACTGTTAATGTTTACTACCCAGGTTCCGACTGGTGTTCCGTTGGTTTCGCACTCAGCCACAGTAGAAATGTTTCCGGAGCCGGAATAGTACACAAGGTATTGCAGGTTAGCCTGAGAAGTGATATCATCGTTGGCATAGGGCCAGCTTAAATTTACCCTTGTTTTAAATACCGAAGTTGATGAAATCTCTCCGGAATTGCCGGCAATGGGTGGATCATTTGTGCCCGTTGTGTTAAGGGTGTAGTTATAAGTGCTTAGTGCACCATCGCTATCTTTAACTACTACGTTAAAATAATATAGTGTGGTTGCATCCAATCCCGTTACAGCCTTGTTGGTGATGTTCGCCGTAAATTCGCCAAAAGGAGTGCCATTTGTTTCACAGTTAGTTGGGGTATCAATATTATTACTTTTGGAATAATAAACCCTGTATTGAAGATTTTCCTGAAGTGTATTATCATCGGTAGCAGCCGCTATTCCCCGGCTCAGGGGCTGAATTTGCAGGAAGGTTAGCCTTAACAAAGTTATAAGCTACCAGATTGTTATTTAAATCGCTTACAATGATATTGAAATAATAATCTATGCCGGGTGGAATCCCGTCGATATTTTTATAGTTGCTATTCAACACCCAATCATCCAGTTTCGTACCACTGGTTAACATATTACCAACACCCGAAACTATAACTGAATCTGTGCTACAGTAAACCACATATTGTAGATCCCAATAACCAGTTTCCTGGTCGGATGCAAAATTCCAATGGAGTTTTATAATACCACCACCAGGGTATGTAACATACGTCGAACCCCCGGTTCCTGGCACAGGATCTGTATCAGTAGCTTTAATTTTATCCTTTTTAACACCACCAACAGATTTCACCACCCCCGGCTTTACCCCGCCTACTTTTTCAACACTGTCACATGACTGAAATCCGATCTGTCCCACAGCCAGCAATACAAACAACCAGAAGACTATAAATTTATTCTTCATCATTGCCTCCTTACTTTAACTCGATGAGCATAAAATTCGGATTAAAGAATATTCGGTCAGGATGGGTGGCATAGCCTACAATCTGTACCTGGTTATTGGTTTCTGTTGGAAAAGTTTGTGTAATAACACCATCTGTTGTCGAAATGTAAATGATTTTACCCACCGTCCAGTCCCATGAATCGTTTCGCACATATCCCTGATGAATAATTTCCTTAACACCTGTTCCGGTTTCTACGGCCAGCGCCACGCAAGGCATGCGTGTAGAATCGGTAGCATTGGCAAGTTCATAATTACCATCTGGGGCCACAAACAACGCAGCACCAAAACCAAGATCATTTGCGTCAACAGTAACTAATGATGTCAATCCGCTGGCAGAATTGTCAGATGGAACAGATTCAATAATAACAGAACCATTAGTTTCAATATCCAGAGCAGTTATTTTATTTGAAATAGTGGCCTCCTGTGCTGTAATTGTGCCTGTAAAGGTTCCATTACCTTCGGTACCGTTGAATTTCGTGTTTGAACCTACATTCAGGTTTCCGGTAATGGTGGCATTTCCTAAAGAAACAGGACCCTTATTTGATGCTCCGTTAACAAATAAATCTCCGTTTATAGTGGCATTTGAAGAAGTTTCGACTGTGGTAAACTTACCGGTATTCGGAGTGGTTTTACCCAATTCACCAGGAGATTCCCACGCTGTAGCGCTCAAATTGTTACTGATTAATGCAAAAGGCACATTAGTAATTGGTGTTCGAGGAAGTGTTTCTGCTCCGATTTTCACTTCAAGCCATGGTGTTTTACCAGCAAACATGGCCGCTGTAAAAGCTATATCATCTCCGCTACCTGTAGCGAGCTGAACGGAATAGAGCCCTTGCGAAACATCTACAGTTTTGGCAACGCTTCCTGATGCCGGCCATAATAGGTTTCCATTTGTTGAAGCATCATAAATGGCAAAGTTCATGGCCACTGCTGGATTGGTAATTGCGTTTCCATCGGCATCGAGCAGTTTGCCCTGATAAGTGATGGTAGTTGGTTGTGCGAACATACTGAGACTTGTGCAACAAGCTAAGAGCAAAAGAAAATAGTTTTTCATAAAACGAATTTTTTGTTGATACATCAATGATGAATTACTTAGTTGGTAAATGTAAACAGGTCGGTATGCCTAATCAAATTATTGTTGTTCAGTTTTTTACTTTTCATCAAAAATAAAAATGAACTCGACTATTAATCAAAGTCTTAACAATTACAGTTTAAAGACAATGTAAATAACCAACTTGAGGTTTCTCTGAATTTAAATTGAGAAATTAGGCTTGATGGTACTTAATCTGATTCTAACTGGTCAAAGACCCGGCTTTTTAAGCCAGCCCACTCTTCGATTTGACACCTTTAAACTAAAAACCTTTTTCACGGACTATTGCTGGCTTTGATCCGGTAAACTGACTAAAGGCTGAGTAAAAATTGACCTTCGAGCCAAATCCGGATTCCCTGGCAATGGTTTCTATTTTAAGGTTTCTGAGTTTAGTATCTGCAAGCATTTTTAAGGCCTCATTCACTCTGTAAGAATTTACAAATGATTTGAAATGCGTTGACCGGTTCTTTTGTACCAGGGCAATAATTATTTTTGGAGGCATACTGATAGCTCTTGCTACATCTTCTATTTTAAGCTTTGAATTAAGGTAGGGTTTCTCGTTTTCGAAATATTTGATAATTTTTTCAAAATCAATGTCCCTGCTTTCAGGCTCATCAGGCTTTTCAATCAAAACTGCTTCAACAGGTATTTTTCCTTCTGTTAAGTTTTCAAAATCTTCTTTATACTTAATAATGAGTGTTTTATAAGCTTCATCCCGTTGTTTATAGAGCCGGTAAATATTCCACAACAAAATCACAAGTCCAACAAGTGAAATCAAGACAATAAACAAAATGATATTATTTGTTCTTAAACTATTTTTTTGGATAAGAATTCTGCTGTTCAGTTCATCATTTTGGCGTTCAGTTTTTTCCTTATTATAGAGCATCTCGAGATCGTGCAACGCAATTTGTTTATCGAGAGACAACAAGGAATCGTTTGTTGCCTTTATCCTTTTAAGCAACTCCAGGGCTTTATCGTAATTTCCTGATTTTTCGTGCATGTATTGAATGTTTCCTAAAAATACCATGGCAATTGGCGTTTCTCCGATCGAATCGGCAAGTTGATGGGCCTTAAGGTAATAATTCATTGCAATGTTATCATCATTTTGCGCCTCATAAATATTGGCTATGCCGTTAAATGATCTGGCCAAACCTCCATAAATCTTTTTTGAGATACAAATATTCCTGGCTTGCTGATACATTTCCATGGCCTGTTTGTATTCTTTTCGGTCAAAATATAAATTGGCCAGATTAAACTTTACCGAAATAATCTCAAATTCAGCAAGGTGAGAGTTATTCATCTTTAAAGCTTCTTCAAAAAAATATCCGGCGCTGTCAGGATTTATGGTGCGATAAAGAATTCCCAAATTGTTTAGCGTCGAAATAATATTAACAGTATCATGTTTCTGAATGCTCAGGTGGAGCGATTTATTGAAATAAAACAGCGCTTTGCCGTTGTCATTGGTGGCCTCATAATTGAGAGCAATGTTATTGAAAACCGCAGCCATTGCTTCTGTTTTACCCAGTTTATCGAACAATTCAGAAGCCTTAATCAATTGAACTTGAGCTTCTTGAAAATCGCCGCTATAACCTAAAACGCTGCCGAGCAAATTGTGTGCCCGTGCTGTTTGGTATTCGTCACCCGATTTTTCAAAAAGCAAAAGGCCTTCGTTAAGGTATTTTACTGCCAAAAGGTATTTACCGTTATCTGTAAACTGCTGTCCCAACCATAAATCGGCATAGGCCTGCAGAATTTTGTTTCCTGATATCATGGCCTCATCGCGAAAAGAAAGTACGATATTATTTGCAGAATCAACCAGGCCAAGATCAACCAATGCGTCAGCTTTCAATTGAAGATAGACGGTGGTAATTGAATCTTGAATGTTGATATTTTTGATCAGGTCGAAGGCTAAACCAGCATATTTAAGTACACTGTCGGGGTTCTTATGCTGAAATCCTGTGGCCTGTGCCAGAAAGTTATTGACCTGTTTTGAAATAAACGGTGTTGTCTTCTCATTTTTACATGAAAATGAGAAAAATAACAATAAGCTAAGAGCTGATAATAGAGCGAAGTATTTCAAAACAGTAAAATTTTTCATGCATTCAGAAAACATCATTTAGCTAACAAAAATAAAATTATTAGCTAAGAAAATCAGATTATTGTTGAACATCAGGAAAAGGCATTGCAAATGTCGCAAAGAGGTTGGAAATTCAGAGATTAATTATCAAAAATCACAATAACAACCCGAAGTGATTTGTAATTTGCTACTTGAGCAATGCTGAAAACGTATTGCCGCCTGGCACTGAAAATAAATGAAAAAGCCTCCGGAGGTTTTTAGGAAACTCCGGAGGTTTTTTCAAATCCACCGGTCCATCAGTTGGCTGATCGGCGGTGTTTTTATTGTTTTCGACGCTGTCAGGTCCGCCGGCTGGCGGATGCTGACAGGTCAGAACTTCCGAAAACCTGTCAGCGTCGTAAGACCTGACAGCGTTTTATTCCTAAACTACTGTATCACCAACCTTTTTACAACCACATTTTCTGCATTCTCAACCCTCAAAATATAAAGCCCGGGTTTCAAATCCTGAATATTCAATTGTGTCTCGCTTTCGCTGATGGTAAAGGTTTTTACCGTTTTTCCATCGGTGGTCATTAGGGTTCCGAACCCTTGAAGGGTTCGGAACCCTTTCATGGCTATATTCACCATATCCTTTGCAGGATTTGGATAAACTGAAACCTCTGCTTCTTCACTGTCCGGAAAAATAATTTCAGCCTCAGCAAATTCATCTCCGGTTTTTAGTTGCGCCGATAATTCAACGTTATCAAACCAGGCAACCGAAGTGCGGTTCGAGAGGATGCTCTCGGTGAAAACACCGGCTAAAACTTCAGTTCCCATGCTTATTGTTCCGGTGTATCGCCGCAGCCAGGTTGTTCCGTTGTACGAAGTAAAAACCTGGAAAGTATTGCCATTGCGCTGAATTTTCATCCAGTGAATCAATTGTGCCACCTGGCTCAGATTGCGCATGGCGCTTCCCTGAGTAGTTCGGTAACCAATAATTACATTCGGATTGTAAAGACGCGTTTTGAATAAAACGGTTTTGGCATTCGGTTCAAGGCTTTCGCGCATCATCACCCCTGCCCAACCACCATTGTCAATATCATCAAGGCGGGCGATGATGGTTCCCACAGTTTCGATGGTATCGTAAACAAAATGAAATACATCATTGGTATTGCTGGATTGGCCGGTGGCTGTGAGACGGAAGGTTCCGTTGTTGGTGCATGGCGAATAAGTGGCAGAGCCATTGGCGGCGGGAGCAGTGTTGGCATTTACCCACGGTGCTAAACCAGAGCCTTCAACAACGGTAATTTGCGGTGTAACCACCGTTTGGTTGTCGCAATCATCTTTTACGGTAACAGTTACCGTTTTTAATCCAAGCTGCGAACAATCCACCGAGGCAGGAACAATGGTTACCGATTTAATTCCGACTCCGGCATCAGTATAAGAACTCAAAACATCATCGGGCAGGAAGGTATAAACGCCCAATGGGTTAAGAGCGACTGTAGCACCACTTTTAATCACTACTACAGGTGGTGTAACATCAACCTCAATTTTCACCACATTTGATTCGGCTGCGCCGGTCCAATTGGTTTTGCAATCTACTCTGGCAAGCCGTCTGAACCAGGTTGTAACAATGAGAGCACCGGGATCATAGTTTTTCGTGTTCGTGTTTGCTATTTCGCTGAACCCTGTTGCATCGCTGATTGTTGATTCTTGCCATTTGTATTCAATGATGCCAGAGTGCCCTGTGGGTAATGTGCCTGTGATTTGTCCCGGATCAAAAGGTCCGCAACCCGTTTGCGCTCCGGTAAGTGTGCCGCCATGGGTTGGATTTTTACAAACTTCACCAAGTCCAAATTCGCTGAATGCAGTGAGCGCCGCGCTATTGGTATAATTGGGCGCCACTGTTGGGCAGGATTCCATTGTGCCGTTGTCCTGCTTCAATATCACAACAGGCCGCGAAGGGGTGTAGTCGGTGGCATCGAGTGTAACAAAATATTGCATATTGGAACCGCCCGATTGGCTGAGTGTCCAGCGTCGTCCTGTGCTCATCAGTGTAACATCTGCCGGGAGGGTTCCTGTGAGTGGAGTTTCAAATTGCTCCGCTGTTACCGTGCTGGTTCCGCTTAAAGCTGAAAACTGCAGGGTAATTGGCCGGTAATTGCCATCTTTCCCGATAGGAAACTGCCGTGAAGCCGCACTGACAAATGTATTTGCAAATTTTCCTTCAACAAAACTTGTGGCTTTGGCATTGCTTACTCCTCCTGTTCCTCCGATGGTTACCAGGTAATTTCCGGTGTTCAGGATGCCTTGTTGAAAGTCGAGCGTACCATTTACAACAACATTGTTTGAAATTGAAAATCCTGTGTTATTACTAAGTGTAAGGTTACCGAATGTTGTAGCATTGTTACCGCCTATTTCCTGCGGAGTGTTTCCGCTAAAAGTGACCAGACTACCGGTATTTGCTGTATAGGAACCATTGTTTTCCCAGTTGCCAGTCAGTTCAATCGCAACTGTCGGACCATTATTTATCGTTCCCTGGTTGACGATGCTACCGGTATTTACTTTTACACCGTTTACGAAATGTACCCCACTGCCGATTTTAACCTGTTGGGCTTCAGCATTTAAACCCCAAATCCCGGATATGGCCAACATAAGGGTAAAAAACCGCGCCATGATGAAATTGGGAAGCGTATTAAGATTGTATTTTGTTCTCATATTGAAGAATTTTTATTGCTTTAATCTTGACTAATCCTTGATGCAACGAACAGATAAACTACTACCCTTAGGCATAGTGGAATCACCAAAAGAAGAGTAGTAATGATGCAGGTACCGGCAGGCTGCATCTTCCGAGGACTCCGTAGAACTCTGGAACATGCCGATACCACCGATTTCCCAGAAACTTCCATCGCGGTGGTATCCCCCCGGTAGACCTGTAAAACCACTCGAATTTGTCGCGTAGTTATTTGGAGAATTCCAATGATCAGTTCCGGCCTCTTTCAATTTTCCGCCTTCATCTCCCAAATAAGTGGATAAGGCTGTCCACTCCGAAGCGGTAGGAAGGTGCCATCCGGTGGGGCAAATACCTTTTACGCCTTCAGTGGTAACATATTGCATCATTTCGTTCCACTGGTACAATCCGCCATAAATATTGCAGTTGCTTTCGATGTCATCGTAGCAATATTTTTCGAAGGTGCTGTTGTCTGTTTGATTGCCGGAGCTATTAATGCGTGTACCCACATTCAGGTTTTCTGCCATCCAGCATTGCGACCCTATCAGTACAGTAGAATAACTTTTTCCATCTCTGCTGTCTGTAATATTATTACCGCAAGTAAATGGCGCTGCGGCTGCTCCACCAATCATATTGGTCCACTCGGTTCCGTTGTAAACCTGCATCTCACCTGCAGTGCTGCAATTGCTGCACCATATTGCCAATCCGGCTACCGGGCTGCTTATTAAATCCCGTTGTTCCTCCGTCATACGTGGTGGTAAAAAACCTTTATTGGTTGAACTTACATCTAAAATGGCGCTGTTGTCGGCATCGGCGCCGGTGGTATTGATGGCTACTCCTGTCTGGGCAATGCTTTGAATACCGAGAAGCAGAGCTGCAGTTAAAAATAAAAGTGTCTGTTTCATTGTTTTTTTTGATTTGGATAATTAGTAATTGATTCTTAAAATATGTAACCTTTCTATAATCAATTGTCCTTGAGGCAGCGGACAGAGAAGCCGCTCGTCTTAAAACCGGTGTTGATGTAGACTTCGGGGGTGGTGTAGTACAGGTGCTGGCCCTTGGCCATGGTCGAGTCGTACTGTGAGGAAGACCACCTGTAGCCGAATTCCGACTGTTTTTCGAACGAACCGTTCAAGTTGTTCCGGAGGCCACCTGGTAGACCCGTAAAGCCACTGCTGTTTGTAGCCCAATCATTGGGGCTTTTCCAGTGCGTGGTTCCAGTTTCTTTCATCTTACCTCCGGCAACACTTGCGCCCCCCAAAAAAGTTGTCAGTGCGCTCCACTCGCCATCGGTGGGCACATGCCATCCGGTAGGGCAAATTCCCTGGGCGCCTTCAGTAGTAACATATTGCATAATTTCGTCCCATTGATACAAGCCACCATAGACAGTGCAATTGGCATCGTTGTCGTCGTAACAATATTTTTCGATGGTACTGTTATTGGTTTGAGTGGTTGCACCTGTGATTTTCGTGCCCACATTAAGATTTTGAGCCATCCAGCACTGAGTCCCGATCAAAACCGTAGAATAACTTTTGCCATCCCTCGCGTCAACCAACTGGTTTCCGCAGGCAAATGGAGCAGGAGCCCCTCCTGCCAAATTGATCCATGATGTTCCGTTAAAAACCTGTAACTCACCGGAGGTACCACAGTTGCTGCACCACAGAATCAATCCCACTGCAGGATTCAAAATATTATTGCGTTGTTCTTCAGTGAGTCGCGGTGGCAAAAAGCCTTTCTCGGTTGAACTTACATCTAAAATGGCGCTGTTATCGGCATCGGCGCCGGTTGTATTAATGGCTACTCCTGTCTGGGCAATGCTTTGAATACCAGTGAGCAGCACTACTGCGAAAATTAAAAGTTTCATTTTCATAACTTTTTCAATTAATTGTGATACGTTTAATGATTACTAAACATCGTTTATTTTTGACTTGAAAAGTCGCTGCAAAGATGAGGTAAGCCCCAAAAAAGCAGGCGGATTTTCGTCCCAAAAAGGCGGATTTTTGTCCCAGGCAGGTGGAATTTCGTCCTAAATCGGCGGATTTTTGTCTCTAAAAGGTGGAGATAATTATAAACATAATTGAATATCAATGATTTATATCAATGTGGAATAAAACGACTTCCAGGTGACCTCAATAAATTTGAACCTGGTATTCAGGATAAGAACTAATTTATGAAAGATAGCATTTGGGCAAACTTTTACCTTTTCCCTGCAAATTCGCTGGGCGTAAGTCCAAAAGCTTCCGAAAACATTCTTCCGAAATATTTAGGGTCATTAAAGCCCACCTGGTAGGCCACTTCGGAAATGTTCAGATCACCGGCTTTCAGGAGTTCCTTTCCTTTTTCGAGACGAAGCTTAATAAGATGTGCGTTAATGGACTGGCCGGTGAGTGAACTAATTTTCAGGTAAAGTTGGGTGCGGCTCATGCCCATTTTAGATGCTATAATATCAACCGAAAGCTCTGGGTCGGGATAATTTGTGTCAAGTATTGTTTTAAATTTTGTAACAAAAGCATCCTCCATGGCGAAACTCTCAGAAGGTACTTCCGGTGTTTCAGCAGGTGCATTTATTGAAAGGTTGGTATATCGTGCATGCAGCATCCGTTGCCGCCTGATAAGTTGCTCAATCCAGACAAGCAACTCTTCCTCATTGAATGGTTTTGCCAGATAAGCATCGGCCCCGCGCTTTAAACCGGCGATCCTTGCCTCCATGCTAACCCTGGCCGTGAGGAGTAAAATTGGAATGTGGCTGGTACGTATGTCATTCTTCAAAAAATCGCACACTTCAAAACCATCTTTTTCGGGCATCATCACATCGCTGATAATCAGATCGGGAATAATTTCCAGTGCTTTTTCTATCCCAGCCTCGCCATTGAATGCGTATTCCAGATGATAATGATCGCCCAGGAAGGAGGCGAGGTACTCCATAACATCCGGATTGTCTTCGATAAGCAGAACTCGAAAAGCGGATTCTGAAATGTTTTTTGGTTTGATACTATGTTTAGGTGTATCTGATGACAAAATTCCATAAAATCCCATGTCTGACATCATAGCCTTGTTGGTTACAGGCAGTTTTACCGTAAAAGCAGTGCCGGAATCACTACCCGTTACCGGACTTACGACTGAAATTTCTCCACCCATCGCCTGCACCAGCTCCCTGGTTAGCGAAAGCCCGATGCCGGTGCCACCTGAACGCAGGGAAGACCTCCGCAAAGTATTGTCAGAAAGGGATTCCTGCATTTTAACCTGGAAAAACCTGTCGAAAATATAGGGAAGATCATCGGCAGGCACTCCGATGCCCGTATCGGTAACATTGATGGTCAGCGTTTTGCTATCTGTAGAAACCATCATCGTGACCACTCCTCCTGACGGTGTAAATTTGATCGCGTTTGATAAAAGATTATAAACAATCTGCAACAAACGGTCAGGATCGTAATCCATAATAATCTTGCCCTGCTCACAAGATAACCGCAGCATCACATTCTGAGTGTTGGCAAGTGAATGAAGGCTTTCTGAAATATACCTGAGATAGCTCAAAACATCGCCCTGCACGTAATTAATTTTCAGGTCATGACTCTCCAGTTTAGTCAGGTCAAGTATCTGGTTTACTAATCGCAGAAGATTCTGCCCATTTCGCTTTACCAGGGTGAGTGGATGAGAAGCAAACTCCCTGGCATGCATCATCTGCTCCGTGAGGCCGAGTATGACCGTCAACGGAGTACGGAATTCGTGGGTAATGTTGGTATAAAATCTTGTTTTGAACTGATCCAGGTTTTTCAGGCGTTTTGCTTCCGCTGATTTAAGCCGCTGGATCAGTTGATACTGATTGAACAAGTATCCCGCTATTATGAAAACGATCAGATAAACCAGGTAGGCAGGCCAGGTAAGATACCAGGGTGCACGGATAATGATTTTCAGTGAGATCGGTTTTTGATTCCAAACTCCATTACTTCCAGCAGCTTTCACCAGAAAAGTGTATGTACCAGGCGTCAGGTTCAGGTATTGTGCAGAATGGTCAAATCCACGGTGAACCCAGGGTTTTTCAGCACCTTCGAGATAAAAGGCATACTGATTTCGGCCCGGTGCGGTAAAATCCATGGCTGCGAACTGGATCATGAGGCTATTTTGAGAATATGAGAGTTTGATCTCCTTCTGACAAGAAATATCTCTTTCCAAAATTAATGATGAATCAAGTGCCTCTATTGGGATTCCATTTACAGATAATCCTGTGAATTGCAACACCGAAGGCAATGAATTGGCCATCAGGTCTTTCGGATTGAAAATTGTAAGACCATTCACGCCGCCAAAAAGAAGTTCGCCGGTGGATGAACGGAAGGAGGCATACGTGTTAAATTCATTGTCCTGCAATCCATCTGATTGGATATAAAACTGTGATAAACCGTTTTCAGGGTTAAACCGGGTCAGCCCTTTATTTGTCGAAATCCAGAGGTGAACCTGTGGCTTATCAACATTTACAGTTTCGGGTAAAATACCGTAAATCACACCATCAGGCAAGGTTCCATCAGATTCAGTAAAATGAGTGAACTGCCCTTTTTTAATATCGAGACGGCTCATACCCATTCCATTGGTGCCGATCCAAAGAAAATCAGGGTTGACGGGGTCGTTGAGAAGCGATTTTACACAATTTCCCGTAAGGCTGTTTTGATCCCCTTTTACTGTTTTGAGGGTTATAAAAATATAACTCCCCGAGGAATCCGGTTCGGCTTTGATCAAACCCTCCATGGTCCCAATCCACCATGTTCCACCGAAAGTTTGTTCAACAGCATAGACTTCAGCCGGAAACTCGTCGTTGTGATTAAAGATGGTGAAGTTGCGATTTGGGATGTCGTACCGCACCAGTTTTTGGGTAGTAATTATCCAGATTTGACCGGGTGCAACAAATTTCAAAGCGGCGTAGATTATATTTACATTA
>JFJP01033491.1_pt1 | contig 15172 bp, 12 predicted proteins | sample 431651 | NCBI WGS metagenome assembly JFJP01 (sample SAMN02602958, study PRJNA72255) | Microbial mat metagenome, whole genome shotgun sequencing project. | biome: fresh water; feature: sink hole; material: water; isolation source: purple microbial (photo- and chemosynthetic) mats found in...
GCGGTTCCGGCGATGTCGAGGTGCGCCCACGGGGTTGTTTCCGGAATAAAGTTGGCGAGGAAGGCCGCGCCGTTGCTGGTTCCGGCGGTTCCGGATTTACTCATGTTCTGTAAATCGGCGAAGGTGCCTTTCATGTCGTCCATGTTTTCGGGCCAGAGCGGCAGTTCCCATAACCGTTCGCCGGCGGCATCCGCCGCTTTGATCAGCAAGCCGTTCAGCTTCGGATCGTTGCCGATTACGGCAGCGGCGGTGTGGCCGAGCGCGGTGACGACCGCTCCGGTGAGCGTGGCGAGGTCAACGATGGCGGCGGGTTTATGCTGTAGAGCCAGCGAAAGCGCGTCGGCGAGGACGAGTCGGCCTTCGGCGTCGGTGTTGAGAATTTCAATTGTTTTGCCGTTGTGGGCTTTGACGATGTCGCCGGGGCGTGTGGCGCGGCCACCGGGCATATTTTCTGCCACGGCCAGCATGCCGATGACCGGCGTTTCCGGTTTGAGCAGGGCGACCATCTGCATGGCGGCCAGTACGGCCATGCCGCCGCATTTGTCATAGCGCATCCATTCCATCCCTTTGCCGGGCTTGAGCGAAATACCGCCGGAGTCGAAGGTGATGGTTTTGCCGATGATGACAATCGGCTGGGCGTTGGGGTTGGTCCCTTTGTATTTGAGCGTGATGATCCGGGCGTCCAGCGCGCTGCCCGCCGCGACGGCGAGGATGGCATTGCAGCCTTTCTTTTTCAGCTCGGCTTTGCTGAGTACGGAAAAGGTGAGGCCGTTTTCTTTGGCCATTTTCTGAGCCCAGTTGGAAATCTTCAGCGGCGTGGCTTCGTTGGCGGGCAGGTTGGCGAGGTCGGCGGTCGAAAGAAGCGCCCGGCTTTCGAGTTCGGCTTCGGCCAGCGCGTTGCGGCAGGTGGCGGCGTTTTCGCAAGGGCCGGCGAAGGTAAGCGACAGTTCGCCTTTGCTCTTTTTGTCGCCGGTTTTGAAGGTGTCGAAGCTGTAGGTTCCCCACGCCGCGCCGCGTGCAACGGCACGCACGAAAGCCGCCTCAGAAACTTTGCTGATTCCTGCGGCGGTGACTATGGTGAAGTTTTTGATGCCCGCTTTTTTACCGGCGCGGACGGCGGCGGAGGCGGCGCGCTCAAGGTATTCCATGCGGAAGTGTTTACTGTCGCCCAGTCCGGCAAGGACGACATCGCCGGTCCCGGTCTGAAAGACAAGAGTTTGAGCGTAGTCGCCGCCGAATCCGGTTTTCTTGATCTGGCTGTCGAGCAGTTTGGTCAGTTCCGGATGGCCGCTGAGCAGCGGCTTTTTGTTTTGAACAAAAACAATCAGAGATTCACCGGCCGGAGCGCGGGTTGAAAAGGTCGTTTTCACTTACGCATTCCTTCGGGCAGTTTGGCTTTATCGGCGGGATCGGCCGGGGAGTTCGGCAGGTCGAACCCCGCTTTGACGATGGCATATTCAATATTCTTGATGTAGACCTCGAGTCCGTTGAACACCACGGTGAGGGTGTGCTGCTGGATATCGGGCCGGACTTCCTTGATGCCCGACACCTGTCGCAGGGCCTGAGCGATCATCATGGCGCTTTCTTCCGAGCGGAGCTGCGCGATTTGAAACGTCTCCGTGCGGATGTCGTTGCGGAAGCACCCGGCGAGCAGAAGCAGGGCGGTGATAGGAATCCATTTATTAAGAAGTGTTTTCATGGGTAAAAATATAGCGGAACCCAGGCCTGTTCGAAAAGAGTTTTCGACTGGCAACCCAGATACGTAACGAGTGATGCGTAACCTGAAGATGCCGGTTTTCTGTTACGTATTATTCATTACGTATTCCGATGTTTATAATCCGAGGTCGTTCATCATCGGCAGAGTGTAAATCCGCCGCCAGCGCGGCGGTTTGGCGAATTGTTCGCGGGCCAGCTGCATGAATTCGTCGGCCAGTATGGCGGCCTCGGGCTGGCGCGTTTCGTGGATGTCGATGAAATCGCCATAGCGCTTTTCGGCCTGTTTAAAATTCCCGTTCATCTGCAGGGCGAGCGCCAGTCCGAGAAGCGCGGACGGGCTTTCGGTTTCCTGTGTGAGCGCCTGACGGTAGAGCTCTTCGGCCTGATCGGGCCGTTCGGCGAACATCAGCATATTGGCCTGCAGAAAGCGGGAGCGGGCGTTATTCGGGTAGCGGCGGCAGATGCGCATGGCATCGGTGTAGCGGCCTTGCTGATAGTTCAGCGCGGCTTCGGCGACACGGGCATCCACGTCATGACTGCGCGGCAGGGTGTAGGTCAGGTGCACAATTAGAATTGCCAGCATGAAGATCGAGACAATGCGCAAGTCGGTTTTGCTGATCTTGAACCGGTGGCTCCACAGCAGAATCTGTTGTCCGATGGAAGGCGCTTTGGCCGCTTCGCGCTCAAATTCCTCCTGTACGGTCAAGATGAGCGCCGCTGTAACGGGGCCGAGTGCGTAGGCGGGCAGGGCGGTTTCGCCGCGTGCGGCTTCAATGCTTTCGCGCTCGAACCAGGCGGCAAACCCCTCGCGGGCGCGGCGGACAAAAAGCGTCAGCGCGTTGCCTCCGGTGTTCCGGAGCGCTTCGAAGGCCATAAACTGGTGGATGGCGGGCAGGTGGGCGGTGTCGTCAATCTCCTCCTGTTTCCACGAAGAGGGTTGATGATGTCCGGGAAAGCCGTGAGTTTCTTCAAAATCTTCCAGCAGGGCCTTCTGCTTTTCTTTGTCCAGCCCGCGCCAGAAGAGCGGCATGAAGGATCCGAAGGAGGGCTGGTGCAGATAATGCCCGTCTTTCCAGACATTGGAAAATGCTTTGCCGGCGGGATTCCAGAAAACCGTGTTCAGTGTTTGTACCAGCTGTTTATGTTCTTCGGCGAGCGATTCAACGGCGGTTGCGCCGTGCTCGCTTTCCTCGCAAAGGCGTAGAACGGCCTCAATTTCAGCGATGAGCATGACGGTGAGTTCGGGAGTGGCTTTGCCGCGCTCAAAGCTTTCCGGAACGAAAATTTCCTGTTCGCTCTGCCAAGATGGAATCCGGTCGCGGTGCGGATCGAAGCGGCGCACGACCCACTGTACATATTTGCGCAGGGCGGGCAGATATTTTCTGAGCAGAGCCTGATCGCGGGTACTGCTCTGCCAGGCCAGTTCGAACGATTGCGCGATGAACGGCCATGGCGCAGCGGTTGATATCTGTCCTCCAGCTTCAACCCATGCGGGGAAGCCGCCGTTGCTCTGTTGAAGTGAGAGGGCTGTTTGTGCCAGTTCGAGTGCAACGGAAGGATCAATCAGCTGCCAGGCGCGAACGAGGGGATAAAGCTCGTTGAGCGAGAATGCGTCGTTGGTAAATCCGTCCGCTATACTCCAGAGACCGTGAATAGACGATGTGCGTTCGCGCAGGCGGGCGGTCAAAGTTTCCGCCGCCAGCGCGACGGGCGGATTATGGCGAGGATTAACGCTGAACAGGCGGTTGACAGCTTTACGTTCGTCGGTTTCGCTTTGAGCCAGGGTTTCAAAATTTTTCTCCAGTGCGGTCTCGGCTTTTGCCAGTGCCCGCTCCGGGGTGAGTTCTCCGCAGATGAGTGCGAAGCGGCTGCTTTGCTGCAAAAGCAGGACAGTGGTACGTCCGCTCTGTACCCAAACAGAACCGTTGTTTGTTTTGATTTCTGCTGTTGCAGTCAGTTGCGGCATCGGCAGACCGGAGACGGTTCCGCACAGTACGCCGGGATCAATAAACAGTGCATCAATCCGGTTTTTTTCCGGATGTTTGCGGGCGCTGATGGAAAAACCGTTGGCAAAGAGGCGGGTGGTACAGGGGGCCGCCGGCTCGATCAACTGAAGCGTCCATCCGCCGCCCGGCACGGTGAGCGCGCCGGAGGCCGCAAGGGTGATGAATGGAGTCCGGTCTTCCGGACCGGAGAAAAATTTCCAGCCCTGCTTCCAGGGAGTCTCGGGATAATCTGTGAAAAGATTCTGCATCAGTGGAGCGTGATCATGTCTCAATCCGGGATTCTCTTCAACACCTTGCTTTTAAATTGACGCGAGAGATTCAGCGGGAGGGCCCTGCTTTCCAACAGTGCCGTGCGGTTTGTTTTCTTGTAAGCCTCCCTTTGACTTTGTATGGTTTGCGCATTAAAGGGAGCTCGTCATGAAATTTAAAGGTTTTTTACTGGCGTTGGTTGCGGGGGCGTTCTGTCTGTCGTTTTCGGGTTGCGGACTGGGGTTTAAGTCGTGGCTGGATAAATCAGAGGGGTATGAGCCGGAGCCGATTACGAAGGATGCTCAGGATGGCGATGCCGCAGCACAACGTAAACTCGGCATCATTTTGGCCAGTCGCCAGCATTATGCAGCCGCTTATGCATGGTTTGATATTGCGGCCGGCCAAGGGGATGCGGACGCGAAAAAACTTCGCTCAAAAGTGTCCGATTTAATGACCCCCGAACAGATTGAGGAAGGGAAGCGACTTTCCGTGGAGTATAAAGAGCGTTATTCCGAATAACCGCCCGGCTTAACCGGTCGGCCCGTTGGAACGGGACAGGATTTCCTGATACTCCTTTTCCGGCATCAGATTTTTCTCGCGGACCAATTCGGACAGTGTTTTCCCTGTTCTGAGACTTTCTTTCACCAGTTCAGCCACCCGGTCGTAACCGAATACCGGATTCAGAATCGTCGGCAGTCCCGCGCTGCGCTCAAAGAATTGTTTACAGACCTCATTATTTGCGGTGATGCCGCACACACATTTTTCATCCAGCGCCGCACAGACTTTGGTGAGAATCCGGAGCGACTTGATAAGGTTCGCCCCGACCAGCGGCATGTGGGTGTTCAGTTCCAGCTGCCCCGCCGCGCAACCCATCGAAACGGCTGCGTCGTTGCCGACCACCTGCAAGCAGGCCATATTGGACGCTTCACAGATACTCGGATTGATCTTGCCCGGCATAATCGAGGATCCCGGTTCGACCGGCGGCAGATTGATTTCGCCCAGACCGGTGTTCGGGCCGGAGGCCAGCAGGCGCAGGTCGTTGATGATTTTATTCAGATCGAGCGCCAGCATTTTCAATGCACCGGAAAATGCGCCCATGTCGGAAAGAAACTGCGTAATCTCGATGCCGTTTTCGGCGACACGGTATTCCTGTCCCGTCGCCTGATTAAGCGCCTTGATGATTTCGCCGCGGAAAGCGGCCGGTGTATTCACGCCGGTTCCGATGGCGTTGCCGCCGATGCCCAGTTCGTGCAGATCGAAACAGGCACAGGCGATCCGCTTTTCTGCTTTGCGCAACGCCCGCGCCCAGGCGGCAAATTCCTGGCCGAGCGTTACCGGCACGGCATCCTGCAAGTGGGTGCGCCCGGTTTTCCAAACAGTGGAAAACTCAACCGACTTTTTTTCCAACGCCTGGATCAGATTTTCCAAGGTTTGGAAAAGGCCGCCGGACAGTTCGATTGCCGCGACGCGGATGGCTGAAGGGAAGACGTTATTGGTGGATTGGCCCATATTCACATCGTCGTTCGGATGCACGGTTTTACGGTCGCCGCGCTTCCCGCCGAGCGCTTCGGCAGCCAGATTGCCCAGCACTTCATTGACGTTCATATTACTCGACGTGCCAGACCCGGCCTGAAAGATATCAATTGGAAACTGATCGTTGAACTTTCCGCTCAGCACCTCGCCGCAGGCGGCGGCGATGGCGACGGCTTTATCATGCGGCAACAGGCCCAACTGGGCGTTGGCGGCGGCGCAAGCCTGTTTGAGCTGAACCATGCCGTAAATCAGTTCGAGCGGCAGCGCTTCGCCCGCCATGTGGAAATTTTCAATGGAACGGCAGGTATGCACGCCGTAGAGCGCGTCTTCCGGCACGTTCAATTCGCCAAGGGAGTCTTTTTCTTTTCTCATGAGCGTATTTTTAACCCGCTCGATCGAAAATGAACACGAAAAACTAAACCGAAGACCGGATTTTGAACCCGCTTGGAAGCGGCGGGGCGGGGTTGTTGTGCGCTCCGGCAAATAAAGCCCGCTCTTCTTGCTTTTCAGGGGCGGGTTAGGTAGCTTCTCTGCTCACGAATTTTTACAGGAAACCGTATGCCGAAGATTGAAATTATGCCGTCGCTTCTGGCGGCCGATATGGGGAATCTGGAAGCCGCCATCCGCCAGTGCGAGCGGGCAGGGGCCGACCAGATTCATATGGATATTATGGACGGGGTTTTTGTGCCCAACATCAGCATGGGGCCCGCCGTGGTCGCCATGGCCGACCGTGTAACGGATCTGCCGATGGACGTCCATCTCATGCTGCTTCAGCCGCAAAACCATATCGAGGCGTTTGCCAAGGCCGGCTCCGATACGATTCTGATTCATATCGAGGCCGACTGTGATGTCGAAGATACCCTCAAAAAAATCCGCGATCTCGGCTGCAAAGCCGGAATCACAGTGAACCCTCCGACACCAGTCGAATCAATTTATAAGTGCCTGGAAAAAGGACTGGTGGATGAGGTTCTTGTCATGTCGGTCAACCCCGGCTTCGGCGGCCAGAAATATATTGCGAACGCCGAAACCAAGGTCGCGGAAATCCGCCGCCGCTGGGCGGAGATGCTGATCTCCATTGACGGAGGCATTGATCTCGAAACCGTCAAACCGGCAGCCGCGCACGGGGCCAACCTGTTCGTGGCCGGCACTTCACTTTTTAAAGCTCCTGATATGAAAACGGCTGTCGCGCAGATGCGCGCCAATGCCGAAGCCTCTTATGGAACAAAACTTTAACCGCTAATGAACGCGAATCTACGCGAATGAATATAATTTAAAAGGCACGCCCGATTAGCGTCCATTGGCGTTAATTCGCGGTTGAAAATAAAAATGACCGACCTTTCCCGCATCCGAAATTTTTCCATCATCGCCCACATTGACCATGGCAAATCCACGCTGGCTGACCGCATTCTGCAACTGACCGGCGCGATCGAGGCTCGCAAGATGAAGGAGCAGGTGCTTGACGCGATGGATCTCGAACGTGAACGCGGCATTACCATCAAGGCGCATCCGGTTTCGATGAAGTACGTCGCCAAAGACGGCAAAGAATATCTCTTCAACCTGATCGACACACCCGGCCACGTGGATTTTTCCTACGAGGTTTCCCGCAGTCTGCAAGCCTGCGAGGGAGCGATCCTCGTCGTGGATGCCGCGCAGGGGGTTGAGGCGCAAACCGTTTCCAACGCTTTTCTGGCCGCCGAACATAACCTGACCGTTGTGCCCGTTCTGAATAAAGTGGAACTGCCGAATGCCCAGCCAGAGTTGGTGGCGCGGCAGATCGAAGAGCTGCTGGCCATTGATGCAACCAACTGTCTGCAAGTAAGCGCCAAGTCAGGGAAGGGTGTCGCTGAACTACTCGAAGCCGTAGTCGAACGAATCCCGGCGCCTTCACCGGCAAAAGACAGCGCGACGCGAGGCCTTGTTTTTGACTCTAAATATGATGCATTCCGCGGTGTCGTCGTTTACATGCGACTGTTCAGCGGAAACCTGAAGGCGGGCGAAAAGGTGCGCATGATGAGCACCGGACGAGAGTATGAAATCAAGGAAGTCGGCGTTTTCATTCCGGAAATGGAAGTTCGTAAAGAACTGACCGAAGGAACCGTCGGCTACGTCATCGCCAACATCAAAGACTCGTCGGAAATCCAGATTGGCGACACCATGACCTCCGTCCGCAATCCGGCCGGAGATGCGTTGCCGGGCTTCAAAGAAATCCATCCGATGGTTTTCGCCGGCATTTATCCGATCGAAACCAGCGACTACGAAAAACTTGGCAAAAGCCTCGATAAGCTGAGACTGAACGATGCCGCGTTTTCCTACCAGTCCGAATCTTCGGTCGCACTCGGCTTCGGGTTCCGTTGCGGATTCCTCGGGCTGCTCCACATGGAAATCGTGCAGGAGCGCCTGCGCCGCGAATTCGACCTCGACATCATCGCGTCGTACCCGAACGTCATTTACCGCATCAAAAAGAAAAACGGCGACGTGATTGAGATCGATAATCCGACGTATCTGCCGGATCCAACCGTTATCGAAACCATGGAAGAGCCTTTCATCAAGGCCACCATCATCACGCCGACGATCTGTCTGGGCGACATGATGCAGCTGGTGATGGAAAAACGCGGCGAGATCACCCACACGGACTCGATCGACGCAACCCGCGTTATGCTCACCTGCGACCTGCCGCTCAACGAAGTGCTGATCGATTTTTACGACCGGCTCAAGAGCATCAGTCGCGGCTATGCCTCCATGGACTATGAATACGCCGACTACCGTCTGTCCGACCTCGTCAAAATGGATATCCTGATCCACAGCGAACCGGTGGATGCCTTTTCGTCCATCGTTCATCGCTCCAAAGCGATTCCGCGCGGACGCCAGATGTGCGCCTCGCTCAAAGAGGTGATTCCGAAGCAGGCTTTTACCGTTGCCATTCAGGCGGCACTGGGCGGAAAAATCATCGCCCGCGAAACCATTCAGGCTTACCGCAAAGATGTGACGGCCAAATGCTACGGCGGCGATATTTCCCGTAAACGCAAACTGCTCGAGCGCCAAAAAGAGGGAAAAAAGAAAATGAAGAGCATCGGTAAGGTGAACATCCCGCAGGAGGCGTTCATCGCAGTGCTCAAAACCAAGCAGGAGTAGTAAATATGGAGTGCGCAGGCTTGCCCGCGCTTTTCCAAGCGGAGCTTGCTACGCGATTGCCGCAGCGAGCTACGGCTAACAAGGCGGCGGCAAGCCGCCGCAGTCCAAAGGGAACTATGAAATTTTTAAAAGTCCGTAAAGCGCGCAAAGAACTCAAGGAAGTTCTGCACTACGCCAAGCATGTCCGGCATATGCATGAAGACATTGCTGACCCGCAGGCTCTTGAACAGCTCCGCACCGGCGAACAGCTCGCCCGCGCCGCTCGCAAAAGCGGACAAGGGGAGTTGATGGAAACAGCCGGTGCTGCGGTTCTGACGGTTTGCGAAAAAGTGGCTCCACCGAAAAAACATCCGAAGATTCGCGAAAACGTTGAAGTGCTGTTTGTCGCCGTCGCCGCCGCGATGGCCATTCGCGCCTACTTTTTTCAGCCGTTCAAAATTCCCACCGGCTCCATGCAGCCGACGCTTTACGGCATTACGATTCAGGCCGAGCCGACCATCAAATCCAACCATCCGCTGGCGCGTATCGCAAACGCCGTCCTGTTCGGCGAACGGTTTCAGATGATCCAGGCAAAAGCCGACGGGCGCATCCGGACAACGATGGGAGCTGACGGACTGCCCAAACTGTACGGGCAGATTAATTCGGATGAAACCAGCACGCTGTACATCGGCAACGTTGCGCACCGCATCCCGAACAAACTGATTCCGTTCTGCCGTTTCGGAGAAAACCTGAAGGCGGGCGATCCGATGGTCCAGGGGGTCGTCAAAAGCGGCGACTACATCCTCGTCAACCGCATCAACTATAATTTCATCCGGCCGAAGAGGGGGGACATCGCGGTTTTTGACACCCGCGAACTGACGCATCCTCAGGTTCGCAAAGATGCCTACTACATCAAGCGCATGGTCGGCCTGCCCGGTGAAACCATTTCGGTTGTTCCGCCATACCTGCTGGTAAACGGCGGAAAACCAACCGATCCCCGCTTCGATAAAATTTTCAACAATGAGAATTACAAAGGGTATCAATTCGCCCATCCGACCACGCCGCTGCCGCTGATTTCAAAAGCCGGTGACTCCATCACAACGGCTGCCGATCAGTATTTGTTTTTCGGGGACAATACGGAAAGCAGCCTCGATGGCCGGTATTTCGGTCCGGTCAGCCGCCGCCAGATTTTAGGCCCGGCATTCTTTGTCTGCTGGCCGCTGGATCGCGCCGGAATGCCGGAAATCAGTCACTGAAAAACCCGCTTTCCAAACATTGGGAAAATTAACCGCCGTATTCCAGTCATTGGAAAAGCGATGGACGAACCTGTCAAAATTTATACCGATGGCGCGTGCAAGGGAAATCCCGGGCCGGGCGGCTACGGCGTGGTGCTACTCTCCGGCGAGCGACGCAAGGAGCTTTCCGGCGGATTCCGGAAGACCACCAACAATCGCATGGAAATGATGGCCTGCATCGAAGGGCTGCGCTCGTTGAAACGGCCCTGCACCGTGGAGCTGACCAGCGATTCAAGCTATGTCGTCAACGCCATTGAAAAGGGCTGGGCCAAGCGGTGGCGTTCCAAAGGGTGGAAGCTTTCTCCGGGCAAGGCCGCAAAAAATTCCGACCTTTGGAAACTTCTGCTCGATCTGTGCGCCGAACACGCCGTCAAATTCCATTGGGTCAAAGGCCATGCCGGTCATCCCGAAAACGAGCGTTGCGACGTACTGGCCGTAGAGGCGGCGCAGTTGAAAAACCTGCCCGCCGACCTCGTTTTCGAGACGGAAGAGGCTCCCCCATCCGATTTTTTCCTGTAGAGTTCCTGCCATGCAATGGGCTGAGAGCATCCGTAAAAAACTGAGGGAACTGCCGGACGCACCGGGCGTTTATCTGATGCGCGGCAGGAACGGCGCGATCATCTACGTCGGTAAAGCCGTGTCTCTTCACAAGCGGGTTCAGAGCTATTTCCGCGACAGCACCTATCACAAGGCCGAGCCGAAGTTACGCGGGCTGATCCGCTCGATCACCGATTTTGACGTATTGGTTCTCCGCACCGATGCCGAGGCTGTACTGACCGAAGGCAAGCTGATCAAGGAGTACAAGCCGCGCTACAATACGATGTTTAAAGATGATAAGCGCTTCCCGCTGCTGCGGGTTGACTTGCGCAAGCCGTTTCCGAAGTTTGAACTTTGCCGGATCGACAAGAACGACGGCGCGGTTTACTTCGGCCCGTACACCTCGGGGCTGGCCGCGCGTGCCGCGCTGGAGTTCGTCGAGCGGCGCTTCGGCATCCGGCAGTGCCAGCCGGATCGTCCGGACGAAGAAACCTATAAACATTGCCACAACGATATCATTCGTCAGTGCTCCGCCCCGTGTGTCGGCAAGGTTTCGCCGGAGGAATACATGGAGCGGGTGCAGACCGCCTGCGCGTTTCTGCGCGGCGAAAAGCCTGAATTCATCAAAGAAGTCCGTGCGCAGATGGAAGCGGCGGCAGAGAAACACCGTTTTGAAGAAGCCGCCGCACTGCGCGATATGATGTTTCTGCTGACCCGTGCCGTGAAAGAAAAGGCGCTGGTTCGCAAAACCGGCCGCATGTTGATTGACGACGCGGAGCAGGGTATCCGGGATTTGGGTAAAGAGCTTGGCCTTGCCAAACCGCCGCGCGTGATCGAGTGTTTTGATATCTCCAATATTTCAGGAACCAGCGCTGTGGCGAGCATGGTCGCAGCGGTGGACGGTGTGCCCGCGCCGCAGCGCTACCGTCGTTTCCGTATCAAGACGGTCGAAGGCAGCGATGATCCTCGTATGATGGCCGAAGCCGTCAGCCGCCGCTACGGGCGGCTGAAAGAAGAGGGCGGAGCGTTTCCGGATTTGCTGATTGTGGATGGCGGAATCACTCAGCTTCGCGCCGCTTTCCAGGCATTGGAAAAAAACGGCGTAAAACTTCCAACCATTGGAATTGCCAAGCAACACGAGGAAATCGTGCGCGACGGTGAACCCTCGCTTTTTCTGCCGCGCGATTCCAGAGCGCTTCGGGTAATCACCGGCTTGCGCGACGAGGCGCATCGCTTTGCGATTTCGTATCACCGGAAACTGCGCGCTCAGCGTATCCGCGAATCGGCGCTCGACGAAATTCCAACCATTGGAAAAAAGAAGAAGGAACAGCTTTTAAAACACTTCGGATCGTTCGAGCGGCTGCGCAAAGCCACGCTTGAAGAACTGCGCACCGCTCCCGGTGTCGGCCCGAAAACCGCTGAATTAATTTTTAATGCTGTTGGGAGGTCTCCGTGACCCCCGTCATGCTGTGATCTATTGCTGTTAACTCTTCTTTCGGGTTTGGCGTTCCATCCCTTTGGCGGTGGGGGAGCGGACGGCGAGGTCGGAATCAATCGCGTGGCGGACGGTTTTGGCGCTTAATTCGCGCTGCCCGGTCAAAAACTGTTCGAGCAGTTGCGCGAGGCGCGCCGGGGTGAAGCCGAAGGTGGTGTGTGTCTGCGCGTAGAGCCATTCGCTCCATTCCATAAAGGCGGCGAAAACAGACGGCTGGTCCTTCCAGATGAGCGGTGCGCTGTGCGGGAAGCGTCCGTTGTTGACGGTAATGTCCCAGTAGCGGGCGAAGCGGCGGATGTTCTGCAGTTCTGCGAAGGTGAGCGTCGAGGTTTGCAGAACGTCGTAGGGCGGCGAGGTGTTGTAGACCATCTGCCATTCGATATCGTGCTTCGCAATCGGCGCGCCGCGCAGTTTTTTGAGAATTCCCATCTGGATTTCGTCCGGCCCGCAGGCGTGCAGACGGTCGAACCCTGCCGCGATGCTTTCGAAGGTTTCACCGGGCAGTCCGGCGATGAGGTCGGCGTGCAGGTGAACCGACGGCATGGCGGCGAGGGTGCGGATATGCGCTTCGACGTTGTCCGCATTGAGCGGGCGGTCGATGCGGGCGGATACTTCGGAGTTGAAGGTCTGTACGCCGACTTCGAGCTGGAGAAATCCGGGCGGAGCATCGGCGATCAGTTTTTCGAGTGTCGGCGGCAAATGCTCAGGCTCCCACTCGAGGTGGAGCATCATGCCGTCGCGCCGGTTTTCGAGGAAGAAACGCAAGACGGCGGCGGCGTGGGCGGCGTTGATGTTGAAGCTGCGGTCGAGAAATTTGAAAATCTTCACGCCGCGCTCAATCAAAGTTCCAAACAGTGGAAAAATCCGCTCCGGCGGGAAAAAGCGGACGGTTTCTTCGAGCGACGAGAGGCAGTATTCGCATTTGAACGGACAGCCGCGCGAGGTTTCGACGTAGATGCGGCGGTGGGCGATATCTTCATCGGTGTATTCTTCATAGGGCAGGGCGATGTGTTTCAAATCAGCGGGCGGCGCGTGAATGACTTTCGGCGCCATTTTTCCGCTCAGCAGGTCGCGGCACAGTTTTTCGATCACTTCCTCGCCTTCGCCGCAGATCAAATGATCCGAGGTTTGGAAAAGGGAAAGCTCTTCGTATTCATAGCTGACTTCCGGGCCGCCGATGACGATTTTGATTTCCGGACGTATGGTGCGCAGGATGGCGGCGGTTTCGGCGGTGACGGTCAGGTTCCAGATGTAGACGCTGAAGAGGATGATTTGCGGATTGTGCGTCAGCAGTTTTTCTGCGGCGGCCTGCGGCGACAGGCTGTTGTCGAACTCAACGATGACGGAACGGCTGTGCAGTCCGCCGAGGTTGGCCCGCAGACAGCGCAGGGCGAGCGCGGTATGAGAATAGCGGGCATTAAACGTTGAGAAAACGATGTCCATGAGCTACAAATACGCGCTTTATTGAAGGTTGGGGAGAGAAAAAATGGCGAGTCCCGTTTGTATCTATGGAAATCCGGTGTTGCGCAAAAAGTCTGTGCCGGTCAAAGAGGTTACGGCGGAAATCCGCACACTGGCTGATCGCATGCTGGGAATTATGTATGCGCAGGACGGAATCGGTCTGGCCGCCGAGCAGATCGGACATACCGAAGCGATTTTTGTTCTCGATATCCCGGCCGCCGCCGACAAGAACGAGCAGGGGCTTCCGAATAACCCCGGCGTGAAGATGCCTCAGGCGTTTATCAACCCTGAAATTATCGGGACATCGGAAGAAATGGCGATTGCCGAAGAGGGCTGTCTCAGTTTTCCGAAACTTTACGTTCCGGTAAAACGCCCGGCTGAAGTGGTATTGCGCTATCTCGACCGCGACGGAAACCCGCAGGTTCTCAATGCCAAGGGACTGCTTGCCCGCGCCATTCAGCACGAACTCGATCACCTCAACGGGGTTCTGCTGGTCGATCACATGTCGCCTGCCGGAAAGCTGAAACATGCCATTCGCCTGCGGATGCTCAAAAAACAGAGCAAAGAGGTGTAATGAATCCTCGTGGAATGCTGGCGCTGTTCGCCGGAATCGTGCTGTTCAGCACGATCGAGGTGGCCTCCAAGCTGATGCAGACCGGCGGCGGAATCGCCGGACGCTATCCGTTCTGGATGGCATCGTTACGGTTTATCATTGCCGGACTGGTTCTTCTGATTCCGTCTGTGCTGGCTTTGCGTGGTAAATCATTCAGCGGAAAAGATGCCGCCGCGCTGGCCGGTCTGGGTCTGCTTGGTGTGACGCTGATGTCGAGTCTCTATCATCTCTCCATCACCTGTCTGCCTGCCAATGTTGCGGCACTGGTCTTCAGTTGCAACCCGGTTTTTGTTGTCCTTTTTGCGCCGCTGATTTTATCGGAAAAGCTAACAGCCCGGAAACTGGCCGCCGCCGCGCTTTGCTTGACGGGTATTGGCGTGCTGGCTCATGGCCGCGCGGCAGGCGTTTCGCTGCTCGGACTGATCCTTATGCTGGCGGCGATCATCATCTTCGCGCTCTACACCGTGCTGTTTAAAAAAATGACACCGCGTTACGGCGCATTGCCGATCACCGGATTTGCCGGACTGATCGGAGGCCTCTGCATCCTGCCGCTGGCGTTTATTACGGAGGGGATGCCGTTGGCAACCTACGGCACCGTCGACTGGGTCAGCATGGCGTACTTATCGCTGATCGGTACCGCACTCGGCTACTTTCTGTTCATCTACGGCATCGGGCACGTCGAGGCCGGTGTCGGCTCCATGGCCTTTTTTCTGAAGCCGTTCCTGGCTGCGCTGTTTGCCTGGATGGTGCTTGGCGAAGCCCTGACTGCGCCGATGTTTATCGGCGGCGCGTTTATTCTCGGCGGGATGGTTGTCGCGCTGGTTCCGGTTAAACGGTAGGGCGCTTTCGCCGAAAGCGCCGCTTGCGGACAGCTCGGCGAGCTGTCCCTACCTGCTGATGAAGCGATTAATCGCACCGAAATAACCGGGGTGCTCATTGATATCATTGTGCCCCATCGGCAGGGTGACGATTTCTTTCGGCCCGCCCAGCGCCTCGCCGAGTTTTTGTCCGCTCGCGATGGGAATGACCTCGTCGAATTCTGACAGAATCACCAGCGCGGGCATGTTGATTCGCGGAGCAATGTCAATGGCGCGGAACGGATGGCGGAGCATCCGCTCAATCGGCAGCCACGGATACTGAAACCGCGCGATGGCCG
>JFJP01038910.1_pt1 | contig 15172 bp, 15 predicted proteins | sample 431651 | NCBI WGS metagenome assembly JFJP01 (sample SAMN02602958, study PRJNA72255) | Microbial mat metagenome, whole genome shotgun sequencing project. | biome: fresh water; feature: sink hole; material: water; isolation source: purple microbial (photo- and chemosynthetic) mats found in...
CTTCTACTAACTGAAAACCTTTGCAGCCTTCGGCCGCTTTCTCGAGACATATTTTTTGAGACCATGACTTCAAGGACACGCCGAGAGAACTCCAGAGAATATTCGTCTCGTTGGATCCATTTCCCGGAAAGAGTCCGAGATTTTTGGGAATGAAGGCACCTCTGATGCGCTCCATTTTACTCGCCTGCCCTTTGCACTGAAATTCACAACTCACATCAACAAACAGTCCGCCATCATGATCGGCGGCTTCTTCATGCTCGCATTTCATCGCAGCAGCCTCATTATAGACTTTTATCCGCTGATCCATTTGTTCTAGCGGTTTGGCGTTCAGATGGGTGGTGAGCAGCAACATAAAGAGAAGTGTTTTCATTCATTAATTTTATCAGCTAACAGATCTCTCCATAACAGGTCAGCTTTTGCCCCATGGGCAGAGACGTTAGAAATATACGAACCAATGACTGACCGGCCTTTACAGAGTTAACGGGGAGATTTAGGGTTACAGTGACCAGGAGGCGCACGTTGGATTATCAGGCCGAGCTTCTGCGTGAAGTAAAACACAAGTACTCAATCTCAAAAGAAGTCTGTCAGGCCTACCAGGCGCTGCCTCGTCATAAATTCCTTACCAAATTTTCCCCAGATAACGTCAGCTGGTTGAGTGCGACTCCAGAGAACCTGCCCTTTATCTATGGTGACAACTCTCTTCTGCTCTATCAGCGCCAAGGCCAGGTCGCGACTATCTCCCAACCTTCTTTCGCACTGAGAATGCTTGACCTCTTGGATCTGAAACCAGAAATGAGGGCCTTTGAAGTGGGAACCGGCAGTGGTTGGAATGCGGCCCTGATGGGGTATCTGGTAGGAAGAAGAGGCCAGGTAAAAAGTTGGGAAATTATTCCGACCGTGTTTCATCAGGCGAAAATTCATCTTGAAAAGTTTGATCTACCGCAGGTTGAAATTTATCAAGGTGATGGGCTGCTAGAAATTTGGGAAGAAAAAGAATTTGACCGGGGAATTTTCACCGCTGGCGCTTGGGATATGCCGGGTATTCTTTTTGACGTAATCAAGGAAGGAGGAAAACTTCTCTTTGTCTTGAAAACAACTCGAGGGGATTTGGTTCTGGCGATGGAAAAATTCTCAGATCATTTTCGAGTCTATGAAAAAATTCCATGCAAATTTGTGGCATTAAGTGGTCCATCCCTGGGCGTTTACTTCAATGATTTATCTGAAATCTATCGCACTAAAGGTGAGATTAGCATCTGGCCGCAAGGAACAATGGGGCTTGGGGCAAACGTCATCATCGGCCGGGATATGATTTTTAAAATAGATTAATAAAAAAAGGCCACCTTGCGGTGGCCTAAACTAGCTCATCCTAAGCTATACGCAAGATTAGTATTTTCTTCTATTCCTGATCATCCGTGATCACACATTCTTCATCAGTACTTGTAGTCTTAACAGAGCCTGTCTCATCCTGAGCACTTGCCATTTGAATATGAAGAGCAAAAATACTTGCCAAAGATAGTAGTAAAATTTTTTTTAGGTTTGAATTAATTCTCACTGTCACACCCCACTTGAGTTTTTGGTATGAAGTGATCTTGAACGCGCGACAACCTTTATTCAAACAAAACATACCGGAGCAAACTTCAAATTAAGCTTGAGAAAATTGATGGAGAAAATGGCAATGGGAGTCTATTGGTGAGCTATATAAAACAGGCCACATCCAGTGGCCTGTTTTTACGGCATTCGAAGAGTTTTCTTCTCGTGCTTTCATCTCTTGCGAGATACCCACATTCTATTACCCCAGGGTGAGATGGGGAATTTGATTAATCCTAAAGAATGTCGGATCAATTCTATCTGCGATCCAAAACCTGCATGGAAAAATTGTAGTCATTGGAATCATTCTTTTCTCCATTCACTTCGCTGACTTTTTTCCAGTTTTTAAGTGAAAGCTGAGGAAAGTAAACATTCCCTTCAACTGTCGCCTTCACCTCTGTGAGATAAATGCGATCAATCAGAGAAAGGGCATATTTATAAATTTTCTCCCCACCGATAATAAACAATTCAGTCTCACCGTTTCTTTCGGCCTGCTTAATGGCGCGAAAAATGGAACTGAACCAAAACACGTTCTCAGAGTTAGCACGTGGCTCGCTTGAAATCACCAGACTCATGCGTCCAGGGAGTACCTTGCCGATAGATTCAAAAGTTTTTCTTCCCATGAGAATGTGATGACCCATAGTGAGCTTCTTAAAATTTTGAAGATCATCTTTTAAGTGCCAAGGCAGCTCGTTGTTTTTTCCAATCACATTGTTTTCAGATTTCGCAACTATTAATGAAACTCTCATTTTATACCGCCACTGGTGCTTTAATATGTGGATGGGACTCATAATTGACGAGTTCAAAGTCCTCGAACTTAAATCCAAAGATATCTTTGATATCAGGATTTATTTTCATCGTGGGAAGTGCATAAGGAGTGCGCGATAACTGGAGGTGGGTTTGCTCCAAGTGGTTCACGTAAAGGTGAGCGTCCCCAAGGGTATGAACAAAATCCCCCAGCCCGAGTCCGCAAACTTGCGCCACCATCATGGTCAACAAAGCGTAACTTCCAATATTAAAAGGCACACCAAGAAAAATATCGGCCGACCTCTGATAGAGCTGACAAGAAAGTTTATTATTAGCGACATAAAACTGAAACATCGTGTGACAAGGTGGCAGCGCCATCTTATCCACGTCGGCCACATTCCAGGCGTTCACAATCAAGCGGCGCGAATCCGGGTTCTTCTTAATCATATCAATCAAGTTTTTAATCTGATCAATAGTTCTGCCGTCATGAGTTTTCCAGCTTCGCCACTGGACTCCGTAAACGGGTCCGAGGTTACCATTTTCGTCGGCCCATTCATTCCAGATCGAAACGCCATTGTCTTTGAGGTATTGAATGTTTGAATCACCCTTCAAGAACCATAAAAGTTCATGAATGACGGATTTTACGTGGCATTTTTTAGTCGTAACGAGAGGAAAACCTTCTTCAAGATTAAAGCGCATTTGGTGGCCGAATACAGAGAGCGTCCCGGTGCCGGTGCGGTCTTCTTTTTTCACACCCTCACTCAGCACTCTTCGCATGAGTTCATGGTACTGCTTCATCCCTGCCCCCTATTGTATGTGTGTGTATTAAAATTCTAGCATTTTCACTAGAGGTTGTTCAATCAACAATCTCGGTCAAAAAATTGACAATTTTCCCTGATTGCCTCAGAGGCAAATGCTTATTAGAATAAGTTAATATTTTTAGGAGAATCCATGAGCGCCGTGATTTCAGGTTTAGATCGAATTATTTCAGAAAAAGAGCTGCAAGCTAAGTTTAAAGGCCGAATTGGTTATCTCTGCCACAGTGCTTCTGTGACTAAAGATCTGGAGCACGGTCTACTTGCTCTTAAGCGCGTCTTCGGAACACAGTTAACAAAAATATTTGGCCCTCAGCACGGCTTTGTGACTGATGTTCAAGATAACATGGTGGAAACCACTCACTACACTCATCCCTACTTCAAACTTCCGGTTTATTCCTTGTATTCAGAAACTCGCATTCCGACGGACGAAATGCTGGAAGGTCTTGATCATATTTTTGTGGATCTGCAAGACGTTGGTACCCGCATTTATACTTACATCTACACCATGACTCTCCTAGTGGAAGCATGTCAGAAAAAAGGGATTGAAGTCGTGATCCTTGATCGACCAAATCCTATCGATGCTGTGACTCTTGAAGGAAATATTCTTGATCCGAAATATGCCTCATTTGTGGGACGCCATCCGATTCCCGTTCGTCACGGTCTTACTATGGGTGAAGTCGCCAAGATGCACGCCAAATACTGGGGCGGCAAAGATGCCAAACTCACCATCATTGAAATGAAGGGCTACAAGCGCGGGATGAGTTTTGAAGACACTGGTCTTCCATGGGTCATTCCTTCTCCTAATCTTCCGACCATTGAAGCGGCCTATACTTTTGTAGGAACTGTCCTTTACGAAGGAACCAATATCTCTGAAGGCCGCGGGACTACGCGCTCACTTGAAATAATTGGTCACCCGAAAATTGAAGCTTTTGGTTTTCATGAAAAACTTAAACCAGTTCTCGCTAAAGCCAATCTAAAAGGCTTTATTCTGCGTCCTCTGGTGTTCTTACCAACATTCCAAAAACACGCTGGCAAACCTTGCGGCGGATACCAGATCCACGTCACTGACCGTAAAACCTTTGAGCCGTGGCGTTTGTGTCAGTATCTTTTAAAAGAGATGTATCACGAACTAGGATCTGAGTTTAAATGGAAAGAGCCGCCTTATGAATACGAATACCATCAGGTTCCCGTAGATCTAGTTAACGGAACTAACGAGCTTCGTTTATGGGTTGAGAAAAATGGGACTGAAGAAGAGTACCAGGCGATTATGCAGAAGGGCCAGGCCGAATGGCTTGAGCAAAGAAAAAGCTGCTTAATTTACTGAGGGGTTCCGTGGGAGTAGTCCATTTGAACGGGAGTGCTCTCTTCTGAGAGTGGTGCCGCGGCCGGTTTTAATTCAATTTTTTTAGTACAAGGGTTCTCACCCCTCTGCGAGATAGAGAAGATTTGATTCACTATTTTATGCACTTCAGGATTATTATTTTTTCCCGCCTCATGAATTTTGCCTTGATGGTCCCAGTAGGCCAGCTCACGCAGTTCATTGGTTTTATCTAGATAGAGCTTGCGTGCTCTCTTAGTCTCTTGGCATTTGGGCCAGGCACTGGCGACTTCCACACGAAATTTCTCACCCAGTCCATCGTAATAAGAGACTGAGATGAAAAGCGGATCACTGCTAGCGAATGAATTGAGGGAGAATAGAATCAAAAAAAAGATTTTAATGTTCACCAAGATAAATCTTCTTCACGTCTTCATTGTCTAAAAGTTCAGACCCCTTGCCTTCCAGCGAGATGGTTCCGGTCTCAAGAACATAAGCATAGTCAGAAATCTTTAGTGCTTGCTTGGCGTTTTGTTCTACTAGAAGAACAGTCACACCTTTTTCTTTATTGATTTTTACCACGATTTCGAAAATGAGTTTCACGACTTGCGGAGCAAGACCTAAAGAAGGCTCATCCAAAAGTAAAAGTTCCGGCTCACCAATCAGAGCGCGAGCGATGGCCAGCATCTGCTGCTCACCACCAGACAATGTTCCAGCAGCTTGAGAAATTCTCTCTTTGAGTCTAGGAAAAAGCTCAAAGCCGATCTGAAGATTTTTTTGAAAATGCTCTTTAGCAGAATGACGCCCAACTATTCCTAGTTGAAGATTTTCCATAACAGTTAAGTTAGGAAAAATTCCTCGGCCTTCAGGACAATGGATTAGTCCCTCGCCCACTAACTGGTAAGACTGCTTATTGGAAATAGAGTGCCCATGGAATGATACGTTACCGTTTGAAGGACAATTTCCCGAGATCGCTCTCAAGGTCGTAGTTTTTCCGGCACCGTTAGCACCAATCAAGGAAACGATTTTGCCCTTAGGAACAGAAAAAGAAATTCCTTTCAAGGCCTGAACGTTACCGTAATTTACTTTGAGGTTTTCAACAACCAGCGTATTTGCATCCATTTTTAATCCACACCTAAGTAAGCTTCAATTACACGTTTATCATTTTGAACCACTTCGGCCACACCTTCACAGACTAGCTGACCTTGAACAAGAACGTAGATCTTTTCACAGATCTTCATCACGAGACCCATATCATGCTCAATGAGAAGCACAGTAATGTTGCGTGCTTTCTGAATATCGCGGATCAAATTTGTAAGTTCACGAGTCTCAGACGGGTTAAGCCCCGCTGCCGGCTCATCTAATAATAATAGTTTTGGATTGAGTCCCAGTGCTCTGGCAATCTCAAGTTTTCTCTGCTTTCCATAAGGCAAACCACCGGCAGGAACATCAGCAAGATCTTTTATCCCCATCACATCTAGGAGTTCCATCGCTTTGACTCGAATCTCTTCTTCTTCAGCATGAAAGGCTTTGGTTTCAAAAATTTGATCAGCAAGATTGGTATGAGTAGAGGAATAAAAAGCCGTCATCACGTTTTCTAAAACCGTCAGCTCTTTAAAGAGACGAATGTTTTGGAACGTACGACCAATCCCCTTCTGAGCGATCTCAAAAGGTTTTTTTCCGACCAAAGACTCTCCACTCAAACGAACATCACCTGTTGTTGGAGGGTAGATCCCAGTCAAAACGTTAAAGATAGTAGATTTACCAGCACCGTTAGGTCCGATAAGTCCGTATAAAATTCCAGGTTCAAGCTTAAGGTTGACGTTCTGACACGCCTTAACTCCACCGAACTCCAGAGACATATTTTCTACTTCGAGGAAAGCCACTTCCACTCCCTATTACCCATCAGACCTTGCGGACGAAGGATCATAATTAAAACCATGGTTAAGGCGTAGATCACCATACGGATATCCAGACCAGTAATATCTTGAACCTTTCTGAGTGCTTCCGGTAGAACCGTAAGAATCCCGGCCCCCATAATGGCGCCAGACAGACTTCCAAGTCCTCCCACAACGTTCATGGCAATGACTTCAAAACTCTTCGCAAAGGTAAATGTCTGAGTTGAGATGTAGCCTTCAGAGTGAGCAAAGAATGAGCCAGCAATTCCGGCCATAAAACTAGAAATCACAAACGCTTTAACTTTAATATTCAGAGGATTAATCCCCATCATATTGGCCGCCATTTCGTTTTCTTTAATCGCCAGCATCGCGCGGCCCAGGCGACCATTCGAGATTCTCTTAATAACGAGGATAATAATGATCGTGAGGAGAAAAACTGACCCTAGATTCATATAAACCGGTATATCAGTCATGCCTCGGGCACCACCGACGGCGTCGATATTTAAAAAAACGATTCGAATAATTTCACCAAAACCAAGTGTGACCATTCCGAGATAATCTCCCGCTAGGCGCAAACAACTTGTTCCGATTAAAAAACCAACCAGACCAGCAGCTAAACCGGCCGAGAGACTTCCCGCCAAAAGTTGCACCACAAAAGGAGCATCCGGCAGAAGAAAAGAAACCACTGAGGCAGAACAGTAGGCACCGATGGCCATGAATCCTGCGTGTCCCATGGTAAATAAACCAGTCAATCCGTTCAAGAGCATAAGAGAGACGGAGAGAATGATGTTAATCCCTAATAGGATTAGGACTGAATAATAGTAAGGAGAAATAAGCCCGGTGAAGCGTCCCGGTTTTTCATAAAACAAAGCGGCCAGATTGAAATTAAACCCACCCATGATGAAGTTCAAACAAACGGCAACTACGAATAATAAAGCGAAGAGCAAAAAGGTTTTGTTAATTTTTCCCATTTTACACCTTCTCAATTTTCTTCGAGCCTAAAAGACCGCCAGGTCTAACCAGAAGAACGATGATAAGGATTACAAAAGCCAGGGCATCCCGGTATGTACTCGAGATGTAGCCGGCGACATAAGTTTCACTTAAGCCCAAAATAATCGCCCCAATAACGGCACCAGTAATGTTACCAATCCCGCCTAAAACAGCAGCAATAAACGCTTTTAGTCCTGGGAGCAATCCAAGAAGTGGATCAATTTTAGGGTAGGCCACTCCGTACAACACACCTGCTGCACCAGCGAGCGCAGAACCAATGATAAAAGTAATCAGAATAACCTTATTAACGTTGATACCAATCAAGTTGGCAGTCTCAAGTGAGTGCGAAATAGCACGCATCGATCTGCCGAACTGAGTTTTAAAAACTAAGAAAGAAAGAATCTGCATCAAGACAAACGACATCACAAAGATAGTCAGCTGATTTGAATCCAAAATAATGTCGCCGCCAATATCAATTAGCTTACGAGGCAAAATATCCGGAAAGAACTGAGGGCTGGCGCCGAAAACTAACTGGCCGCCGTACTCTAAAAGTAAGCTCACACCAATGGCGGTGATGAGAATGTTAATTCTCGGGGCTTTTCTTAAAGGGCGATAAGCAAATTTCTCAATGATGACTCCCACGATAGCACTCCCCACCATCGCCGCGATCAACACCATAATGGCAGTAAAGATCGAAGGCTCAGCATTGGGAATGGCAAAACGTATGAAATAGAGTCCGATGAAGGACCCCACCATGAAAATATCACCATGAGCAAAGTTAATTAGTTGAAGGACACCAAAGACCATAGTGTATCCAAGTGCTACTAGAGCATAGATACTTCCTAAGGCCAGACCGTTAATCGTGTGCTGGATGAACTCGTTCACTCAAATCCTTTTATGGCTTAACTGATTCTACAAATTTGAAAGCTTTTCCTACGACTTTAAGAACAACGGCCGACTTAGTCGCATCACGCTGCTCATTGATCGTAATAATACCAGTGGCCCCTTGAAAATCTTTAGTCGCAGCGATTGAATCACGAAGTTTCTGACCTTCAATCGAGTTAGCACGCTTAATAGCTTCAAGAAGAACACGAGCGGCATCATAACCAGAAGCTGCAAGAGCATCAGGCATTGTTCCGAATTTAGTTTTGTAATTAGCAATAAAGTTTTGAACTTCAGGGCGAGGATCTTCAACAGTGTAGTGATTTGAGAAGTAAGATCCTTCTACAGCAGCTCCACCAATTTCAGTAAGTTTATCTGAATCCCATCCGTCTCCACCCATAAGTGGAACCTTCACACCAGCTTCACGAGCCTGACGAGCAATAAGGCCAACTTCTGTGTAGTAACCAGGAACAAAAATGAATTCTGGGGACTTATTCTTAATAGAAGTTAATTGAGCTTTGAAATCAACGTCACCAGAGACGAATTTCTCGTCAGCAACAATTGTTCCGCCTAGAGCTTCAAACGTTTTAATGAAGTAGTTAGCAAGTCCCATTGAATAATCTGATTTAGAATCACGAAGAATAGCACCCTTCTTAAGCTTTAGTGAATTGAAAGCAAATTTCGCCATCACTTCGCCTTGGAACGGATCAATGAAACAAACACGGAAAATATAATCACCCTTCTGAGTCACAAGTGGATTCGTAGAAGAAGGAGAAATCATTGGTACTTTATATTGCTGAGCAACCGGAGCAGCTGCAAGTGAGCGAGTTGAAGCAACTTCACCCAAAACTGCAACAACGTTGTCCACGTTGATCAATTTTTCTACCGAAAGACGAGCTTCTTCTGGCTTACCTTGGTTATCATAGGCCTTGAGCTCAATCTGTTTTCCAAGAACACCACCGGCCTTGTTCCACTCTTCGATTGCAAGCTCAATACCCTGCTTAGTACTGATACCAAACGTAGCTTCAGCACCAGTCAAAGAACCAAAGTTACCGATAACAATTTTATCGTTCGCCTTGTTTTGACAGGCCGAAAGAATGACTAATACGGACAATAGAAATGATTTCATGATCATATTCAAGGTAAACCCCACAATCAAAATATAGAAGACTTGTGGGATATAGTATTAAGATCAAGGGAGATTGTAACTTATTAAATTAATTGATTGATGATTTTTTGGGGCCAAAAGGACAAACGCGCAGTAAGTCAAATGCCAGAGAACGTCCGTATATGGACGCTCTCTGACAAATCTAAAAAAGACTTATTTAAACATTGGATACAAAGGCATAGGAACGACAGCATTAGCGTTCACTTCTGACTTAGGCGCAACTGGCATGTCACGAACCTGAGCTTCTGAGCGAGCAATCGCGTCGTTGATAGACATTGAGTTCGTCATTTGAGCGGCCATCACAGCTCTATCGATGTTAACGATACCACCAGTAGTCACTTTTTCTGTTAAGAAGCCTTTTCTATCAACAGTTCCCATAAGGATCTTTTTAACTTCAAGCGGAGTAAGCTTAACGTTTGCTTCTTTGATTTTAGCTGCAACGTTAGCAACGTAAGGAGCTGCTTGAGAAGTACCAGAAACTTTCAAGTAATCATTTCCTGGAATCGCTGAATCAACCAACATACCTGGAGCCGCGATATCAACCATTTTTGTTCCAAAGTTTGAAAATGGAGCAAAGAATTCATTTTTATAAGTCGCACCAACAGTGATCACGTTGTCAGCTTTGATGTTTGCAGGAGAAGTTCCGAACTCATCATTCGACATACCATCGTTACCGGCAGCAAAAACGAAAAGGATATTTGGAGCAGCAGCTACAAACTTAGATCCTTCTTTAACTAAAGCACCAATGAAAAGAGAAGCAGCTCTATTTGACTCTTCTTCAGTTGGTTTTTTGAAGAAAATAGCACGGAAAGCTAGGTCCCCGATCATTTTACCTTGCTTGAATCCAGTTCCGAAAGAACCGTTAGCAACGTCCACTTTGTGAAAAGCAGCAAAAGTAGCGATGTTTGTTAAAAGAGTCATCTGTTGGGCAGCAAGTGCCGTGAAAGCAGTTTCAAGAAGCTTCCATTTTTTTTCTGGATCAGCAGACTTGTGGTCTGAAAGACCAGCAAAGAAAGGCTTCACTTCTGTAGGAATCAATTTAATTCCCATTGCTTCGTTTTTTGAATCACGAATAGTGATACCAGCAACGTGTGTTCCGTGAACGAAGTTACCGAACTTGCCCATTTCTTTTAAGAACTCAGGATCTTTCTGCTTAGCTTTGATCCAAGCGATATCTGCTTCAGTCGCAAGACCTAAAAAGTATTTACCTTGAATGTCGAAGTAAGTTTTGCAATCAGCTGAGAACGTTCCAAGATATTTATAATCAATGATCATGCCGTTTTGTTCAGCAAAGTTCCAACCATTAACATCGTCCTGGTATCCATTACCATCTTCATCTCTGTTGTCAGCGATCTCATTAGAGTTCGTCCAAAGATTAGGAACAATCATTTCATGTTTATAATCAAGACCAGAATCAATGACGGCGATTTTTGCGGCCTGGGCAGATGACATTGCACCAAGAACAGCGAGAGCTGCGATGAACTTCATATTTTCTCCTTCCATGAGAGTTTAAGTTCTGAAATTGTCTCGTTATGAGAAGGGTACGTCAAAACAAAAAAGCCCCTCTTTCGAGGGGCTTCGTTGATATATTTGTGAATGAAAAACTATTTGAGATTTTTAAGACCTGGAACGTTAGTGATAAAAGTCACGTCTTCGCCGCGACAACCATCATCAGCGCACTTATTAGAGACCTGACAACCGAGAGCTGAGTTGTAAACATAGTCAGTTTCGCCACGAACTAGGATGCCTTCTACTTCCTCTGTCTCAACATTGAAGACAGCTGAGCCAGAGTTTCCACCGTAAGTATCTAGGTTGGCCGAAAAGAACTTGCTAGAGAGGCTGCGAACCTTAGCGCCATCAGAAATTTTAGTTGGAAGGCCTGTTGGGTGGCCAATAACAACAAGCTCCGTCCCTTTTGACACTTTCCCAGACTTGCGAAGCTTAACAGGCTGACGATCAGTCACAGTGCGGTCAAGTTCAATAAAGGCATAGTCGTCTTTAGTTGTATTATCCAGAGAGCGAGCGATGATTTTTTTACAAGAGTAAACACTTGTAGAAGGAACGTTTACTTTGCCCTGTTCAGCAGAATCAACCTTGTAATCAAAAACCCACTTATACTTCGAACAATCTGCTTCAGTCTTAATACAGTGACCAGCAGTTACTAGTTTGTTACCAGCAACTAAAAATCCGGAGCAGTTAGCAGCAGAAATTTGCTGAGAGAATCTCTCTTGAGCGCAGATCCCGCGGCCTTGAAGTGTAGCGCCGGTAATTTCAACTTCACCGTTTAAAACTGATTTAAGGTTAGCACCATTAATCATGGCAGCTGTTGATTTAGATAATTCTATGAAAGAGGCATTCGTTGAATCGTAGACATCTTTACGGTTATCTTCGCCGTAGATAACTTTGATGCTGTCAGTTTTAGCAAAAGCAAAAGCAGAAAGAAGGAAACAGCCAATAATAAGAATTGAAGAAATTTTCATACGGAAATCCTTTTCCAAAAAATTTTTTGTGACTCAATAACCGAGTACCGTTAGTGATTGTTCCAGAACCCGAATAGATCCGTAAACTAAAAGATTCTTACAGGCTGGGTTGGTAAGTGCCTAGAAGGCCGGGAAAATTGCTCTGGAACGAATCGCCATAACCGACCATCCGGATCAACTAAGCTGCAAAGAGACGCGTCAGCGCCCAGAAAAAGGAATCGCGTTGGACCACGACGGTAATAAAAAAAATCGACCTTCTGCTTTAATGCTTCGTATTCAGCTGGATCCAAAGAAAATTCCACATTGCTCGCCACTTGATGAGGGGCCGAGGGAACTTTTTTAATTTCTAGCCAAGTAGAATTGAGATCAAGGCGCATGGAAATGTCAGTCAGCTCCTGAAGATCAAGCTCTAACACCTCTGTCAAAAATGACAGGTAGTCTTCGAAGTAAATTGTTTCTAATGTCAGGCCGGAAAGTTTCATACGGATATCTTACCGCGTTTTAAAGGACTTAGGCTTTTTTAAATTTCAGAATGAAACACGTTTGATTCAAATCGGGAGAAAGTTCCAAATCCCCTTCCATGTCCTCCATGAGCCCCTTCGATATACTTAAACCCAAACCTGTACCTTTACCAATTTCCTTGGTGGTAAAAAAAGGCTGAAAAAGTTTCTCTCTAACGGCAACGGGGATTCCAGAACCCGAATCTTTAATCTTAAAAAACGCCAGATCACCTTGAACTTCAGTCGATAGCCAGATATTTCGTTTATCCTCTGGAATCTTGATCAGTTCATCGATGCTATTGTTCAAAAGATTGATAATCACTTGAGACAAATGAGTGAAATTGGCCTTTACAAATAGCTCCGAATTGATGCCCGAAATATCAAGATTAATGCTGGAGCTGCGAATCCTTTCTGAAGACAAATTTAAAATATCATCAACTACAGAGGATAAGTTAGTTGAAGAGAGGTCCTTGTGAGATGATCCCTTAGATATCTTTCGCATCGAAGTCACAATCTTAGAAATTCTTAGCGCCATGTCATTTATTTTAGAAATCGTTTTAGTCACTTCTAAATCTGTGGCACTTCCAGCAGTAATTTGTGACATGATCATTTCCGCACGTCCAATAATGACCGCCAATGGATTATTTATCTCGTGGGCAAGGCCCGCAGCCATTTCCCCTAACGAGGCCAGTTTAGCAGACTGGATAGTCGCAAGTCTTTCCTGCTCTAAACTTCTGGTCAAATGTATTAGGCGTTCACTATTTTTTTGATAACGAAGGTAAATTGCATAAAGTAGAAAGAAAAACATCAGCACGCCTACAGCACTGATAAGGCTGGATACATATCCAAAGAAGATATGGCGATTAATGGCATCATTTTTCTTCAAGAGATATTCTTCTACTAAACTCTGAACATCGCCCCTGAGCTGAGGTAAATAGGTCCCCTGAGAGATCGTTTTAAAGTCATCCTTAGAGGCGTCCTTAAAAGCAAGATAGCTGGGAGAGGAAGCAAATTTCGATGACACTTCAGGGAAGTCATTGGTTAAAACCAGTAGCTCTTTAAGAGAGTCATCCAGTACATAGGCACGAATAGAAATGTTCTCTTGGTCATACTCTTTTTGCGCCAAAAGCTGTTCCGTTTCGTTCATTACTCTTGTAGCAGCACAAGATAACTGAAGAGTTGGGATATCATTAGTCTTAAATGATTTCATCAAACTATAAGTCGTCACCTGCGAGTAGATTGCAAAAGTAAGGACCAAAAGCAAAAAAGCTAAGCTAAAAATGGTTAATCGTTTTGGAAAAACATTAATATTATTCATTAATAAACAAATGCCCAAACAAGAGAGTAGACATCGAAGTTTTCGCCTGGATCCCCATTAGTGAAAATGCTCGCGTTAGAAGTTCCAGTTGGGGAAGGCACTGAAATATTTTTGTAGTTCACGTGCTCAAAACCGGCCTTGAGAATGTTGTTATAATCAAGACGATAGTTCACGTTGAAGGCATAGGTCGTGGTCTTAGAGGGAGCGAGATGCGAATCCACATCGAGGTCAGTAGAAAACGTCACAACAGGAATCCACTTTTCGTTGATTTCTTTTCCTACAGTTACATACATACCTTCAACTCTTTCCAAAACAGAATCATCTGAGCTGATGACAGAATATTCCGACATGATGAAAAAATCTTTAGGGCGATACTGAGCACCAGCGGTAAAACCAGTCAATGACTCTAGCTTGAAATTCTGTGTATATGTTGCAGTCGTAGAGGCAGCAATTGTAGCATCGGCTTTAATTTCAAGATCAGCTTCAGCTTTATACCCGTTAACAAAAGCGGTAAACTCGTTAACCTTCAAGTTCAACCGAGCCCCAAGAAGATTATGTGCAGAAGATACATAATCAGCATTTGAACCAATAAAACTGTCTTTAGTATCACCAGCATAAAGATGGATGCCGAGATTAGAGCCAAAATCTTTTTCCAGGCTAGCTCCAGTGAACGAATAAACCGGCACTCGGCCATAAACCTCACGAGGGGCACTAAGCCAAGGTTGCAGTGCCTGAATTTGTATATTTTCCGAGTGAAGATTGGTTGGAAGACGCTGAAGACCGACTCTCGCCACCGTAGTACTATTAAAGTGATGTCTTAACTGAAGTAGATCAGGGGAAATAGTCGAATTATTCTTGTAAATAAACTGGGCCAAGACTTGATATTTATCATCGATCGTTGCATCGAAGCTAAATCCCGCGGTGCTAAGAGGCGTTACGGTAACTTTATTATAGGTTTCGTCGTATTCAATATCGTTATCATCTATGGTGGTTTTCGACGCTTTTACACTCCCGAAGAAATGGACGTTCTGCGCATAAAGATTAAAAGAAGTTAAAATAAACAAAAGAGGAATAAAAGTTTTCATTTGCACGCTCAAAAAGAAATGAATATGATAAATCAAGTATTTATTATTAATTATGTAATTACAAGGCAATTTCCTTTGAAACTAGTCTCGTGTCAGCTCTTTATAACTTTCTGCCTGATGAATACGGTCTGCGCCCTCGCGTCGGCAGCTGATGTGATTGTGGTGGTGAATAAATTGAATACGTCCACGATTTCTGAGCAGAGTGTATTGAAAATCCTACAAGCCGAAAAACTTACCTGGGACGATGGAAAATCTGTCGTTCTTCTGATTGATAATCTTGATGATACAGACTCAAAGTCTTTTGATGAAGTCACGAGTATGAGCAAGTCTCAATTCATTGAGTATTGGAGAATTAAATTCTTCTCTGGAAGAGCTCTGATTCCT
>JFJP01006652.1_pt1 | contig 15170 bp, 14 predicted proteins | sample 431651 | NCBI WGS metagenome assembly JFJP01 (sample SAMN02602958, study PRJNA72255) | Microbial mat metagenome, whole genome shotgun sequencing project. | biome: fresh water; feature: sink hole; material: water; isolation source: purple microbial (photo- and chemosynthetic) mats found in...
TTCAGGACCTACAAGAAACTGCCCGGTGCCAAGAACATCCGCATCCCTGCGGTGGCTAAGCACAACGCACTGGCGGATGCCCACAACCAGGCTGAAACCCTGATTGCCATCCACAAGGCTTTGTTCCTCAGCAAGAAGCATGCAATGGTGAAGGCATGAGCGGCGCGTTCGGCACTGTGCGGGATAGCGCCGTCATCACCACGAAGGCGCGCCCTAATACCAGCTCAAAACAACCTGTTGGCCCGGGGTTCGTCCAGCACACCACTGACAGCAATCGGCAGAAACGCCGAGCCCTCATCAACGCCTTGGGCAAGCGGCAGTTCAAGAAACTCTACAGAAAGGCTCAGGCATGAACGACCGTGAACTTTTTATTGCCATGCTGCTGGCTGCTATCTGCTCGGGGTCCAACGACCCGGCAGGTGACACCATGCGCATTTTTGAGGCATTCATCAAACTGGATAACAAAGGAAGTATCCCCAAATGACACAAACAATCGACGAAACATTGGCCGAACGCGGCGAGCGCTATGGCGACTTTGTAGACCATGCCTACGTGACACAGGAGCTCAAAAGAACCTTGGCCTGTGGTGAAAGCTGGTTGGACATGGACGACGACATGAAAGAGTGCCTGGAGATGGTGATGCACAAGGTTGGACGCATCGTCAACGGCGACCCGGACTATGTTGACAGCTGGACCGACATCATCGGCTACACGCGCCTGGTGGAGAAGCGACTGATCACTGAACAGACGGCCCAGCCCGAAACCGAAAAGGTCGGGACTATTCTGGACGCGACCAAAGCGTACAAGGCCGATCTCGAAAAGCGGCGGGCTGCTGAGCCTGACTCTAAGGAGCTCTCTGACGCGCTCAACCTCCTGCTCGCTGCGGGCGTGATTACCCAGGTCGATGGCGACTCCTGAGAACACGTTCATCGGTTCAGTCAACCGGCTTTTGCCAGTTGGTCTGTACCGCATGAAAAACCACAACCAGTACAACGGGGGTATCCCTGATGTCTGGTACAGCGGCAGTGCTGCTGACCTTTGGGTGGAGTACAAGTTTGTCGCAGTGCCCAAGCGACCCGACACTCACATCAAGATAGAACTCTCCGAGCTGCAGAAAAACTGGCTTCGCTGCCGGTGTGCTGAAGGTCGAAAAGTCGGTGTGATTGTCGGATGTGTAAACGGTGGTGTGTGGCTACCTGGAGTTACCTGGGACAGCGACTACACTGCCAGTGATTTTTCAAAACTGATCCAGCCGCGTAAAAAACTGGCGGACATCATCAATGAGATTGTTTCATAAGGAAATAATGAAGTTTGGCCGATCTTGCTTAACGGTCCTGATCGGCCACGCCTTAGAGGGGTCTTCATTTTTCCGACAGCTGCGAATGCTTTATGTTACCCGCTGCACCGATAACCACGAGGGTGAAAGTGACTTGGAGCTACGCTCTTCTTTAACTTCAGGACACACTATTCGAGCACTATCATGAGACTCAACGAGAACGGATTATTTCAAGCCCTGGAGGTGGCTTTAAAAGCCGCCGAAGGCCCGCTAGACTGCCAAGCGCTTTTTGACATGACGACTGTCAAAGAACACGCGGCTTCTGTCACGAGGGTGTCCGATTATTTGGGCAACCTCTGGCGAAAGAATTTAGTCACTCGTTTGCCTGCGCCCAAAGACGGATCGTCTCGGGCCCGGTGGATGTATGAATGGAAAGGGCAGAAGGGTCCTCGGTATCTCGACGCTGTCGAGTACACCCCGAAGATTCTTGCTGACCGCCCTGCCATGCTGATTACTGAAGAAGGGGGCAACATCATTTTGGAGTTCCCGAACCTGGTAATCACAGTCCGCCAGAAACCTCCTACAAGGTAAACATGCACCCGATTCGTCGGGGCGTATTTTCCAACTGAAATCTAACATCTATGACAGATTTGCTCACGACCGAAGAATCAGCTCTGGCTGCTCAGGCAGGTTGGAGTCTGAACCACGTCTTTGACCTCACCACGAATCGGTGGCGGGTCATGGTGTTGGGTATGCCCAATGCAGACCTGCATGGGCGAAACGTAGTGGCTCACGCCCGCATGGGCAATCCGCTTTGTATCAAAGCATTACGGCTGGTCATGGCCAGTCATCAAGGAACTGTATGACTTTCAAACCGACCCTCGCGGTCAACGCTGACTTCAGCAAGATCAAGTACCCGGTGTACGCCAGCCCTAAGCTCGACGGTATCCGCTGCAGCATCGTGGGCGGCAAGGCGCTGAGCCGCACGCTCAAGCCGATCCCGAACAAGGCCATCTACGAATACTTGAGTGACTCAATGTTCGACGGACTCGACGGTGAGCTAATCGTGGGCGAGCCCACCAGCCCTACGGTCTATAACATGACAGTCTCCAAGGTGATGGCCCACGATAGGGGCTTGGATGGTGTGACGTATTACGTGTTCGACCTGCACAACCACACCGGGGGCTTCACGGGCCGCAACCTGGCGTTGCGCAAGTTTTCCGCCTCTAGGGGCGTATTGCCCATGCTCCCCATCGTCCACTTGGAGCAGAAGTGGATCGGCAATGAAGACGAAATGATTGGCTACGAGGCCCACTGTGTCGGTGCTGGCTACGAGGGCATCATCCTGCGTCACCCGGACTCACCCTACAAGTTTGGCCGCAGCACCGTGAAGGAGGGGTTTCTTTTGAAAGTAAAAAGGTTCGTTGATCAGGACGCCGAGATTATTGGTGTAGTTGAAGAAATGTTCAACGGGAACGAGGCACAAACGAACGAGCTCGGCAGAACAAAACGAAGCACCTCCGCTGCGGGGCTGTCTGGTAAAGGGTCCATGGGTGCGCTTCACGTTCGGGACCTGGTCACAGGTATTGATTTCCACATCGGCACAGGATTTACCGCTGCTGACCGGGCAGCAATGTGGGCAGCCCCTCCCATTGGCGAGCTCTGCAAATACAAACACTTCCCGGTCGGCGTAAAAGACAAGCCCCGCCACCCGGTGTTCCTGGGCTTCAGGGACCGGGGAGATATGTAATTGGCCCACAAGATCAGCTCTGACGGCTCGACCGCAGTCGACTACGAATATTTCTGGCAACCCATCTCCTCCTGCCCTCTGTCCGTCAAGGTTCAGTTGCTTGGGCGGGGTGGCGTAGCGCACTACGGTGTGTTCTTCGGAGTCGACGACTTTTACACCCACTGGGCACCTCTGCCCAAAATACCCAAGGACTCCAAATGATCTCCAAAGACAAACTCATCACCATGCTGAAGCTGCAGGACAAGCTCAACATCCTGGTGAACCCAGACTGGCTCAACGCTGGCTACCCGTGGCACCGTGCCATTATGGTAGAAAGCATCGAGGCGCTGGAACACTGCGGCTGGAAGTGGTGGAAGAAGCAGACACCTGACCTGTCCCAGGCCCGCATGGAGGTGGTGGACATCTGGCACTTCATCATATCCATGGCACTGGAGAACACCCGAGGTGACTGCGAGCGTGCTGCTGACACGATGCTGGGCATCTTCTACGACCCTGACCAGCGCTCGGACAAATCCACGCTGATGCTGTTCGACCTGATGGCCGGGTACGCCGCTGAGGGCAAAATCTGTGTGCCAGCATTCATCCACCTGATGCTGGAGCTGGAGCTGACCTGGGACCAGCTGTACAACATCTACGTCGGCAAGAACGTCCTGAACCTGTTCCGCCAGGACCACGGCTACAAGGACGGCACGTACCAGAAGATGTGGGGCGGTGTTGAGGACAACGTCGTGCTCAGCGACCTCATGCACGCCCAGCCCGAGGCGACACCTGTTCAACTGTACGCTGCGCTGGACATCTACTACGAAGCCCGAACGTCTGCATGATCCAACCGCCGCTGCGCATCCTCAATCTTGTGGAGGCAGCGGCCATGCTGCGCGTCCACAAGACCACGCTGGCCCAACGCGCCAGCTCGGGGCTTGTCCCCGCAGCGAAGGTCGGGCGTGCCTGGACCTTCATCGAATCTGACCTCATTGCACATCTGCGAGAGCAATACTCATGTCCCTCTATAAACAAAAGGGCTCCGATGTCTGGCACACCCGCTTCAAGTTCCAGGGCGAGCCCATACGTCGATCAACTGGCCACTATGATCGCCAAACGGCGCAGCGCTTCGAAGACGAGCTCAAAGCTGAACTCTGGAAGCGCCCGGCTGCACTGAAGGGAAAGACCTGGGGCAGGGCTGTCATGGCCTGGGTTGAAAAGAAAGACCGCTCTGAGTCTGACTTAATCTGTCTGGCCAAGTTCGGCGACGTGTTCCCAGACCGGCTGCTCAGCGAGGTCACACCAGCTGCCGTTGACAAGGCCCTGGCGTCGTTCTGCAAAACAGCGGCGACCTATGTGCGCTACCGCACCCGCATTGCGGCCATCCTGAAGCTGGCCGAGGTGCCCGTCAAACTGGTGAATCGCCAGGTTGACAGCACAACACGCGAATGGCTGACCCACGAGCAGTGGGATGCCCTTCGCAAAGAGCTGCCGTCCCACATGTTGGCCATGGCCACATTTGCCGTCACGACTGGACTTCGCCAGGCCAACGTGTTGGGGTTGCAGTGGTCGCGTGTCGATCTGGACCGCAAGCTGGTCTGGATTGAGGCCAGCGGCATGAAATCAAAGAAAGCTATCGGCATCCCATTATCAATAGAGGCAATCAATGTACTCAAAACCGTACAGGGCCAACACCCTGAGTGGTGCTTTACGTTCCGAGGCAAGCCGGTCAAGGAGATCAAGACGGCGTTCATTGGTGCGTGCCTCCGCGCTGGCGTTGGCCGACTATCGGCGGACGGTCGCTATGTGGGTTTCACGTGGCACGGACTGAGGCATACCTGGGCCACGTGGCACATTCAGAATGGCACACCCCTGGAAGTTCTTCAAAAACTGGGCGGCTGGGCTGATCTGAGGATGGTGTTGTTATATGCACATCATTCAGCCGGGCATTTGGCTGGGTATGCCGACAACAGCGGCTCATCTAAATAGAACTATGCCACCCCGACTATGCTCAGCTATCTATTTCTAACGCTTTCTAAAGCATTTCTAAAGGAGAACCACGATGAAGCCCTAGACGTTAAAAAGCCCCGTTTCCTTGGGAGAAACGGGGCTTTGTTTGGTAGGCGCGATTGGACTCGAACCAACGACCCCCACCATGTCAAGGCCCCGGCCTCCGCTCTGCAGCCCATTGTACATGCGGGTTTCGCCTCGGGCTATGCCCCCGGCACTATGCCCTGCTCATTTTCATAAGATTTTAGGCGGGCATTTTTCATGACTTTAAGGAATAAGCCCTGAGTCTTTACCGGAGAAAATTATGTCGTTCAAACCGCAAGTCACCACGGGCTCTGACCCGAAGTGGTACGGCAATGCCCTGGCATTCGCCACCCGCGAAGAAGCTGAAGCCAACGCTGGCGATCTGTACGGGCGCTGGCTGCTCTGCACCGGCCACCGGGCTGTGGAGAGCACCGACCCTGTCACCCACACCTACGCGGCTGGGGTACTGGGGAATGCACCCGCATGCACACCTACCACCTGACCCGTGTCAGCGGCAACACCAAGACCGGGCCCATCCCAGTCACCACCAGCAGCAAGTCTACCTGCCCGCACACCTGCCCCCTCAAGGGCAACGGGTGCTACGCAGAGACTGGCCCGCTGGGCCTGCACTGGAACCAGCTGTCGATCGGCAACCGGGGCATCACCTTTGGTGAGGTCTGCGAGCTGATCAAGAAGCTGCCCAAGCGCCAGTTGTGGCGCTGGGCACAAGCCGGTGATCTACCGGGCGACGGCACGCTGGTTGACAACGATGAGATGGAGCAGCTCATCGCTGCCAACCGTGGGCGCAGAGGGTTTGGGTTCACCCACTATGACCCGGCGCACCCACAGAACGCCAATGCGATCCTGATGGCCAACGCCAATGGGTTCACCATGAACCTGTCGGCCGACACCCTGGCAGACGCTGACCGGCTGGCCGACCACGACGTTGGCCCTGTGGTCGTGGTACTGCCCATCGGCACGACCAAGCCCATGACAACTCCGGCTGGGCGCTTTGTAGCCATCTGCCCAGCGGCTGTGCGCGACGATATTCAGTGCGCGACCTGTGGCATTTGTGCCCACCCGACGCGTAAAGCAATCATCGGATTCCCCGCCCACGGTGTCAGCGCGAAGAAGGCACAGCAAATATTTTTCCAACCCCGGGCACTTAGCCCACAACTTTGAAAGCAACCATGTTAGTCTATAAAACTTTTTCCACCGAGACACGCGACGACGGTGCACTCATCACCACTGTGTCCTGGCAGGGTAGCCAGACCGAGTCGAGCAAAGCTCGTGGTGCGTTCAAGAAGGCTGGCCTCAAGGCCGAGTCCCAAACGGTTAACATCCCGACTGCCAAGGGGCCACTGATCGAGTGGCTCAATGAGCATGTTATAAACTGACACAGGGAGCACGTCATGGTCGATTTTCTATTTGCAATGTTCAATGCGATTCTTGGATTGTTTATCATGGCGTTCTCCATCGTGTGGATTCCACTGACCTACATCGTCCAGTTCATCCACTTTCTGTGGCGCAAGCTGCTCGGACTTGACACATGAATCATGCAAACCAACTTTCTCCTCGGCACCATCAAACTCACAGAGCCTGCGCGCATGACTCTCAGGCGACAACCTTGGGACCTCATCGCCAGGCACGCTGTGAACGAGCATGGTCGCATCACTAAAGCTGAACGAGAGATGAATGAGGACAGTATGAAAACACTTGGACCTATCATCTCCCGCTACAAGGTAGACCCGACTGATCCCAAATCAAAGGATGTCGTGATCTTCACCTTCAACACTTGGGGCGAGACCCTCGTCTCCATCGAGTGATTTTCACCGGCTTCGGCCGGTTTTCTTTTTGTGTACAAATTCGGGTTATGGGGCGCGGGGAGAAGGGTTCAAATCTGAATACACACTGGTTGCGGCTTCCGGCATTTTTCGGCCATTTTCACGTGTAATAGTGTGGGACAAAAGTCGTCGCTCAGCCTTCCTACATCTACTTATTACACTATTTACACTTTACACTTCTAAAACTATAAATAGAAATAAGTATATAGTGTAATAAGGATAGTAGTAGTTACTCTATATAGGGAGTTTGAAACTTGGATTCGTGGGCTAATCCATAGCCCTCGCAGCTTCAACCACGCTGCCCTTCAAGTAACGCAACCCTGGCACAGCATCAGCGACCGTCTTGATCGTCTCACCCGTGAACGGAGCGGTGATCACATCGCCAACCTGACCAACCATTGGACCGAACAAGCCCATCGGGTCAGACAGTGCATCGACCCCCATGTTCACCGACGTACCAAGTGAGCGGTTGATGCCGTGGCGTACCCAGTCAGCCATCGTCCAGCTCGCCATGTACCCCGGCAGCGACCCACCACCCAGCACCATGGCCTTGGCCAAGTCAGCAGCGATCATTGTCGGGACGCCCTTCAGTAGCTGGGCTGCTGAATCAAGGTTGCCGTTCTTGGCTTCGTGCATCGCGTAGCGCATCGTGGTCTCTTGGAACGCATAGGTGAAACTCTTGAACTGGTAGAACATCGCGTAGTGCGGGTCACTGGCACGTGTGGGGCGGATAGCCGCGTTGGGTGACACGATAGCCCGGTTGACCCAGCGGTTCAGCGCCTGGTGCACGGGTTCCAGCTCTTTGGCTGCCAGCTCAAGCGCGGCCTGGTTCACGCTGATGTTCTCCTCTTTGGCCAAAACCTCAGCCAGTGCCACAAACGCCTCGTCCTCCATCCTGACCTTGGCCAGCTCGCGGCGGGTGCTGATCAGCAGTCTTTCGAGTCGCCCCGGATCATGCTGCCAACCGACCGCCGCGCAGTTCGCATCGCAGAGATGCGCATGGCGCGGTCCCAGTGGGTGATGCCCACCGCCTTGAAGAACGCGTGGTTGATTTCGCGGGTGATGCCCGAGGAGTATTCTGACGAAGCCACCGTGCCCATCTCTTCGAGGTGGACAAGGTTGTCGATGGCCCCAGCTTCGAGCGCCACCATCTCGTCGTGGTCAGCATCGCGCAGGCTGGCCGGGTTGCCCAGCAGCATGTCTTTCCAGTTGTTCCACACTGCTGTGAAGCCCCTCTTGTAAGCACTGAACGCTTCTTCCCCTGTGCCTCCTGCAGTGCGGATGCCGATCGGGTCGAGCATCGAACTGAACAGCATGAACAGGAGCAGGCGCACTGTCTGGTATGTCATGATCGCACCCTGGGCCTTGCGCCAGTTTGAGCTGATATCCTTGCCCAACGAGCCCTCCATCGCACCATTCATGCGCTGAAGGTCTTCATATCGCCTCTCGACCCAGGCCTCGCGCTCAGCTTCAGGGATTTTGTCGGCTACAGCCTTGGCTTTGAGTTCTTGCAGGATGGGACCATCTGCGTCATAGGCTTCCATGCGGACCTTGCCGCCAGCGCCCTCAACAGGGTGCATCGCGCCAGCCCGGGCCATCATGGCAGCTAGGTCCTCACCACCCTTGCCGAACGCTCGGGTGTACTCTGCAGCCCGCACGCCTTGGCGCAGGTACTGAGTCAGGGTAGCCACGGTGTTGGTGCTCAGGAACGGGGCCATGTCTTTGTCGTCGATCCAGTGGAGATTTCGCTTCTCGCCTGACCAGAACAACGGGTTCAGAATGCCGTCCTCGCGGGATACAGCCAGCGCGGGGTCGTCCACGCCCTCTTTGCTGATGAAGTTGTCGTAGATTTTGTTCGCCACGTCCAGCTCAGTGGGGGTTGGCATCTCATCAGTGATCAGCGCAGACTTGCCCGCCTTCAGGACACGCCCGTACTTGGTGGTCAGCATGGTGGTGAACTCATCCTTGTGGTCGACCATGTACTCCAGGTCCATCACCCGGGGGTAGTAGTCCATGTCGCCGTTGGTGCCCAGGCGCTCACCGATGTCCACCCCAGCGTCCTTGGCATACTCATAATACTTCTGGAGCAGAGACTGAATGGACTTGTAGGCGTGCGCGAGGTGTGCAGGCGGGGCTTCGTGGGCGTTCAGAGCCTTGCCCAGAACCTCCAGGTCGCGCTGCGCGTTCAGCCCAGTCAGCTCCTTGAGAGCGATGTGCAGGCGGTTGTGGAACACCCGCGTGGCGATCTGCGTGCGGTTGATCACACCGGGTTCGTCAGCGGCTTCTGCCCTGCTCGGGTTCGTGTACCACTTGAGGGTCATCTCTTTGGCAGACTCGATGCCCATGTTCAGGCCGACAGACTCAGCAGTCATCACCTCGGCGTACATTGCTTGGACCTGCTTGTCGAACTTCTTCAGAAAGGCTTTGCGCCACTGGTCGCTCTGCATGATCTTGGAGATCGCCATGCCCGCAGCGCTGGGCTCAACCAGCTTGCCTGCATCGAACGACTCCATGATAGCGAGGGCCTTCTCACTGTCGCGTACCGCGCCGAACACCCGGCGCATCAGGCGCTGAATCTTCTCGAACAGGTTGCGTGGTTTCACATCCACCGTCAGCATGTCTGCCTTCCAGAGCTGGAAGCCGTAGGCCGCGCACTCCTCTGGGTCAGTCTCGATGGCCTTGACCAGCTTGGCGACCTTCGCTTTGCTTTCGTCGCTGCCGTCGTGCTTGACGTTGGTCAGCGTGGCGAGCAGCCGGGCTTTCATAGCCGGGGTGCTGAACGTGCGCTCCATCAGCGCTTTGGCCTCGGGGTTGGACTCCAGAATCTTGGTAAAGAAGGCATGCACAGCTTCGTGGTGGCCCACGGTCAGGACACCGACAGGGTTGTCGCTGGCGATGCGGATCAGGCTCTTGACAGGGTCCCAGTCACCGTTCCAGCTCATGCCGGGGAAGGCCTTCTGGATCATCACCTCAACATCAGGCCCCAGAACTTTCTTGAGCCACACACGAGTCTGGATAATCTCGGAGAACTTCGGGTCGGCGACGAACGGGCCAGAGGTCTTGGCTTCGACCGGAGCAGCCTGATCGTTGTGCTTCGTGCCGAGCGACTGCCCATGTTTCGGGTCGAAGTTTTTGTAGTCGGTGATATCTTTCTCACGGTGCATCGACAACTTGGCATCGAATATCGACCCGGCACCCATCGCGTTGATGCTGAGCTGTTCGCCACCAACGGTGAATGGAATCTTGCTCGTCGGCTTCCGCTCGGTGTTCGTGAAGAAGTCCACCAGCGTGCCGGGCGTGCCGGACTTCTGCTCGCCGTTCTCATCGCTCCACGTGCGGCCGATCTCCTTGCCGCCCTTCATCACCCTAAATCCGGTGAGTCTCCCGCGACCCGGGGTGTTGCCCTCACGTGTGATGTCGACGACCGTCGCACCCTTGGGCGGCACGATGAATGTGTCGACCTTCCCGTTGCTGGACGTGAAGGCGTATATCTGCACCGCGTCGGGGAACTCAGCCCGGAGGTACTTCTCTGCTGCCTCCTTCGTGCCACCCACGATCAGGTCAAGGTCGTGGAGCATGTTCGTCGCATTGCGGTAGATCGTCCCACCATGGGCGAGCACGATGCTGCCGGTCAGCGATATGTTCGGGTTCTTGCTCATGTAGGCCAGCACCGCTGCAGATGTTGGATCAGCATCGACAGCTTCTTGGAACGACACCAGCTTATGCCCGGCCTTGATCTTCTTGCCCGCTTGCGCCTCAACGATCGTTTCGTTGAGCAGGCTACGCACCAGGTCGGCAAACTCCGCAGAGCCTACCATCGTTTTGAACTTCGACACAAGCTCCTTGACCAGCTGCATCAGCTTGCCCAGCGCCGTCTTCTCAGCGGCAGTCCGAGCGGCCAGCTCTCCGGTGAGGGCCATCTCGGTGATGACCCGGTAGGACTCAACCATCGCGTCACCGCGCATCATGCCGCCCTTCACCAGCTTAGCCACGATCTTGGCGCGCTCGGCGAACCACGCGTCAGACTGAAGCGCGTCCCTGATCTTGTTGAAGTTCTCACCTGCAGTCAGCATGTGGCTCAGAGCAGTGGCAGACTCCTTGACGAAAGCGGCGATGTCTTGGTTCGGGTCGGTCAGCAGCTTGGCTGCTACGTCAGCAAACTTTGCTGGCGCAGACTTGAACCCCAGCATCTTCATGATGCTCTGGGTGTCGACCATGGCCTCGGCGGCTTGGGCCGGAGCGACTTGATCGTTGTGCTTCGTGCCGAGCGCCTCTTCAAGGGCTTTGATTTCGTACTCGATGGTGTCCATGAGCCGTTTATCCCCGGCTTGCTCGACAAACTGCCGCATGGTGCTCCGCTTCGTCCGCAGAGCCATGGTGAACTTGGTCGTGCGGTTCTCCAACGTGTCCCTATCGTCCCACGAGAATTCCGACTTGTCCAACAACCCCAAGTCGAACTTCACACCCTCTTTTGCTTCGAACGCATCCACTGACTTTGTTTGCAGCGCGGCATATCTAGTGCGTAGGTCAGCCTGCCTCTCAGTACGCTCGGCTTTGAGCTGCACGAGCTTGGCTATCCTGTACTTCAGGTCCTTCTGTTTGCTGTCCGTGCTCATGTTGGGCAGCTCTTCCATCAGAGAGTAGGACAGGTTTTCCGTGTTACGTTGTTCGTACCGGCGCGAAGTGTCGTTCTGTGGCGCAGCTGCAGGCTTAGCTACCTGCCCATCGCGGTAGTTCATGGCGAAGTCGGGGGCGTTGGTTTGCACAGGTTGCACGACCTTGGGTTGTGCAGGTTGTGCAGGTTGTGCAACCCACGTCGAGAAGTCTTTCCCGGATGTCTCCACGTACCCACCAGCAATCAGCGCCTTCCTCAGCGCACCCTCACCGTCGACGTTCCAGGCCCGCTCAGCGTTGTCCTTGTTGTCTGTACGCACAGTAGCCCCAGCGTCCAGGACCTTCAGCACGCGGGCGATCAAGGCGGGCATAGCGGTGAACCCTCGCCCGCTACCCGGTACACTGACCAGCACGGTTTTGCCGGCCACGTCAGGTGTCACCTTGACGAGTAGCTTCCCCTCAGCCTGGGCAGCCCGCCCTAAGCTCCCGGCATACCCCTGGGTGCTGATGGGGGCTAGAACGAGGTCTGCGCCTGCCAGTTTGGCGGTCTCTTTGGCTTGATGCGCAGCGGGCGCGGTAGGTGGGCTGGCGAGCAGCCCGGTGGCCCCTGGGACCGTTTTAGGGGCTTCCTGCGGCTCACTCTTCGCCACCGCAGGCTTCGCCCGCAGCTGCTCGACCTTTGCGCCGATGACCGTGTTCAGCGAGTCCATCCCGGCGTTGGCTTCGTCAGTTTTGAGGTCCACCGTCTCCTGACTCAGGAACGGTGCCAGCTCTGTGGAGCGGCCCAAGCCGCCCGTGTTGGCCTCAGCCTGCTGCTTCTGGTTCACTGCATTGCGCACACCCAGGGGCGTGGCTGGTCCGACCTCGGGCTGAGCGGCTTCAGGAGCCTTGCGGGTTACCATCTTGCGGGTCACACCGGCCTCATGTACGCCATTGACCAACTTGCTGCGGGTCGATAACCCCGATGCCTTGTGTTTGTCCTCTTCCCTACGCGGGATAGTAGCGTCGAGGTTTGGTTTCTCCAACCCGGGTCGGACATAGGCACCATGGATGTCCTTACGCAGCTTGTCAATCTTCTTCGACAACTCGTAGCCTTTGTCGGAGCCAGGTTCGAGGGTCTTCAGCCGCTCCTCCATCGCAACCAGCCGCTCTTCCCCCTTAATGATTCTTTCACTGCTGATGTACTCCGTGCTCTGGGTAACCCGCTGTATCAGGGACTCGTAGGTCGTGCCCTGGAACCGCGAGCGCTTGCGCACAGTGGGCTTGCCCTTCACATCGACGATCAGACTCTGCAGGAATGTGTCGCGGTCTTTTGAGTAGACCTCCTTGGCAGTCCACTTCAGGCGCTCGGCCTTCCCAGCTTCCCAGTCAGCAGCCTGGTTCGGGTCGGTCGGCACGCGCTTGTCCAGGGTCTCCTGCTTGTCGGCATCTGTTTTGCCAGACAGCGCGCTGATGAGCGTGGCGAGCTTCGCCCCGCCCAACTCGGGAAATCCAGATATAGGGTCCGGCTCCATCATCGCCAGCATTCTCTTGGCCACGAACCCACGCATCTGTTCGAACAGCGGCAGGTCCAGCTTGCGGGTGTCCGCCACCTGGGCCATGAACCTGGGGGTCAGCAGCATAGCCAGCGGAGCCACGTAGTGGTGCCCGCCCAGCCGCATGTCGTCATGGATGTCTGCGTCTGACGGGGTCTTTGCCCACTCTGCTTCCCGTTCCTCATCAGTGAGTTTGTCTGGCACGCGGATCGGCCGGCCGATAGCCCGGGAGTAGGCCATGATGCGCTGGATGGCATCGGTAAGTTTCTCGATGTTGACACCAGAGCCGAAGTAATCTGCCCGGAGGTTGTCGGCGATACCCTCGCCCTCGATACCGTAGGCGGTGTGCTTGTTCAGAGGGCGCACAGGCCAATTAGCCGCCGACTTCAGCACGCTGGTCATCATCTCGATGTGGGCGCGCTCGTCGACAAACTTGTTACCACCGTCTACCTCATCCTGGGCGTCGTCCTGCTGCTCCTGGCTCTGCATGTCGGTGTTGTCAATGTCCTCGGCCTCGGCGTCAGCCTCAGCACCGCGTTTCGGCGCGAACCCCCGCTGGTAGCGCTCCAGTTTAGCTGTGACCAAACCACGAATCCTGCGCTTCCGGTTTTCCCAGTCGAACGCGTGCTCGTCGTCGACGTGCTCGGCGTCTTGTTCAGCGAGCTTCGCGTTGACCTCTTTGAGTTTTTCGCGGGTGGCCACTTCAAGGGCTTTGACTGTCGCTGCTGAAGGTTTAGCAATCCCGGTGTTGCCCTCGTCGCCCTCCTGCATACTTTCCCACTCAGCGTAGTCGATGCCCGCCACCTCAGCGTCATGTCGCTCCTGAGCTTCTTTGGCATCCTGCGCTTTCTGCTCTATGCTCTTGCCCCACTCAGCCTCTATCTTCTTGTCCTCGGCCACATCATGGCCAAACTTCCGTGCATTGACCATCTGCCCGTAGCTTCGGCCAGCCAGCTTGATGGATTTGGGGATGCCGCTGACGATGGTGCCCGACATGACGGGTCGACCGTCAGGGTACTTCTCACCGGTGGCCCTCAGCTTCGTCGTGTCCTCTTGGAACCACTCTTCGCGCCCGGCTAGGTCCTTCGGGTTTACCTGCTTCATATCAGGTGAGCCATCCTCTTTGGTGTAGGGTTTGAACGTGCCGTCCTCAGCCGTAAACCCGCGCTCTTCGTTCATCGGGTTAGTTCTGTCGTGCACGTCGCCGTTGACGATGAAGGGCATGCCCTTCACCAGCCCCTGGTCGATCAGCCCGGCGATGCCTTGGGTCAGGTCGCGCAGGAAGTCCTCGTTCTTGCGGGTGTCCCCATAGTTCTCGCCGCGCACGTCGTCCTTCTTGCCAGTCGACACCGTGTGGTCATTGCGCTGCTTGCGCACCCACGTCACTAGGTCCTGCGCCTGAATAATCACCCGGCTAGAATCGTCGAAGTCGCCCTTCTTTCCAGGTTTCGAGGGTGAGTGGTCGCTGTGATACCAGCGCAGTAGACCCATCCCGTGCTCGGCACGAATCTGTGCGGCCTTCTGGAATGCCTTGCCCTTGCCACCCGTCTTCAGACCTATGTTCGAGGCTGTAGCCAACAGGTCCAGACCGTCGTGGGCCATCGTTCTGAACGTGGCGAGGTCCATCTTCAGGTAGTCCCCGTCCGACTTGTGTTCGGCCACCACCATGTGGCGCTTGGAGAAGAAGTGGTCCACCAGCTCCTTGAACGCTGGGGTCCGGTCTTCATTTGCCCGGGTCTTTGCCACGAAGCTCCTGAACCCGTTGGTCTGGGTCAGCTGCTCCAATGCCCGTGCCTTAGCGCGCTTGACCACGCCCATAAGCACGGTGTTACGGGTGGCAGTATCCATGGTGAACGTGCTGCGCGCCAGAGCCGCATCCTCGGCGGTAGCGGCCAGGTCTGCCAGCTTGCTCAGCGTGCCCTGCTGACTGCCGGGGTGGGCAAGCTCGTCAGCTTCGATCATTGACAGCTTGCCACCGGCAGGCGACAGCTTCTCGCGTTTAATTGTGGCGGCGGTGTACTGGCGGTCGTAGGCATCCAGCGAGCGCACCACACCGAGCATGTTCTTGAGGTCTGTCACATCAGGGCCACCCTCTTGTTCGAGGTAGCGGAACATGAGCTGCTCACGCTTGCTGTCAG
>JFJP01028189.1_pt1 | contig 15170 bp, 18 predicted proteins | sample 431651 | NCBI WGS metagenome assembly JFJP01 (sample SAMN02602958, study PRJNA72255) | Microbial mat metagenome, whole genome shotgun sequencing project. | biome: fresh water; feature: sink hole; material: water; isolation source: purple microbial (photo- and chemosynthetic) mats found in...
TTTCTTGAATTTTTTTTTTACTTTTAAACATCTTTGCTCTGGTATAAATCTCAAGACATAAGACCATATAATACAGGAACTACTTAAAAGAATACTGATTCCCCATTGATACTCTGTAAGTCCCTGTATTTATTTAATTTAATTTCTGTAAAAATATTTTTTTGATAACCCACCCATTCATAACAATTGAAAAATTTTCCTCCAAATGAAACAAAAAGAACCTTTTTTAAAATAAATTGAATTTTTGAATAGGAAATTAACTTGAAGGACAATTATAAGCAATATTATTAAAAAAAAGAGAAAATGTCGATGAATATTAGTAAATATATTCATTTCATCATTTATTCGTCTACAGTTGAAGAAATTAAAAATCTGCAAGAAAACAAAAACATTAAAACAGATTGTGAAATGCCTCGAAGGAGTAATCATCTTTAAATCATTATAAAACAATCAAGTCAATCAAACAATAAACCAATTTTATTTATTAAATACCCTGATATTAAGATGGTAATCTTCCCCTCCTTTTATTTCATACAATCTGCCACTTCTAATTAATTTGTGACCAGGAAAATACTCTAATATCAAATTTAAAAGAATTTAATGGAAATCGATTCAATACCTGGATTATATTTGTAGGACATCTCCCAATTATTTTCTTTTAGCAATTTATCATAATCATCTTCATATTCATTTAAATAATATTCCCCTAATTTTTTTTTCAAGCAAAACAAATAAAATTAAATTTCCCTCTATTCTTTAGTTTTACCATCAAAAACAAGAATCAACATAATAATTATTTGATAAAATGCTTGTCCAACAATATGTTTCACCATTTTCGGGAATATTATTCCTTTATAAATCTCAGGCGAACTTCCATCTAAGAAACTTTCATCCGGGGGTTCTGTAGCCAAAGCCAAAGCAGCTAATGTATCCATAATTATATTGATCTTAAAATTAATTTATTTTATAAGATTTTCCGGAGGATTTTATTTTATATATTGCAATACCCACATCAATTGAACCGGTTCTAACAGAGCCTGCTGAAAAAAAACCGCCACGATAAACATATTAATCATGATTGACAAATTAACAGTCATTTGGAACGTTAGAAATCTTCTAATGCACTCATAGATATTACGTCCCCAAATAATTGATTTTGCAATAGATTTTATATTACCATCTAAAAGTATTATAGAGCTAGCTTCTTTTGTTATTTCAGTTGCCCTCATTCCCATGGCAAACCCCACATCCGAGTTTTTAACAGCTAGTGCATCATTAATACCATCTCCAGTAGTTGCTACAATTTCTCCTTGTTGTTTTAAGCCAATAAGCATCGCTAATTCATCTTCTGGTCTAGTCCTAGCTAAAACACGTAATTTTTGATATATATTCGCAAATGCTAATGGATTCCCAATTGTGTTTTTTCTAATCGGGCGATTTAACAAACGAGATTCTATTGCATTATTGGGACAATCGCAGATTTTCATTAGACAAACATCACAAACAATACCACCAACTATTTTCGTGAATTCTTTGCCTTCCATCACTATATGATTATCTTCTTTGGGATCTAAAATTCCACATTCTTCTGCTATGGCTTTGGCTGTGGTTTTGCTATCACCTGTTAACATGCGAACTTTTATACCAGCTTTTTTACATTGGCTTATAGCTTCTTCAGCTTCTGGTCGAACAACATCTTTTAAAGCTATCAAAAAAAGAAAGGTTAAATTTTTTTTCTCAATTTCATAGATGCCATATTCATCATAAGTTTCAATGTCTAAAATATCTGTTATTATGTAAAAATTTATAAAGGTAAAAATAGAGAACCTTCTAAATCATTGACATCTTTATAACAAAAACAAAGAACTTTCAAACCATCTTCAGACAATTCTTTTAAAAAACGTATCAAAATTTGAAAGCAAATAAAATTAAAAACCTTCTATAGCTTGATTTATTGAATTTCTTTTTTCTTCATTCATAAAAAGAATTCTATTATCAAAAGTATGAAACAATTTACAACTTTTTACAAGAAGTTCTGCTCCTCCTTTATTTTTCAAATATTATTAATTTAATTTAGAGATTAAATTTGAATTTAATGATAAAATTGACCTTTTATAAAAAGTCTTGATATGTTTCCATATTTCACTATCACACTCATTCTTTTGCGATTAGAGTTGAACGGAATTTTCAAAACAATAGGGTATTTAACTGAAATTTCCTCTAGATCAATCAAACATTTTTTTAAAAATGAATGTAGAGCCATCTCTGTTCTAGACTCATTCTAAAAAAAAATACAGCAAATTTAATAAAAATATTTTATTTTTACTAATTTAGCTGATGAATTGCATGCAATAGAAGTTATAAAAAGTTGTTTCATATCATGTGGAATATATGATGTTAAACTAATAATATTTGAATAAGTGTCAATGCATATCTACATTTTTTAATTTTTCATTATTATATTTTAATTTCTTTTACAAAATTTTCATTCCACAAAACTGTAAAAGTTAGATTATTTGTGGTCAAGGTTCCAGTCTTATCAACACATATAACGCTGACTTTTGCCATCGTTTCACAAGCTTCTAATTTCCTCACCAAATTATTATCTTTCACTAATTTCTTGGCTGAATATGAAATCGCGATAACTACAGATAAAAGCAATCCCTCTGGAATTCCAACAACAAAAATAGTGATCTATTTAAAAAAAAAAAAAAACAATGTTTTTTATTTTCATAATAAACAAAAAAAATATAACTGCAATCAAAAAGCAATGAAATAATTGATCTAAATGTCTATCGTGATCCCATGAAACTTCTTCACTTCTTTCAATGATGAACCTTATCAATAAAACCACCAAAATAATCAATGAGGATTGCAAAGCAATCATTCCAATCTTAAAAGAAAGATCCTTTAATTCTTTTTGTAACGGTGTCTCCTTAGAAATCTTCTTCAAATTTTGTGCGAAAGTATTTTGACTGACAAGAACCACAAGCATTTTTCCCTCTCCAGCCAATACTTTCGACCCTGACAACAAAAATGGGGTTGAAATTTTACTATAATTCGATTTTGACCCCATTTCTTTTGTGACTTTATTCTTTTTCACTAAAGATTCGCTCAAAGATGCTTTACTGATAGTCTCAATAGAACCAGTTATTATTTCTTCATCTACTAACAATTCAGCCGAAGAAATCACTAACCATTCTGTTGGGATTTCCATACCCGGTATTATATTCAAAATGTCACCAACAACAACTTTTGTTCTTTTTAAGTTCAAAGGAACATTGTCTCTAATTGCAGAAACCTTAAATTTTTTACTTTTTTATCACTTAGATAAATTAATGAACTTCTTTGGTTAGTTCAAAAACATTGTTCAATTTCATAAATTCATTATCAAGTTGATATTCGGCAATTGTTGAAACCAAAACACAGATCATCATCGCTAAAAAGATCGCAAAGCCTTCGGTCCAAGAAGTAGAGGGATTAAATGTAGTTGTCACTGAAATTATTATTGAAAAAATGATGGCGATCAGAAAAACTTTTATTGAAAAAAGATTCAAATTATTCAGAAAAGAGTTTAGGAAATCTAAAATTTCGTCATAAAAAAGTTCTGAAAAAAAGAAAAAATGTTGAACTTTTTCGAGAAATCTCTGATTTTTCATTTGAACCGAAATATTTCATTCTTTTTTCAATTTCATCTTGACTTCCTTTGATACCGCGAGAAAAATTCGTCTGTAATTTCGAAAGAAAAAAATCATCTCCTTTGTAATTTTTTTTAAATTTTAAATAAAATAAGAAAAACTTCCTAAAGCTTCCAAATAATTTATTGATTCAATGTTGCTTTGGGTTAAATATATTTTAAAAATATTCAAAAGCTTTTCTTTATCGACATCGAACTTTAAATTTAAAAACTCTTGAGATGAAAAAGAAATTTTCATAAGGGTTGATTAATTTTTTTCATTTAAAAATAATAAAAATTTGTAATTTCTGTCAGAAAGACAACAAAACCGAATATAACTTTTTTATCAAACTTAAATTTTTTTATTATTTGGTTAATTTGAAAAAAAAAAAAAATTTTTTAATAAAAATAACTCTTTAAATTTTCTTTTAAATGTCTTTCCCCTCATCCCGATCCTCCTTACTTCCCACAAGAACAAAAAAACTGAGCATAATTCCTCCATATCCTCACTCAAACACATTAATTTTCCCACGAAAACTCCTCAATTCCACTCTCAACCACCTACTTGAAGAATCTCAACTAAAAGATTTTGAAGAATTATTGGAAAGATCAAACATCCTATCAGAAGAACAATTGCATACGCTGCTTATATTGATCTTAAAGAAAGAACCTGAAGAAAGAAATTTAGCTGAAATACAATTCCTCGAAAAAAACATGCAAAATTTTGACTTTTTTCTGAAAATCAAAGAAAAAATCCCAGAAAATTACTATTATGAACTTTATAAGGAACTTCTGTTCGAAGCTCATCAGAAAAACAGCTTGATTTTCTCTTTCGGTGATATTGGCAAAAAAGTCTTCATCATTTTAAAAGGTGCAGTCTATGTTTTGGTTCCGAAACTCAAAGCTCAGAAACAAGACGATATTCTAATGAAAAAATTCAATGATTTGACGAATTCCCATAAGAACCATAATAATTTCATCTTCGAAGATGAGGAATCCAAAGAAATCCAATCTCCGAATCTACAAAAATTGAATAATACAAAGCCAATTTCTTTCACAGAATATGAGAACGATGAGCAAAAACTCCTTGAAAGATTCCCGAATTTTCGAATCATTAATATTCTTAAACAAGGTGCTTTATTTGGTGAAATTTCCTTGACTTTAAAAGAACCTCGCACTGCGACTGTAATTTGCAAAGAAGATTCAACGTTCTGTATTTTGAAATCTATAACTTTCGAAAAAATTGTTAAAACAAATTACGATAAAGAGTTAAATTTCCTTCAGAAAATCTCTATATTTAGATCTTTAACCTTACAAAACGTTGCTATTATGAAAAGCTATTTACAAGAGAATATTTATAATTTGGGCTCTGTGATTTTTAAGCCAGGAGACGATTCAAATTTCATTTCTGATAGTTCTTTCCAATATTCTTTAATCTCTTACGCAAAAGAAAAACTGCTAAATATAAAGAAAACCACCTCTTTGATTAGAAAATTAACAATAGGACAGACTTTTGGAGAAGAAGAAATCTATTTGAAAACACGAAGAAGTTGCCTTGCGATCGTGAGTTCAAGCAAAGCGAGGATTTTTTCTTTGAAAAAAAACGATTTCTTCGATAATTTGAAATCTCTGCATATTTTGAAGAATATTGAACAGGATTTCAACTTCAAAGATAAATGGCAAAAAAGAAACATCAAACATATAATAAAATATCGTAAACTTCATGAAAAAAAAACAGAGTTTTCGGATTTTCAAAAATCTGAACAAATTCGAAATCAATTGAAAACGAAAGAAGGCAAAGATAATATTTTGAAATCTTTGACTCTGAAACTCGTTAAAACAAAAGAATTTCTCCCGTTAATGCAAAGACGAAAATCAGAATATTCATTCTCACAAAGAAAAAGCAAAGAGCCTTTGAATTCCAGTAAAGATAACTTGAATTCTGAACGGAAATTCGTTAAAAAAGGCTTTATGAATATGGAGATTTCACCTATTTTGAAAATGAGCGCCATGACAAATACTTTGACAATGCTTGAAAGACGTAAAAAAAATTTTTCGATGCCAAATCTCAAAGTTCTTTTAAAAAATTATGAAAATGACCTAAAAAAACAAATTGAAATGAAGGTTTTTAAAAGAAATATTGGCAAATATAAAGGGATTGTGAGAAAAGATGAGGAAAGGGAGAAAATCACTAATGAAATGAAAATTGCAAAAATATGCGATTCTTTGAGAATGACAGAAGATGCGAAAGAAAGATTCCAGTTTTTATTTGGAAATACCAAAAAAAATAAATGAGAGTATTTTTTTTTTTATCAAAACCTAAAATCAAATTTTTCAGTTTTATTTTTATATCATATTTAATTATAATTTGATTATTTTACAATGAATTTATTTTTTTCTATTTTAATGAAAAAAAAAAATTCTTATCACAATACTGAAAAGTTCTTTAAAAAAGGGGTTTATGAAGTTTTAATTTTAAATTTCCTAATTAATTCTTTAAATTTAAAAAAAATTCAAAAAAAAAATTCGAAAGGATTTAAAAATTTGCATCGAAATTACTCAGCATTTTAAATGGCAAACAAAGAATAGTACCTATGAGTTCTAGCAATCATTTTTTTTATTCAATAAATTTTTAGCGATTATTTATTCAAATTGGTCATTATCGGAAACTCAGCAGTTGGAAAATCCTCTCTTCTGGTCCGATTTGCTGTAAGAAAAGGAAAAATTTCATTGTATATTAATATTTCTTCCAAAAAAAATATATTTAGGATGATTCTTTCAGTGAAAACTACCTTGCTACAATTGGTGTTGATTTCGTAAAAAACCTAATCTAATTTATTATATATGCTTGGATTTCTTGCATTTTTTTAAATTATTTATTCTTTTATTATTTTTTCTTATTTTTTTGATTGACATTGTGTAGAGATTCAAAACAATACCAATAGAGACAAAAAACGTGAAGCTTCAGATTGTAAGAACCGAAAAGAGAGAAAATGATAAAAAATAAATAATTTTTAGTGGGATACTGCAGGTCAAGAGCGTTTTCGAACGATAACAAATGCCTATTATAAGGGAGCAGATGGGATTATTTTAGTTTATGATACAACTAATGAAGTACATATAACTCTTTTTTAAATCTTTTGTTTCTTTCATCCATTTTTAATATTTTTTTTCTCTTAATTTCTTTTTCAAATTAGACATCATTTGAAGATATTGATCAATATTGGATGAATGAAGTTGAGAGTTATGGAGAGAAAAATGTTGAATTGCTTCTTTTAGGAAATAAATCTGATGACAGCAATCAAAGAGTCGTGAGTTTCGAAAAAGCCAAAGTCCGAATAACTCAAAAATCTTTCATTAAATTCTCTTTTTTTCTTTATTTTTTTAATAAAAAAGAGCTATGCCAATAAAAAAACTATGGAGTTTTATGAAACAAGTGCTAAAACTGGAAAAGGCGTTGAAGATGCTTTTACAACGGTCGCAAAGAAATTAATGGTAAAAAAACAACAAGCCATTGCTGAAAAGAAAGAAAAATCGAAACAAAAGCCTGGTTCAAGCAATCAGAGCGAGAAATCTAAAGAGAAAGAGGATTCTTCGAAAATCGCGTTGGATTCTTTGAAATCAACAAAAGAACCATCTAAAGATGAAGCCAATTGCAGCAATTGTTAAAAATTAAGAAAGAAAAATTTTTTTTTGGATTATAAACAAATATATAAAAAAAAAAAAAATAATAATCAATAATTTAAATAAATTTATTACTTTATTTTCCTTTTAAAACACCTTCATTTTGAAACTTGCACAAATTTTTATATTCTAGCTGTGGAAAAAACTGTTTTAAGGTATTTTAGCTGACTAATATGAAGTCTTTTCTTTGAAAAAAATTCACAGAACTCTATAAGAAGACAACAAATTGGTTGGAGAGGATGGTGAGAAAGCTAATCAAGAGATTGTTACTTTAGGGCAATGAAATGAGACTTTTATGGATAAATAAGCCCTTTTTTTAAGCAAATATGAAGAAAAAACTTTTTTTTTTTAGGAAAATTAAAAAAAACTAATAAATTGGAGAAAAAAAAATTAATTTGATTTTTTTTTCTTAAAAAAAATAAACAAAAGCAAGATTATTTCTAAATATTTTGGGAAATTCATGAATTTTAGTTTTTTAGCTTCCAATTCATTCATTTTAAATAAAAAAAAAACAAGAATAAAAAGAATGAAAAGAAGCTGAGTTAAAAATAAAAAAAAATGTTTCTAATTTTTCTTTATTTTCTCTTAAGAATCGTGCATTCCAACACTCCCACTGAAACCGACCTCCTCCTTTTTTTTTACAATTACAAATACCCCTACGAACATGAAAAACTTATCACCCCTCTTTTAGTCTCTGAAAATTTATCATTTACCTATAGATCCAATTCAGAATATCATTTAGGATGCTATTCACCCACCCCAACAGATTTTCTCAAATTATCGATACCCTTTTTAAATAAATCACATTTTTTCAAATTAGTTGATAAATATCCATCTCTAATAAAAAAAGTCCATGAAGACAAGAAAATTATTGGAAAGTTACAGAATTCCAAATCTTTTTTGCCTTTAAAACCTCCAACGGATGAATCAAAAACGAAATATCAGTACCAGTTCGCATCAAAACCTTATGATTTGTTAGATATTGCAACAATTTCTCAACTAAGAAAAACCAAAGGAAAAAATGTGAAAGTAGCTATTTTCGACACAGGAGTCTCCGAAACCTTTGAAATGGTTTACAAAGATCGTATCAAAGAAGTCAAAAATTGGACCAAAGAGAAGTATTTTGGCACTGATTTTAATGGTCATGGAACCTTTATCGCCAGTCTTTTCGTGAGCAACAATAGCGACTGCCAAGGAATATCCCCAGAAGTCGATCTTTATATATTTAAAGTCTTTACAAAATCTCAAGAATCCTATACTTCTTGGTTCTTAGAAGCCTTCAATTACGCTCTTTTTCTCAAAGTTGACTTAATAAATTTTTCAATCGGAAGCACAGACTTCACAGAAAGTGTTTTTACTGAAAAAATCCGCGAGGTAGTTTCTTCCAAAATCACTATTATTTCAGCTGCAGGTAATGATGGCCCTTATATTGGTACAATAAATAACCCAGCAGATCTGTTAGAAGTTATTGCAGTAGGTGGTTTAGATACTGATAATGAATCTATTGCCAGTTTTAGTTCTAGAGGCATGACGACAATGGAAATGTTATATGGAAATGGCAGGGTTAAACCAGATATTTTAACATATAGCAAATATATATTGGGAGCTGATTTAGATACAGGCAACTGTGTGATGAAATCGGGAACTTCTTTGGCAACTGGAATTTTAACTGCGAGTTTAGCATTGATTATTTCTTATTTGAAAGAGAATAATTTGGAAATAGTTGTGAATCCAGCTAATTTAAGACAGGGAATTTTAGAAACTGGACTGATTTTAGATTATGCCAGTATTTTCGAACAAGGGGCTGGGGTGTTTGATTTAATGAAAACCTTTGAATATTTTGACAAATATAAAGAAAAAATGAGTATTTTCCCAGCGGAATACAATTTGAGCAATGGATTTTATTATAATTTGCCTTATTCTAATCAACCCCTTTATAAAAATAGCATGCCGACGATTTTTAATTTGACTTTATTGAACGGGATCAATGATATGAAGGATTTGGAGTTAAGAGAGTGGGAATGGACTGATAGCAATTTGCCGAAATCCATGCTAGATGTAGATATTGAAACAAACGTGAACAGAACAAAAGGTTTATTCTTCTATTATTTAGGGATTTTTATCAATATTATTCATGACTTTGAAATTTTCTCACAAACCCGAAAATTATCACAAATTTTCGGGACTTTAAAACTGAAATTTTCTTATAAAATTGCCAATTTTTCGAAATCAGCTTTAATTGATTTTAAATTGAGCTTTGATTTTATTGAGACTCCTTTCAGAGAAAAAAGATTACTATGGGATCAATTTCATAACATGAAATTCCCAGATTATAATTATATACCTCGGGACAGTTTAACGAATTATGATTATCCTTATGAATGGCATGGAGATCATCCATACACCAATTTTTTCCAATTATTCAATATAATAAGAAATCAAGGTTATTATTTAGAGATTTTGAGAGGAAGTTATAATTGTTTTGAAGCAAGTAATTATGCTGCTTTATTGATAATAGACCCAGAAGAGATGTTTTCCCAAAAAGAAATAGAAAAAATTGAACATGATGTGATAAAAACCGGGTTATCTTTGATAATTTTCGCAGATTGGTTCGATGTTTCGATGATTGAAAAAAACACTTATTATAACTCTGCGAAATTTGAAAGCTTAAAACCAATAATTGGAGGCTCTAACATTCCTTCTCTGAATGATTTGTTGTTTTCATTTGGAATTGCCTTAGGTTCTTCTGTTTTCGCTGGAGATCTGCATCTTTTGAATAAAACAATCTCATATTTCAGTGGAAGTTACATCATAAAATTTCCAAAAAATGGTTTGTTGTTCACTTTTGATCTTTTTAATGAAAGTGATTTGATTTTGACCTCAAAAAATAAAAGAAAAGAAGCAAATCAGCATATTCCTATAATGGGATTATTAAAGAAAGTCTATGGAATGGAAAGCAGTGGGAAAATTATTGTTTATGGGGATAGTAATTGTATTGATAGCAGTTATTTATATAATGATTGTTTTGATCTGTTTAAAGATTTCTTAAGGTTTATTGAAAATGAAGATATGCTAATTTTTAACGAATTCCATAATTTTCAATTGCCGTTAGATTACGAAGATAAATATGAAAAAGTCATGTATTGGGATGATTGGAAAAACAAGCAAAGCTTTCTAAATTATTCGAAATTCGGAAAAAAATACAATAAAGTGAATTTTTGTAAAAAAGTGACTTTGTTGAGGAAAGAAATCATAACAAGAATTAATGAAATGGAAAAAACTGCGCTGAAATCAGTTTACAGCAGCAATAATCCTTTTGATAAAATTAACCAATGGATAACAAATCAGAAATCAAGAGCTACATTCTTTCCAGAATTCAATTTCATTCTGTCTTCAGAATATATACAAGTGGCAATTATGATTTTATCAATTTCTTTTGTGATTTTTTTCATTATATTGATAAGAAAGAAAAGAATCAAAAAGTACAGTTATTCACAATTAACGAGTCGAGATCCAGTTATGTTGGTTTAAATTAATTAATTTCTCTTTTATTTGAAAATTGATTCGTCTTAAATTTTTTTCCATTTGTTGCATGAACTTTATAGGAAAAGAGTTTGAAATAAAATTAATTCTATGTTTTGTTTTTGTTTATAAATGGTTTTTAAGGAATTATTTTAGGGAGAAAAATGAGAGAAAACATTAAATTTAATGAATTTTGCAATATTTTAATTTTTTACTGAAAAATTATTAAAAAAAATCAAATCATTTTTGAGTGAAACAGGCCATAAAAAACTGATTTATTTTTAAGTTCAGAATTTATTTAATTTATATCGAAACCGAAATTAAAAATTAAAACTTCGCATTAAGAAAGAAAAAATATCAAATAGCTAAACTACTATCTTGATGGCAGCTTTAAAAAAAACAACTTTTATCGCAAGTAGCATAAAAAACATTGACCCTGAAGCAAAATTCATTATGGATTCAGGATTCAACAGGGTGGAAATCGACGACATGAAGGAACAGCTCAAAAAAATGGAAACACAAAAGGGAGGCATTTCTATCAATAAATACGAACTATTTGACATTTTAAAAGGTATTTAAAACTTATTGACTTTTTTTTCTTTTAAATTCATTTGCAAAATAGCTTCTGGACATTCAATAAATGAAAAATTGAAAAAACATGTGCAAACCGAATTAGAAAAACGCCAAGCAAATCAGATAAAAAGAATCGATTTCCTTTTTTTATTGGATATGGCAGTTTCAGCGAAAAAATTCTCAGAGGAAGAAAGAAGCGAAAATGACAAAAACTCTCAAGATAATGCAGAATATCGTAAATAATTTTTTTTTTTATTGCTTTTTATCAAAATAAAATGAAATTAGTTGATGCATTTGTGGCAATGGGCGGAGGCCCGAATTCTGAAGGTTATGTCAAAAAAAATATAATTATTGATGTGATTAAAAACGAGTTCGAACTCACATTCGATATGGAGGAATTCTTAGAAGACATTTCTGCCACTTCTGATGATTTAGATTTTAAATCATTTTGTCAGTTGTTCGAAAATAATAACGAAGATGATTCAAAGAGTGTTATAAGCAAAAGAAGCTTTATTTCTGTATCAATTTGAAAGAGAAAAATTATTAAAATTATATTAATAAAAGGCGTTTTCGGATAAAATGAGAAGACCCAGCTCTTTCCATGTGAAATATAAGGATTTTTTGAAATTTTGCGATAAAATGGACAATGTGAACGGTGATGGGAAATAATAATAGAAAAATTAAATTTTAAAGAGGGTTTTTATTTTTATTTTTAAGAAGAAAAAAAATTGAAAGAAAAAACATATGAAAAAATTAAAAAAAATAAAATATTTTTTAATTAATTTACAATTTTATCTTTTTTCTTTTAGGCAAAAAACAATATAAATTTTTGTTATTTTGAAATCTATTTTTAGAATTGAAAAATCTCTATAAATACTGCTTATAGTTTATCAAAACAATAATTTATCCTTTTATCCTTATCATCTTTTTTAATTCATTCTCATTATGACCTCTTATCCTCAAACACCTTATAATAAAGTTCATTCATCATCTTCTGAAGGCAAAATTCTCACTTCTTCGAATTTCTTCAAAAAAATAAATAATAATGCTGCTGTTCTCTTTTTCTTCATTTTTAATGCCTTTTATTCATTATTAATTCTTATTAGAAAGATGCTCTCAATAATCATGTAATCCACCTCCCTTGCAATGATGAGGATGATATCATCAGTCAATCATCAAATCTGACATTCTATCTCAAAACATTGGTGCCCACAAACACGCCGAACATTTATGTAAAAAATGATGTCTTCGATTTCAATCAAATAGAAGTCACTAAGCCAATACACAATGCCAAAAATGCTATTTTGAATAGAATCAAGGTTTTTAAATTAAAATAAAAAATCGTTACAAATTTTAAATTTATTATTAATATTAGCAATTAAAGCAAAACTCAGAAAATGAGCAACCGCCAAATTATTTAAAATCCTTAGTTTCAAGGAAGTTCTTTGTGGAGAAATTTTCCAAAAGTCCGGGTATGGGATACCGATTAGAAAACCCATTCAGAAGTTCAGAACTTCGCTTAGACACACAAAATGAACAGTTTATTCGAACAACAGAAGATCCAAAGAAGCTTGAAATCAAGAAAAGCGTAAACAAATGGACCAATCACTTCAAAACACAAAGGGAAGGAGATTCAGATATTGAGTTCCAAAATGAGATCAGAAATAACCTGAACAAGTTAACTCCAGACAATTATGAGATCATTCGACAAATTATCTTAGAAAGAGTCAGAAATTCAGAAGTGAAATGTGAGTTTTTGGTGAAGAAAATAATTGAAAAAGCATGGAATGAACAGAAATACACAAAGGTTTATGCAGAACTATGCAATTTCTTCCAAAATTGCAAAGAATTAGAGAGTGAAGAAGAGTCTTCAAATAAAGAAACCTCTGCTAAACTTAAGAAGAAAAAGAATATTTTTAGAAGTGTTTTATTGGGAAGCATTCAAAGTTCTTTTGAAGAAGATCATGATTACACAACTGATACAAGTAAGACAATTGTTTCATCAAAGGTTTTTTTTAATTATTATAAATTTTTAGTGTTGGACAAACAATGTTTAGCGACTCTCAAAAAAAAGAAGATTTTTGGAAGTAAAATTTCTTTCAAAAGAAATAAAAAATAAATTTCCTTTGTATTTTTAGTTGTGAAATTCATCGGAGAATTGTTTTTAATCAAGGTTTTGCCTGAAATAATCATACAACTTTGTGCTACGACGATGTTTTTCAAGCTGTTTCAAGAATTCAAAAAAGATATTATGATGCCGGCATTCGAAAGCAATTTGGAAGGAATTATCATCTTATATGACTTAGGTTTTTTCATAAAAATTTTGATTTTTAAACTATTTTTTTAAAAAGTTGGAAAGTTTTTGGACAAAAATGAACACAAATCAAAAAAAACGGACAAAAATTTAAACTTGTTGAATCAAATCAAACAAGAGTTGCTTTCTTGCAGAAAAACTGTGAAACCTTCACCAATTGAGGCAATTTTTTCATTTGTTGACATTTTCAGCTTGTAAACAAATAAAATTATTGAATTTTTTTTAAGTTTTTTATGGTTAGGCTTGAGTTTTTTGTAAAAAACCTTGATCTTAACAAAAGATTGCAAATTTTGATACAGAACTTGGTTGAAAAACGCAAAGCTCAATGGAAAGAAAGAACTTTTTCAAACGAAATTCCAAAGAAGATCAGTGAGTTACATCAAGAATACAAATTAGAGCAAGAAATAAGTGCCAATATCAATCCATATAACAGAATTGTGATAACTTCTCAAATTCCTTTGGAGAAAAAACCAAAACATTGTATTTTTTTATTTTTTGTGATTTCTTTAATAATTTTTTTTATTTTCCAATCATTAACTCATTTTTTAAGACATATTTTAAAATAATTTTTCATTATTTAGGCTCTATTAACAGCTCTGAAACAAAAAGCACTGACGGTGGGACTCCAGTATCAATAACAGATAATTATGAAGTAAATGAATTGTTTTTAATAAAAATAATGAAAAATTTTTGTTTAGGTTTACTCAAAGATAAAAAAATGCTTAAACAAATATAAAGCAAAAAATTGTGACAAAGACCGAGTTTATGAATGTTTGAAGAAATTGCTAATGCGAACAAACAAAAAAAATTTAATCCTTTGCAAATTTTTGCAAAGTTTTTACAATGATGTCACAATGAATGTTGAACAAATATTGTTCATTCCTTTCAAATTATTTGAGGAAAATTATATCAATAAAATGGATTTTTTAGAAGCTTTTAATCAAAGTTTCCAAATTGTTTGGGAAGATGTTGGAGATAATCCAAAATTATTGGACTTTTTATCAAAAATTTTCAATGATTTCACCAAAAATCAGATTTGTTTCTATGAGGATTTAGAGTTCAATGAAGTTAAAATGAAAGAAAATGAGGAGTTCAGAGAAGTCTTTGAAGAATTCATAAAAAATTCTTTGAGTTTGCTCAATAATCAAGTAAAAAAATAAAACATTTTTAGATTTTTATAATTTTTTTTTAGAAATTATCAAGCAAATTAAAAGAAGCTTTGAAGAATTCACTCCAAACATTATCAAAAAAAAAAGATTTTTCAACATAATTTTTTTATTATTGGCATATTTATTTTTTACATTCCAATTTTTATTTTTAAATATATATATTAATTCGTTTTGAATAAAAAAATAATACGAAAAACTATTTAGTTTATTAACAACTAATAAATCATATCTT
>JFJP01038911.1_pt1 | contig 15167 bp, 8 predicted proteins | sample 431651 | NCBI WGS metagenome assembly JFJP01 (sample SAMN02602958, study PRJNA72255) | Microbial mat metagenome, whole genome shotgun sequencing project. | biome: fresh water; feature: sink hole; material: water; isolation source: purple microbial (photo- and chemosynthetic) mats found in...
AGTTAAAACAACAAAATTTTAGTATATTTAGTGTATAAAATAATATAAACATTTAAAATTTTAATTCGATGAAAACAATAAACTTAAAATCAGTAGCTTTCACAAGCCTTATTTTATTTTTGGCTTTGAGTATTTCGGGAATGTTCCGAAGTTCGGAAAAACTAGCAAACGTGCAGATTAGCGGAGTTATAACCGACCAAAGCAATGCGCCTATTGCGGGTGCAAGCATCTTGGCGGTAGGTACAAACATTGGTACGCTTTCCACTGCCGATGGAAGTTATACCATCAGCGTGCCAGAAAATACCAAAAAACTTAAATTCTTCTTTTTAGGTTTCAAAACGCAAGAAGTAAAAATAAACGGGCGTAAAGTTATCAATGTTCAGTTAGAAAATGAACCGGCAATGGTAGAAGAGATAATAATTACAACCGACGACGAAAGGGTTGAAGATGCTGTTTATTCGCGCGAAGAAATGAAAAAAGAAAAAGGAAAAAGTGTTGCATCTTATTCGCCAACAATATCTAATAGCACTTCGGGAGTAGCTTACGATATGCAACCTATTGATTATAACACAGAAGAGTACGATGTGATAAATGAAAACAAGTTCAAAGGTGTAAAATTGAATCCGCTTTCTACTTTTTCGATTGATGTGGACAGAGCTTCTTATTCCAATGTTCGTAGATTTTTAAATTCGAGCCAAAAACCTCACAAAGATGTAGTTAGAATTGAGGAACTTATCAATTATTTCGATTACGATTATCCGCAACCCAAAGGCGATGACCCTTTTTCGACGAACTTAGAAATGGGCGTATGTCCTTGGAACAAAGACCATTATTTACTCAATATTGGTATTCAAGGAAAAGAAATAGAACCTGAGAAAATTCCGGCAAGTAACTTGGTATTTTTGCTCGACGTTTCGGGTTCTATGGAAGCTGAAAATAAACTTCCATTGTTGAAAAAATCGTTTAAAATATTAATTGAAAAATTGCGCCCCGAAGACCGAGTTGCTATTGTAGTGTATGCAGGTGCGGCAGGTTTAGTTTTGCCAGCAACTTCGGGCAAAGACAAGGAAAAAATAAATGCAGCTTTCGACCAATTGAGCGCAGGTGGTTCTACTGCCGGAGGTGCCGGTATTGAATTGGCTTACAAAATAGCACAAGAAAACTTTATCAAAGACGGCAACAACCGTGTTATTTTAGCAACCGATGGCGATTTTAACGTAGGTCAATCCTCTGATGGCGAGCTTGTTCGCATGATAGAAGAAAAACGCAAAAGCAATGTATTTCTCACTATTTTGGGTTTTGGAATGGGCAACTACAAAGACTCGAAAATGGAACAACTTTCCAATGCTGGTAACGGAAATTATGCTTACATCGACAATATTTTGGAAGCTAAAAAAACATTGGGCAAAGAAATTTGGGGAACTTTGTTTACCATAGCCAAAGATGTAAAGATTCAAATAGAATTTAATCCAGCTAAAGTAAAAGCTTATCGTTTAATTGGTTACGAAAATCGTTTGTTGGCTGCCGAAGATTTTAACGACGACAAGAAAGATGCCGGAGAAATTGGTGCAGGACACACTGTTACTGCTCTTTACGAAATAATTCCTGCCAGTTCAGATGAGAAAATTGATGGCGTAGATGAACTTGAATATCAAGACACAAAAATAAACAAATCGGATAATTTGATGACTTTAAAACTTCGCTACAAACAGCCCGATGGTGACGAAAGTAAATTGATTACCAGCCGAATAAATGGCGAAAACATCAAAGCCGACAAGCTTTCGGAAAATTTCCGATTCTCGGCATCGGTTGCACAATTCGGAATGTTGTTGAGAGATTCGGAATTTAAAGGAACTGCCACTTTTGGCAATACTTTGGAACTTGCCAAGGCAGCAAAAGGCAAAGATGACGACGGTTACAGAGCTGAGTTTATCAAATTAATAGAAGTTGCCGAACTTTTGAGCAAATAATAAATTCTATTGTTCTATTGTTCTATTGTTCTATTGTTCTATTGTTCTATTGTTCTATTGTTCTATTGTTACATTGTTCTATTGTTACATTGTTATTTTATCACGAAAAATTGGAAAATTTACAATTTTAGCTAACTTTTTCAAAAAGGCACCATTTTTCTACACTATCAACAATTCAACAATAGAACAATTTAACAATAGATTACTATTCTTTACTAATCAAATTTCCATTCAAATCAAAAATAGAAGTAACACCATTTTGTTTTACCCTCAACAAACCATTGATAAAATCGGCTTCATCGTAAACCGGATCCACCACGTTAGAGCCTAAGTAATCGATAGCACCCCATTTATCATATTTTTTCACACGCCGCATTTTATAGGTAAATACGTTGTCCATATAATCATACCAATCGGAAATAACCTTAAAATCATGCGTCATTAAAGCATATTTTCCCTCAAGCCCAACCACAGTGTAACCTTCTACAAAATCAGCTATTTCGTCGTACCAAACGGTTAAAAATTTTTGCTTTTTATCAACAAACGCAAATTTGTCTTGAAATTTAACCATCAAAGTATCCTTATTGTGATAATAAATTCCATCGTATTCTTTTGATATTTCGTTGCCAAACAAATCTAAAAGAATAAATTTTTCGAGTCTTTGCGCCATTATATAGCCATCGTCTGACCTATAAATAGCATCGTACCAAGCCGAAAGCGGTTTGTTGTTGTAGTCGGCAAGTGCTGCGGCATTGTAATTGTCTATTCCTACTTTGTCGTCTTTCGATTTGTACAAAACTTGAATGCCTTCTTTGAAAAATCCATCGTTACTACTCAAAAATGGTTCTCTATCGGTATAGTTCCAAGCCATTTGCCAGTAGTCCTCGTAATCGTAAGTAGAAGGGTATTTATTAAAAAAGTTATCGTATTTATACAAGTCGTACAAAATGTATCGCCCCAGCTTTCCGTTAGGCAAAGTATCGCCCAAAACAATGTTGGGCGGAATAAAGTAAGCCACTTCGTACCAAGGAGTTATTACTTTTGCTTTGTTGTTGATAAGAGCTACTTTATTATTTAGCCTCACACGTGCTACTCCGTAAGTAAAATCCGAAGCGCCTTGCAACCAAGGTGTTATGCGTACACCTTTGTCGTTGATGTAAGCAAAAAGAGTGTCAATTTGAATGGCTGCAATAGAATCGGTAAAGCGATATACAAAATCAAAAGCACCATGCAAGGCTTTATTGCTTTTATTGATAACCAATTGATTACCTTCCGACTCTACCCTTGCAAATCCATACGAAAACGACATAGCATCGTCGTATATCAACGGAATTACTAGCTTTCCGTTGCTGTCGATGTAACCCCATTTTCCGTTCAAACCTACCTTTGCCAAGCCATCGGAAAAAGGACTTGCATAATCGAACCAATCAGTTTTTAGTTCGCCTGTTTTGTCGATAAACGCAAATTTATTGTCTCTTTCAACCATTGCTAGGCGATTAAAAAAGGGGTGCACTCTGTCCACCCAAGGCGTAATTTGCTTACCGTTAATGCCCAAATATGCCATTTTGCCTTCTTTGTTCATCACCATTGCTACGCCTTCGTAAAAATTCTCAGCCTTTATATACCATTCCGTAATTTGCGTACCTTCATCGTTTATAAAAGCATACTCTTTGTTTTTATTTCTAATCATCGAAATATTTTCGGTATAAAGCGCGTGTTCCGAAACGGCTAAATATTTGTCGAATTTTAACGAATCGAAAAGTGAAGTATTGGAAAAACTGCTTGTGTAAAAAATGCCTGGAAATTTGTCTGTTATTTGCTGGTTTTTTTCATTAAAAACAGCTACATGGCTCGTTTGTTCATTTCCATGGGTTAGTTCAAATTTTACTTTTGTATTTAAAGTATCGGGATTGAAATACCATTGTGTAACTACTTTTCCACTTTTATCCATAAAAGCCCATTTTTGCCCTTTTTTCACTTTGTACAAACCGTAAAAATACACATAAGCGGCATCAAACCAAGGTGATACAAGTTTTCCCTCTTTATTTACAAAACCAACGTCGTTTCTATTTTTCACCTTTGCCAACCCATTGTAAAAAGGATAAACATAATCGAACCAAGGCATTATCTGCTTGCCATTGAAGTCGATAGCCGAGAATTTTGCACCTTGCCTTACACGAGCTACTCCATAAATAAACGAACCGGCATCGTCGTATTTGAGAGGAATCTTGGTTTCGCCACCTAAATTGATGTAACCCCATTTGCCTTGGCTCATTACTTTCGATAATTTTTCGCTAAAAGGGTAAATAAGCTCAAAATTAGTTATTTTCTTTATCTCTTCTTGTGTTAATTCTGCGCCTTGACCGTGTGCCGTAAAAGTAGAAATAAACCAAATAGTAAGTATAAAAAGTAGTTTTCGTTTCATAGTTTTCAAAGTTTTAATGTTATGCAAATTTCCTTATTTTGAATTGAATTTTCAATAAAACGAATGCTTTTTTTTCAAAAAAAAACTAAACATCTATAAATAAGAACATTGAAAGAAACCTAAAAAACATTCATCAAAAAAATCACCACATCACCAAACCATCACACTACCCAATCATCAAATTCGCAAAAAAAAGTAGATAGTTACTTCATAATTTGGTTTTTAGAAAAGGAAAATTTAAAATATTTGCACTATAACTTTATGAATATTAATATTTTATGTATATTGGGGCATATTTTTTGATAGAATAGATTAAAATTGATTAATTTTATATATTTTTGTATAAGTAGAACTTTTGATTTTTTCAGAAAACAAATAACCAAAATATTTTTTAGAAACAAGCATAATAAGTAGAATTTGAAAAAAATAACTCCTTAACAATGAACTTAAAAAAACTAGTAACGTTCGCTTTATTTATCATTCCGCTTATTTCGGCGGCACAACTTCCCGATGCCTCATTTACAATCAATTCGGCAACTTTGTGCGAAGGCGACAGCGTAGAATTTAGCAACACATCTACCAATTACACCAACTTGCATTGGTTTTTTGGCGATGGAAGCGACACTTGGTCGAGGCAAATTCCAAAACACAAATACTCGCACGATGGTACTTACATCGTAAAATTGGTGGCTCTTTCGGCATTAGGAAAGGATTCCATTGAAAAGCAAGTTGTTATAGCTGCAAAACCAAATGTTCAAATTGCCGTTTCGCCTTCCGATGTTATCAATTTGGGCGAAAAAGCAACGCTTTCGGTTAGTAATGGTTTTACCGACTATTTGTGGTCAACCAATGAAACTACCGCTTCCATTGATGTTTTCAAAGAAGGCAAGTATTGGGTGCGAATTTACGATGCAAAGAATTGCAGCAATTCCGACACTGTTTTTATTGCAGTTATTCAGAACGATATGAGTATTTCGAGCAATATTCTTACGCCAAACGTAGATGGCTACAACGATTTTTTTGAAATTAAAGACATTGCCAGCTACAATTTTCCTATTCAAGTTTTTATTTACAATATTCGCAACGAGCTAATTTATGAAAGTTCTGATTATCAAAATGATTGGACTGGTGAAGAGTATCCATCGGGAGCGTATTTTTATCTGTTAAAAACAGAAGACAGACGCAATAAAACTGGAACTATCAATATTTTAAAATAAAAAAACGTGGCAATCTAAAAAAAGGATATTTTCGTAAAATTAGAACAGCCAGTTTTCTCTCAATTAATTGACAACAATGTATTTATAATTCAATGTCGCCCAAGTTAAGCCCTTTGAGGGTTTTAAACCTTTGAAGAGCTGTTTCGCATAAACTTAACAAAACGACATTGAAACGTTAATCGCTAGTTAACTATTTTAAAGCCATAAATAAACCTTAGTAAATTGTATTTAAAAGTAAAAATAGAATATTATTTTATCAGGTTTTAATCAACAACAGAATGAAAACAAAGAAAATTTACATACTTTTTGTGCTAATGTTTTTATCGGCATCTACTTTTGCACAACAATTATTTAGCGACAATCAATTCTTATTCAACAAGTTTTCGCTTTCGCCAGCTTATGCCGGACTCACAGGGCATACCGAAGGTTTTGCCGGATTTAAGCAAAACTGGCTTGGTGTACAAGGCGCAACCGAATACAAAAGCCTAAACATCAACGGTGCTAAAAATGAAAAAATGGGTTTTGGAGCCAATGTTTATGCCGACAAAACAGGTATTTTTGCACAATTTAGCGCACAACTGAGCTATGCTTACCATTTGGCGCTCGATGAAACCATGGGTTTGCATTTTGGTTTAAACGCAGGGCTTTATAACAACCGCATCGACCTTGCCTCGATACACACCTCGTCGGTAAATGACCCAGTTGTGCTTAGTTATCAAGACTATCACGGAACGGCTTTCGATGCTGGCTTTGGCATTTCGTTTCATTACGATAATCTGTTGGTTGGCTTTTCGCTGCCCAGAGCCTTGGGGTCGCAAATTAGTTACAGCAGCGATTATAACTTAACTTACACTCTAGCACGTCATTACCAAGCCCACATTTCGTATCTATACACACAAGGCGACATTTCGGTTGAGCCTGTGGTGGTGTTGCAAATGGCACAAAATACCCCACTTTTTTATCAAATAGCTACTACTTTCAACTACAAAAAAGCCGTTTGGGCAAGTTTAGTTTACAAGAAAGGAAATACCTTTGGCGTAGGAGCTGGAACAGCTCTTAGTCAGCGTTTTGTGGCTAATTATACCTATGAGTTTGGCAATTCGGGAATGTATGGCATTTCGCAAGGTTCGCATGAGATTGCGATAGGTTTCTTGCTCAAATACAGCGACAAAAAAAGCAAACTATCTATTTTTACTGATGCTCTCGAACTTGTAGAAAAAAGCAATGACGATGGACAAATAAAACGATTGGAAGATGAAATTAAAGCCTTAAAAAAAGAAATTAAGAAAATACAAGAAGATTTGAAAAAATGCTGTGGCGAAAATCAAGAAATTAAAGAGCTTCGCGAAAAGCTCGAACTTCTTGAAATAGAGCTAAAAGACCAATCGTCGTTGCAAATAGAAAAAATAGAATACGAAAAACCATTTATTTTAGAAAACATCAATTTTGCAACCAATAGCGACGAACTTTTGAGCAATTCATACTCTCGTTTGAACCTATTGATGGACGAAATGGAAAAACGCCCCGATTCGATTATTAAAATAGTGGGATATACCGACGATTTGGGTGGCGACAATTACAACTTGCTACTCTCGAAGAAACGAGCTGTTTCGGTCAAAAACTATCTAATTTCGCAAGGTGTTGATGCTAACAGAATTATTACTTTTGGTATGGGCAAAGAAAACCCGATTGCACCCAACACCACCAACGAGGGAAGAGCCAAGAATAGGAGGATTGAAGTGAGTTTTAGTGCAAAAAAATAAGTACGATGAAAAATAGTTTTAGTATTTTATTTCTGTTTGTGAGTATCAATTTGTTTTCGCAAACAATTTCGCAAACCGCTATTTCTAGCGGAAGTAATTCTTTTTCTGACAAAAAAATGAATTACTCCTATACTATTGGCGGCGTTTTTAGTGGCACTATTTCAAATGGAAACTCATTTACGCAAGGTTTTCAACAACCCGAATTTGTTGCAAAAACGAAAGAGGTAGCCAAAAATGAGTTCAAAGTACAAGTATTTCCAAATCCTGTGATAGATTATTTGAACATTCGCTTTTTTGCAAAACAAGAAAGCCAAATAACGATTAAAGTATATGATATTGCAGGAAAAATAGTACAAACCCAAATTTTTGAAACCTTTGAAAATGAACCATCTAAAACAATTAAAATAAATCTTAGTAATTTACAACAAGGTAATTATATTGTTTCTATTTTGGGCAAACAAACAACTCCTTTGGTTGCATTCAAAATAACAAAATAAATAGTGCCTGAAAAAATGTTTTTTTTCGATAAAAATAAAACCATTATGAACTACAAAAGAACAATTAAAATATATTTTCTATTCGTTTTATTGGCGTTGATGTCGATAAACTTGAATGCTCAATATTTTCCTTATGGCATAAACTATCAGGCTGTTGCTCGAAATACCGAAGGATACCCTATTTCAAACACCGAAATTGTGGTTGAAATTTCAATCTTAAAAGGCACTAGCAATGAGATAGTTTGGCAAGAAACTCACATAGGAACCACCGACAAGTTTGGGTTGCTCAACGTGATAATTGGCAAAGGAGCAAGCACTTTGGTAGGAAGTGTGAGCGAATTTAAAAACATCGACTGGGCTAACGACAAGTATTTTGTGAAAGTGAGAGCCGACTTTGGCGACGAAGCTTTTGTAAACGGAATGGTCGATTTAGGTGTAACACATATCGAATCAGTGCCTTATGCGCTAATTGCTGCTCGTGCGCTCGAAGCACCGCTTCCAAAACTTTCCGATGTACTAGGCGTAACCGAAACGGAATTAGCTCTTTACGATGGATTGGCTTGGAATGGGACAAAATGGGCAACGGGCAACTTTTTTGTATTGCGCAATGGAACTACCGATTTATCTGGCGATTGGACTATCTCTAACAACAACATTAGCCTAACCAATGGAACACTTATGGCTAAAAACATCAAAACTAAAATAGGACAAAGCATCAACGAGTTTTCAACCGACGACCTTCTTGGCAGCTCAAGTGCTTCCGACAATGTTGTTTCGACTCAAAAAGCAGTAAAAACCTATGTGGACATTACCCGCACAAATACTTATACTTACATAGACAACAAGTTTGCAGCCACTTGGCTCACCACTGGAAGCTATTTGTACAATATAAATAAAAAAGTAGGCATTGGAACCGACACGCCTCTCGATAAATTTCATGCCGCAATAGACAAAGCAGGCTTTTTGGTTACCGGAAATTATAGTTATAGCGAAGTGCTTAACTCACAACTAGGTAGCAGCATGATGTTTTTTCCTTCTCGTTCGGCTTTCAGAGCTGGTTATTCCGAAGGGCAATGGTCGAACATTAAAATTGGCGAATATTCAGCCGCGTTTGGTAAAAATACCGAAGCCAGCGGTGGCTACTCATTTTCAGCAGGTTTCAACAATGTGGCTTCTGGCACACAATCTTTTGTGGCAGGTGTAAACAACATTGCATCACAAGCCACCGCCGTTGTTTTTGGGCAAAACAATAAAGCCGAAGGCAGAAGCTCTTTTATAATGGGCGAATATTTAATTTCCGATTCGTACTTACAAACCGTTTTTGGGCGTTACAACCAAAAGAAAACATCGCCAGGTCCTGACCCCATCAACTACCAAATTGGCGACCAACTTTTTGTAATTGGCTTTGGTACTGACGATTTTACTCGTAAAAATGCCTTTACAGTTATGAAAAGCGGAAACATTGGAATTAAAACCGATGCTAACATTCCACCAACTTCTACTTTTGTGGTAAACGGTTCGCAAGCTGTTACTATACAAACGGTTAATATAAATACTACTTTGACCGACCTACACAATGTAGTGCTAGTAGATGCAAGCGCAGGTGCTAAAACAATTACACTACCCGATGCAACTACTTGTAATGGACGACAATACACAATCAAAAAAATTGACGCTACCGTAAATGCGGTTGTTATTTCGGGAGGTGCTATCAAAATTGACGACGTTACAATTAAAAACATTACTACGCAATGGAGTTCGTTGCAACTAGTTAGCAATGGTACTCAATGGTATATAATTAATTGAGAGTGTAAAAAAATGGTGCCTTTTGAAAAAGTTAGCTAAAGCTGTAATTTTTAAAATTTTTCATGATAAAATAACAATAGAACAATTTAACAATTTATTATTAGAATTTAGAAAAAATTACGTTATTTTGCTTTCTTAGAATTTCGGTTACTATCAAGTTTTGCTATCAATTAATTAGAAATTTGTTGTTCAATGTTGCCAAAGTTAAGAAACCTGTCCAATTTTAAAAACCCGACAGGTGTGATGTCAAAAATTACGGTTTTTTTTATAAATTACACATTCTTTATTTTATTAGATTTTTTGCAAATTGTTTTTCAATACTTTGTAAAAAAGCCAGCAAGTACTTAAATGTGAATAACCGCGAGTGAAACGCATAGCGAGTGAACTATTGATACGATAACTTTAAGTCATCGTATCTATAACTCAATATCAACACTTTGCTATTTCCACCGATTTCACCGGCGGTTATTCACTTTTTATCCTTAGAGTATTTTTTTTTGAATTAGCTTATAAATTAGGAAAAATCAACAAACAACAAGTCTAATCTAATTTTTAACAACCGACCTTTTCAGTATTTTTTTGTTAGTTACGAATGGTCGTTTTTTTTTTTAACGAACGTAAAAAAAAAGAGATGAATTGATACAAAAAGCGTCAAGCCATTTGCATCAAATTACACCTAAGTTTCTTTTTTGCACAATGTTTCAACCTACCACAAAAGCCCGCAATTATCGTATATTGTATATTATATGCTTAATTTTCAATTTATTATTATCAACTTACTACTTTTTATTTGACATTATATAACCCAAAAGTAATCCTGCACCGCCTCCCCACAAAATCCAAGCTGCTCCATAATGTGTGTGTTCAAATAAATTTCCGTATATTTGTCTAAACCATGTCAATGCAATTCCATCAAAAAATGTGGCGGCAAAAGTCATAATTACAACAGCTTTTAAAATTTCAGAATTATTAATTTTTCCAATTTTTTTACTTATTAGCAAAAATAGATACGATATTGGGAAAGCGAGAATATAAGCAATAAAAATAAGCGGATTATTTGCTGAAAAAACCGAATTCCCAAGTAAATTAACTGTTATTGCTCCCGAAAACCAAAAAACTATTCCTAAAATTATAAAGATAACCATTTTTGAGCTTGATGCTAATTTTTCATTTGAATGTAAATACGCTAAACACAAGCCAACAAAAACTCCCCACAAAATAAAAGCTGCACCAAAATGAACAATTTCATTTGTTTTTCCATAAAGTTGTCCAAACCAAGTCATAGCAATTCCGTCACACAACATTGCTGTTAAAACAATAATTGTTACAGGTTTTAAAAGTTCGCTTAATTTAAGTTTGCCCAATTTCATTGTAACAAACAGAAAACCATAAGAAATAGGGATAGTAGCAATAAATAAGGGTAAAAGATATGGACTACCTTCCGAAAAAAACAACTCATTTCCAAATCTTACTATCATTGCAGCGAAAAACCAGAATGCAACACCCAAACCAACAAATAACATTTTTTTTGAATTTTCCATGTGAAATACTTTTTTAGTGATTATTAAATTAAAATCTTTGGCAAAAGTATATTCGTTTTTTGGTTGCTGACTTGTAAATTTTCGTCATTTTTCATTTCTTGTTTAAACTCTTCAAATGTCTTTCCATAGTATTTTTTAAAATCTTTTGAAAAATGTGAGTAATCATAATATCCGAAATTCCATAAAGTATCTAAATTGAATGAGTTATATTTCAGTGCATAACCCATAGTTTTAGTGAAACGTATTAACGACAACATAGTTTTAGGTGTTACTCCTGTGTATTTTAAAAAATGTCGGTCAAGTGTCTTATGTGAAACATTAAGTTTATCAATAAGTTGGTCAATATTATAAACGGAATAGAAACAATTTGTCAGATATTTCATAGCATTATAATTGTCCGATTTATTGTTTTCTTTAAACAATTTAATTTTGGATAATAAATAATTTTCGGTTATTTCGGCTTTTTCCGTAATTGTTTTTGCAGTTATTATTTTATCAATCAAATCCGTAATATTTTCTTCTAAAATATCTTCAAGATTAAAAATGCTACCTGTAATCAAATTTAATGGAATACCTGTTAACAAATATAGAAAGGTTGATTTTACTTTTGCTCCAAAAATTACTGTTTCCTTATCAATTATAGTCTGTATTGTAAATGGCGAAACAGTAATTGGTTCAATTAATGTTTTTTTAGTTTTTAAATTTTTATCAGCATAATTAATTTCCAAAAAATGATTTCGGTTAAATAAAATATAAGCAAAAGGTTGTGCGTATATTTCCGTCTGAAAAAATCCATTGCCTTCAAATTGAACAAAGTAATCTATCCAATCAGTTAGAATTCTGGGTTTACAAGTAACAATGTTTAATGAATTGTTCATTTACAGTAATTTATCTTTTTTTGCACGCAGAAAAAAAATTGTCAATCAATTAGTTATCATGTTTTGTCTCATCAATGATTACACAAAGGCATGGTAAATTTAAAATTACTTCCTTTGCCTAATTCACTTTCTACCCAAATTTTTCCGCCGTGTTTTTCAACAAATTCTTTGCAAAGTAATAAGCCTAAACCTGTTCCTTTTTCGTTTGCTGTGCCTTCGGTTGATATTTTTTGCGAAATTTCAAACAGTTTTGTTAATGTTTCCGGTTCTATTCCAACTCCGTTGTCGGAAACCGTAATTATTACATTTGTTTGAGTTTTTTCTGCATAAACATCAATCTGTCCGTTTATATTTGTAAATTTTATTGAATTAGAAACAAGGTTTCTTAAAATTGTATTCAACATGTTTTTATCGGCAAAAACTTTAATATCACCTTTTGCAAAATGATTGATTGTTATGCTTTTTGTGTTTGCAGTTAATTTTAAATTTGCAATAACTTCGTTGTAAATAGTTCCAAAATTCAGCATTTGTGGTACAAAAGGAATTTTACCCGAATTTGCTCTTACCCACATTAAAATGTCTTCCAATAGATTAAATGTGGTTTTTGCCGAATTATTGATAATATTTATAAAATCTTCGATTTTGTCAATATCGTATTTTCGAATATTTTCGGTTAATAAATCCAAAAAGCCAAGTATTGAATTGAACGGACTTTTTAAATCGTGCGCAAGAATTGCAATGAATCGGTCTTTGTCGGCGTTTAATTGGCTTAATTTACTATTGATATGCTGAATTTCTTCTTTTGAATACAACAAATGTTGGTTCGTTTGAATAAGTTCTTCGTTTAATTGTTCGTATTCTTCGTTTTGTACCAATATTTCTTCATTTTTTTCTTTTAAAAGTCGTTCGGCTTCTTTTAATTCGGTTATATCAAATAAAATTCCGTCCCAAAAAACCAATTCATTGTATTTTCGGGGTTTTGACACTATCTGAAACCAACGAATTGAATTATCCGGATGTATTATTCGAATTTCTATGTTAAAATCCGACATGCTTTTCAGTGCTTTTAGTTCTGAATCTATAAGCCTTTGAAGGTCATCAGGATGCGTTCTGTCGTAAATCAAGCTTGGATTTTCTTTGGCTTCGTTGGCTGTGCAACCGTAATATTTTCCAACATTATCACTTAAATAGATAAACTTTCTATTGGTTTCATCTAATATTATTACTTGATAAATCATTCCGTTAATCAAGTTGTCGGAAATCAAACGAATATGCTTTTCACTGTCTTCTGCCTTTTGTTTGGCTTGAATTAAGGCTTCTTCGGCTTGCTTGCGTTCGGTAATATCGTGCACTATTGAAAACAACAATTTTTTTGCTCCATAAACAATTGGGGTTGAATGAACTTCAACTGTTCTGATTATTCCCGATGACAGTTTATGTGAAAATATAAAATAATTGCGTTGTTCTTGTATTGCTAACTCTCGCTCTTCGGCTATTCGATTTGCTGGAAGCGTATTAATATCGTCAATCGTTTTTTCACATAACTCATCAATTGAATAACCATAAAAATCAGAAGCTGATTTATTGGCATTTATAATTTTTCCTTTTTCCGGATTTATTAACAGCATTACGGACGAATGTTTTTCAAACAAATTTTTAAATCGAGCTTCACTTTCCAATAATGCTTCTTCTGCTTGCTTGCGTTCGGTGATGTCAATAACAAGTCCGGTAATCATGCGAGAACCTTCTACTAAATTGTTATTAACAATCTGACCAATATCATAAAACCATTTATATTCTCCTGATTTATTTTTAATACGGTATTCTATTTCATATTTATCGACTTTTCCAGCAAGATGGTTGCGCATTGCATTCATTGTTCGTTCATAATCTTCGGGGTGTATTAATGAAACAAAATCATTATAATGTTTGAACATTTCCGGCGGATAGCCCAACATTTCAGCTTTCCGTTTGTCAAACGTTACATTTCCAGTAGCAAAATCCATTTCCCACCACGGCATATTCGCAATTTGCATTGCCAAATTAAGTCTTGAATGGTTCATTTTTAAATCTTCTTCCGCTTGTTTTCGTTCGGTAATATCAATAATAACGGCGATATAATTATTTTTTGTTGCAGAAACCGATACATCTGCCCAAAAAATTGATTTGTCTTTTCTTATGTAGCGTTTTTCAATTCTAAATTTTTCAATTTTTCCATTTCTTAATTCATTCATTAAATAGATGCTCTGTTCTCTATCCGCATTATGTGTTATCTCGATATTTGTAAGGGATTTTAATTCTTCATCGCTATATCCTGACATTTCGAGCCACATTTTATTAAACATACTGAACTTACCAAGTTTATCGAGTGTTACAATGCCAACATTTGCAGTTTCAAAAATTAAATGAAGTCGTTCTTCGCTAAGTTTAAGTGCTTCTTCTGCTTGCTTACGCTCGGTAATATCCAATGAAATTCCGCCAAGAAATGGTTCTTGCTCTTGGCGAGGAATAATAAACTTTTGAGTTTCAAAGGAATGTACTTTTCCGTCGAATTGCATGATACTTTCATCAATTTTTTCATAACCCAATTTCATCACTCTAAAATCGTCTGCCAATAATTTTTCGCCAAATTCATTTGGAAATACTTCAACCATATTTTTCCCCAACCACTTTGAAGCTCCAACAGCATTATCCATGTATTTATTCACAAACAATGTTTTTCCTTCATTGTCTTTTAAAAACACAATTGCAGGTAAATAATCCATAAATAACGAAAATCTTTTTTCGCTTTCTTTAAGTTCCGAGGTTAATTGTTCGGCTATTCGTTGTGCCTTTTGTTGTGTGTTAAATAAAGATAATGACAAAGAAAATAATAAAACGCTTATTATTAGACCACTAAAAAACACAATAAGCACTTTGCTCTGAAAATACGAAAACTCTCTGTTAGATTGTGAAAAACGCAAAGTCCACATTTTATCGTTAAACACAATTGGGATTGTAAGCGTTTGATTTGGTATATCATTATGAACTATTGAATCTTTCTTTTGACTGTCGAATAATAATGAATTTT
>JFJP01020643.1_pt1 | contig 15165 bp, 19 predicted proteins | sample 431651 | NCBI WGS metagenome assembly JFJP01 (sample SAMN02602958, study PRJNA72255) | Microbial mat metagenome, whole genome shotgun sequencing project. | biome: fresh water; feature: sink hole; material: water; isolation source: purple microbial (photo- and chemosynthetic) mats found in...
GCTGACGGCGCTGGCCTGCAGGTTGCTGATGGCGGCGTTGATGGGGGAGAGATCGACGAGCCGGTGCACCCAGCGGCCGAGGTCGCTATCCCAGATCATGGCCTGGTTGTTCTGGGGCACCTCGCCCGAGGGGGGCAGCGCACGGCCCTGGAGCTTGACGACGGTGGCATTGGTGGATTTGCCGGTGATGTCCCCGCCCATGGTGGCGCTGTCCAGGGCGAGGGCGATCTGCGCATCCTGCGCGGCATTGGTCAGCGCCTGGGAGGCGGCCAGCGCGGCGAGGTTGCTTTCCACCCCGGCCACGCCGGAGCCGACCAGGGCGGTAACGTTGCTGATGGCGGCATCGTGCCCCTCCAGGCGCTGGGTGACGTCCAGCAGGTCGCCCTCATCGACGAAGGGGGCGGCGTTGATGTTGACGTGCTCGACGCTGGCCCAGTCGAACTGGCCGCCGACGATGGCGGGCTGGTTGGTGAGCGCCCCGGTGATTGTGCCTGCCAGGCGGATGGTGCCGGCGGCCTTGAGGCTGGCGCTGTCGCTGCCGGAGAGCTTGATGTCGTAGATGAACACGGAATTGGTGGTCTCGTGCTCCGGCCCCCAGACGATGCGGACGACGCCGCCGGTGGCGCTGGTGACGCTGCCGGTGGCGGCGTAGTAGGTGTTTTCCGGCATGTCGGCGGAGCGGTAGCGCAGGCGCACCTCGTACACGTTGGTGAGGTCCACGGGGCCGTCGTAGCTCTGGTAGGTGGGCTCGAGGGCGACGGTCTCGCCCCGGTTGATGGTGAGCTCCTGGCGGGCGGGGCGGGCGGTGTTGACGGTCCAGCGGAAGGGGACGTAGACAGCCGGCATGGCGGCACGGGCGGCGGGTGCGCAGCCGATCGAGATGGCGACGCAGGCTGCATGGAGGAGCAGGCGGTGGGTGAAAGTGTGGGCGAAAGTAGGGGCGAAAGATTTTTCGCCCTTACGGTCGCCCTTACGGTCGCCCTTACGGTCGCCCTTACGGTTGGTTTTGTGGCGTTGCATGTTTTTCCTTTCCAGGGCGAGGGAGGGCCTACGAGACCGCCCCGCCGACATAGTTGTACGCGATCTTGACGGTGGCCCCGTGGAGGCTGTAGGGAATATCGGCTATAACGGTGTCGGCAATCGTCAGTTTCGTGGCTCCGGCCACCTTGAAGCGCAGGGTGCCGCCGCGCGGGCAGGCGGCGAGGTGCGTGACGATCCAGGCGGCGGCGGCCGCCGCGTCGGCACAGAGGCGCGCGCCGCCGAAGCTGCCGTTGGCGGTGGCTCCGCCGCGTGCGATCGGCCGGGCGGCCGGGCGGCGGAGCGGCAGGCGGACCTGGGGGGATAGCGGCATGCCGCCGGTCATCTCGGCCGGGCCGCAGGTCTTGTCCTGGGCACGGTCCGGCCCGTCGATCAGCGTAACCTCGCTGCCGCCTGCCGCCTGGATGGTGATGGTCATGGCCTGTCCTCCCCTGGTCAGTCCGCCTGCATGGCGACGGAGAAGAGCGCGCCGGGCACGCCGTTGGCGAAGCTGCGGGTGGCGGTGAAGCCGAGCTCGGTGGTGCGAAGCTGCGTCTCGCCCCATTTGAGCGGGGCGGTCATGGGCACGGCGTCGTAGAGGGTGACGTCGAGCCCGCCGGTGGCCACGATGCGCAGATCCTTGCCCGTGCGCATGGAGCTGCCGATGGCGGCGGTGGTGCCCTGGGTCTGCAGGAGCGAGAGGATGCTCTCCGAATAGTTGATGGGCTGGCATTTGGCACGGGCGGTGACGCTCTTGAGCTGGGCGGTGAGGGTGCCGTAGTCGGTGACGACGAAGGGCTCGACCGAGACGTCGAACTCGACGGTCCAGCCGTCCTTGGTCTCGAGCTCCACGGCACCCTCGCCGGTGCCCCAGGTGGCGGCATAGGGCAGGGTCTTGATGGCGGTGTAGTCCAGGTTGGTGGTGAAGGCGATCGCGGCGGGGCCGGTGAAGATGGCGTCGGCCGCCGAGCGCGCGGTGTTGAGCTTGGGCAGGCACATGAGCTCGACATTGCCGGAAAACACGGTTTCCCTGGCGGAGAGCTTGAGCCCTGGCATGGCGACGACGGCGGTGTTGTGGAAGACGACCTTGCTGCCCAGGATGGCGTGGATCTCGGTGGGTACATCCGCCGCCGGGAAGATGAAGCTGTCGATCACGGGGGTCTGGTACGGGTAGAGCGCGGCGAGGATCTCTGCCGAGCAGCGGCCGCTGGGGGTGAAGGTGATCTTGCCGACGCTGTCGGCCAGGCGTTCGTCCACCGCGCCGTAGCCGGAGACGGTGACCTGGAAGCTCTCGGGGTCGAGGGTGGCGTCGATGTCGCCCTTCGAGTACATCTGCACGGTGCCGATCTTGACGGCCCCGGCGCCCTGGATGATGGTGTTGCGGTTGGGTGTGGTCATGGTGTTGCTCCTTTGTTTGGGGTGAATATGGGCGACCTGCTGGTCGCCCTTACGTTAGAGGTTGTGCAGTGTGAGAGAGGTTGTGAAGACGACATCCTTGGTGGGGACTTCGGCCTGCGGATCGGGCTCGAAGCGCACGAAGGTAAGGGCCGCGCCGGCGATGATCTGGTGGCGCAGGTGGCAGGCGACCATCTGGACGGCGCGGTTGATGGGGATCTTGGTGCCGCTTTCGCCGCGGTTGATGATGGGGACCTCGATGATGCGCACGCGCACCTCGAGCTGGTCGATGTGCAGCGAGGCGCTGTCGGGCGTGTCGCTGCGGCCGGTGGGGGAGAGCACGAGCAGCAGCAGGCCCCCGGCGGCGAAGGCCATCTCGATCATGTTCTCGATGTCGCCATCGTCCTCGTGGCCGATCTTGGCGGCGGCGAGCGCGGGGTGCTGGGTGAGCAGCAGCACGACGGCCCGCTGGAGGGCTTCGAGCTCGCCGGCCTGGGCGACGATGGCGCTATCGAGTTCAGATTCCATCTTGCCGGGCATGGCTCAGTCTCCTCTCGGGGGTTGTGTAGGCGGGGGTGAGGGCGGCGGTGGAAGCGGGGGCGGCATCCTGGGGCTGCTCGACGGCGTCGGTGCAGGAGGCGATGCGGTTGAGGTCTTCGCGGGCGTTGTCGTAGGCCTTGATCTGGTGTTCGGTCATCTTGAGCACGGGGATGCGGAGCTGGGCGCGGAAGATGGCGGTGTAGCAGGCCTGGGCCTTGAGGGAGGGGGGGATGGTGGCGGGGTTGGCGTCGAGGGTGTTGCGCGGGCAGCTGGCGATCTTGGCGCGGACGTGCCCGACCACGTCGGCAATGATCTCGGGCAGCGGGTCGCCCTGCGCCTGCCCCAGGGCGGCGGAGCGCAGGGCACTAAGCTGGGGCGCGAGCAGGTACTGCTCGACATCCGCAACGGTCAGCGTTATCCAGGGCTTTATCATGGTTCTCTCTGTGGCTGGGGCGAATATGGGCGAATGGATGGGCGAAGTAAGGGCGAAAGATTTTTCGCCCATACGATGGTGGGCCTGCCGCCGGGATTGCCGGCGGCAGGCTTGGGCGACCTGCTGGCCCGCCCCTACTAGTGCTTGGACACGTCGTACTCGATGACCACGACGCCGCCGGTGGAGACCAGGGAGCTGAAGCGCAGCGTGTCGCCGAAGAGCAGCGTGGAGTAGGCGAGCGTGGCCTGCGTGCCGACGCCGCTGGCGCAGGTGACGGCGCCGACCGTCTGCGTGTAGGTGCCGGTGCTCTCGGTGATGATCCGGGAGGCGGTCACGACGTTGGTGGCGTTCGAGTTGCCCACGACGCTGATGCGCTTGAGCGAGACGGATGCCATCTGGTGCGGGTTGCTCCAGGTGCCCGCGCCGGTGGTGGTGACCAGGCTGACGACCTTGCGGTCGCCGACCGTGCCGGCGATCGCGTCGGCACAGAGGCCGATGAGCATCGCCAGCATGAGCAGCGTGTGAATCCTGTTGAACTTCTTCATGTGTGCGGTTCCTTCTGCCGGTTTAAGGCCCCGGCGGGCCAGCGTGGCGGGCGGCTTTTCACGGCACGCCCGCCGTTGGTTTTCCAGGGGCGAAAGGATGGGCGAAAGTAGGGGCGAAAAATCTTTCGCCCTTACTCTTTCGCCCCTACGATCACGCCCAGGTGGGGATGAGCAGTTTGGCGGCGTTGGCGTTGACCTGCTTGACGTCGCAGGACCAGTCGAACTTGACCACGTCGGCGCGTTCGTCGTCGCGCTTGTAGGTGCCGACCTTCATCCAGTAGTTCCGGAGCCGGAACGTCTTCATCCAGCTCGGGTCCATGCGGTTGGGGTTGGCGCTGGCGACGAAGGCGAGCACGCCGTCCGAGAAGCTCCAGTCCAGATCCTGCGCCTGGCCCTCTGCCGCCTTGTCGTAGACCGCCATCGAGACGGCGGTCTCGGTCTGCACGGCCAGCATTTTGCCCAGGTCCTCGAGGCCGACGGTCTTGACGCCTGCGCTCCGGCCGGTCGTGGCCCCGTTGGGCAGGCGCTTGACCAGCTCCGGGTGCGTGTGCAGCGTTTTCCACACGTCCGCCCCCAGCAGCAGGCGGATGCCCATGGTGGAGCCGCCCTGGATGTTCTTGATGAGATCGAAGATCACATCGTTGAGGTCGCTGACGGGGTCCGCGTTCGGTCCCCATGCCGCCGCGGTGCCCGCCCCGACGGCGGCGCGGGCGGTGGCGATGACGCGGTTCTCGTGCGCCAGGCCGCCCATCCAGGCGACCACGTCGGCACGTTCCTGCACGATGTTCGTGTAGGCGTCCTGGTTGGCCTCCATGATCTCGAGCTCGTCGAGCGGGGTGTCGAGCGCGTGGGGGGAGCAGTCGTAGGTCCCCTGGCCCTCGCCGAATACGACCTGCGTGGCGCGGCCGCCGATGGCGCGCAGCGTCTTGGGGATCCGGAACGGGGTCTCCTTGTCGTAGATCCAGAAGCGGCCGTGCTGGGCGCCCACCTCCACGGTGGGGGCGATGAAGTCGGCCACGCGCTGCACATTGGCGCGCGCGGCGTCCTGGGCGTACTGCTGCAGGACCGGTTGAATGCTGAGTGATGCTGTGGACATGATCTATGTTCCTTACTGCCGGTTTAAGGCCCCGGCGGGCCATTGCCGGGGCGCACAACGCGCCCCGGCGTGGTTTGACTAGTTACCCGTGATGACGACCGAATCCACGCCGTTGGGGCGGAAGAGCCCGAGCCCGCCATCCGCCGCCGTTTCCTCGGCGACCAGGAAGACGCGGTAGGTGCCGTTGGTGGTCGTGACGACCGTGCGGACCTTGCCAGCGTCGGCCGCCGTGGCCGGGGCGGCCAGGCAGACGCGGTCGCCGGGGGCGACGGCACCCTTGACTTTGACGCGGATGTTAAGCGACGGGTCGAGCGGCTCGACGGTGCAGTTGCCGCCCAGGGCGGCGCCCTCGATGAGCAGGTACAGCGGTACCGCCCCCGTGGCCGTGGGCAGCCGGACCACCGGCCTGCCGCCCGAGCTGGTGAGCTCGACAATTAGATCCTGCTTGCCGGAGAGGTCCTCTGCGGCCTCGACCAGGAAGCGCCCCTGCTGAACGTTGTTCTGTGCCATGATGCTTGGTTCCTTCTGCCAGTTTATGGCCTTGGCAGGCCGCTTTTTCCGGGCGGGCTGCTGCCCGCCCCTACGGGTTTGGGCGGACACGAGGCCCGCCCCTACGGGTTTGGGCGAAAGTAGGGGCGAAAAATGTTTCGCCCTTACTCTTTCGCCCCTACTGCGTTTGGATCTCTGCGCCGGCTTTGGTGTATGCCTCCGAGAGCGTGCGGCACGCGCCGCTCGCCTTGAGCTCCGCTGCCCGTGCGCTGATGCGCGCGGCCACGCGGGCCTCGGCGGCCTGCGCCTCGTCGCCGCCATCCATCAGCGATGCCTGCGGATCGCGGGCCTGCTCGCGGCTGAGCACGCGGGCAGCCTTTTCCGCGCCCTTGCCAGCCGCCGCCGGCACGCGCATCCCGGCAAAGAGCGCGATGGTCGTGTCGCTCGCCGCGATGTACTGCTTTTTCACGGCCGCCGGGTCGGCGATGCGTTCCTTGTGCGTCTCGACAAAGGCGTCGGCCTCGCGGGCCAGCACCTCGGCCTTCACCGTGCCGAGCTCCTTTTCCACCACCGCCAGGCGCGTTTCCGCGTCGATGGCCTGCTGCACGCGGGCGCTGATGGCCGCCTCGCCAGCGTCCGCACCCAGCTTCAGCATCTCGATGAGCTTCTCCTTCACTTCGGTCTCCTCCTCTTGGGTTTGGCCGTCGCGCCCCAGCGCCACCGCCAGTTGCTTGAACTTCGGTTTGTTCGTCAAACCGACAGAATCCAGATTGACCGGGCGCCAGCGCCCGCCGGCGATCCGCTCGATGTCCGAGACGGGGGAGCGGAACTTGTAGCGCTTGCCGATGAGCGTCTCGCCCAGGTCGGTGACCTCGTCGTAGCGGCCCCAGAGGCCGTCCTCGCGGATCTCGAGCGTCTTGATCCAGGCGGCCGCCTCGCTGGACTTGTCCGGCATGTCCGCGAAATGCTCCTGGGCAACGAGGATGCCGCCGAAATTCGGCCTGGCCGCTTCCTCGCGGAAGGCGGCGATGATCTTGTTGAACGCCTCGTCGTCGAGCACCAGGACAATATCCTCGCTCTTGCTCTTGATGCGGGCCTGGATGCCGAACTCGCCACGCGGGTAGATGTGGTGCCAGCCCCCGGCGGTCGTGGAGGGTGTGCGGCAGGTGATGTAGGCGTCGCGGATCTTCATGGGTTCTCCTGTTGTGCTTTGGCGTTGTTTTTCAACATGGCGTGATCATTGCGCAAACCGGGGTGCGCTGTCCGATGGCCGTTGGAACCATCGGCGGCTTCCGGGGGTAAATCCGGGGTGGATTGCCTCCGGATCGCATCGCGGTGCGGGGGAAAGGCCGGATGTGGCAAAATTTCCGATTGCAAGCCATTGCAAGTTTTACCTGCGGGTTTTTCCGCCCCTACGCACGGCTCCGGGCTCCGGCGCGTCCTAGGGGCGTTTGCGGCGTTTTTCGTGGAGATGCGCCAGAGGTGCTCCAGCAGGGGGGAAATGTAGAGGTCTCCAGGGGCGGTCTGGTGCGGCAGGCGGCGGCGGATGAGGTGCACGCCGTGGCGGGATAGCACGTGGTGCGCCAGCTCGCTGCAGAACATGCGCCCGGGGTTGTCGCGGTTGAGGCGCCACTTGTACCGCAGCAGGCCGATCCAGTCGTATTTCGTGCCTGCCGCGACGATGGCGTCGAGATTGGCGGCGATGGCCGCTTCCGGCACGTGCACGGCGGGGTCGATGCGCATCAGGTCGATCCGGGTGCCGGGCGTGTGCCCGGCGTGGATCCCCGAGCGGCGCACGACGCCATCGGCCCCCCAGGCCTCCCACACCGGGCAGGTCTCGAGGGCGGGGTAGAGGAGATTGACGCGCACGCCGTCCAGCGGGTCCCAGACCGCGTCGGGCAACTGCAGGAGCGAGACGTGCGAGACGGGGCTGTTGGTCTCGCGCTTGATTTTCCACGAGAGGAGCGAGGTTCCGTAATAAGCACCGATCAGCAGCATGTTGTTCTCTCTTTCTGGGGGGCGACCTGCGGGTCGCCCCTACGGGTTGCGGGATGCCACACCGGCGACGATCCCGTTGATGAGTGATGGCCCCAGCAGGTTCTCCAGGGCGGTGGCCAGCGCGGGGGCCTCGACCATCTGCGCGGCCAGCGCGGGCAGGTCGCGCCGGAGCTGGGAGAGGGCGGCGCGCATGAGCTCCGGTTCGTCCTCGAGGGCAAGGATCGCGTAGAGCCGCTCGGCCAGCGGGCGGTTATCGCGGCGGTCGGCCTCGATCGCGGCGGCCATGCCGCTTTCGATCAGCGCCTGCATGGCGGCCTGGTCGCGCTCCTGCAGGCCCGCTGCAGCGGCGCTGCCGCGGCCCTGCAAGCGCCCGGCAAACCCGCCGCCATCGGGCGCGGCGGGCCGCAGCGGCGCTTCCGCCAGCCGGTAGCCGGTCTTCTCGGCAAATTCCTCGCGGTCCATGCTCCACCCGGGGAAGGCGGCGGAGATCTTGAGGGCGTGGTCCACGACCTCGCCGACATCCTGCTCCTCGTTGGCGGCGATCTGGAAATACGCCAGGTGCGGCTTGCCCGGGAAGCGCTCGTCGAGCAGCGCCTTGTCGATCGCGCGCTGGAACACCTCTGAAATGCGCTTGGCCTCCGCACGGGCCAGCGTGGCGAACGTTTCGGCGTGTGCCCCGCCTGCCAGCGTGCCGGAGCCGGACTCGGCCAGCATCGTGAGCAGCCCGCCGGTACCGGCGAGGATAAGCTGCTGCTGGAGCCACTCCAGGCGGGGGCGGAACGGCTGCTGTCCGCGTGATTCGTTCGGGAACTTCACGTCGCTGCCGCCGGGCAGGGCGCCCTCGCCGCCCTGGGAGACGGCCTGCGCGGCGGCCAGGTACTCGGGAAGCTTGTCCTGCCCCACCTCGGGCGGCAGGATCACGATGGTCTGGTTGAAGCCGAAGATCTCGACAAACGAGTCCCAGTCCTTTTCCGCAAGGTTGGCGCGGACGTACTTGATCATGCCGTAGCGGTCCACGTAGCGGGGCACCTCGCGGACGATCAGCCGGTCGCGCCGCAGGTCGAGCGGTTCGCCCAGGCTGCGCCACTCCACGCTCTGCGCCTGCGGGTTCCAGTACCAGGGGCCGCGACGGCCCCGGCGGGCGAAGTTCCACTGGTCGAGGCACTCGAGGTGCGCGGGCAGGCCCTCCGCGTTCGGATGCACCTGGCAGAAGGCGTACTTGCGGAAGGTGGCCATCGCCATGTGCGCCACGGCCTCGTTGAGGTTGTCGATCTGCTCGTAGGCCCCGGCCAGGAATGCGCGCTGGTCTTCGGCCAGCGTCTTGCTCCAGCGCTGGCCGTGCTTTTCCTCGCTGGCCAGGCGGATGTCGTAGTCCATCTCCTCGACGGCCGTGATGCGCCGCTCCACCAGGGCCAGCAGGTCAGGGTCGGTCTGCTCGATGTGGTCGAAGGCCCACATGACTTCCGCCAGCGTGCCGGCGTTGATCGATTCGAGGAGCGAGACGGCGCGGGGCATCGTTAGCCCGCGCAGGGGGTTGTAGGTGTCGCGCCAGATGTCCAGCGCCTGGACAAGTTGCTTGGTGCTTTTCATGCGGCTCTCCGGTTATTGCGCCGCCCGGCGCGAAGGCGGGCGATGCGGCTTTGATTGCGAAATGGGGTTGGCAGGGGGATCTGCGTTTTCCCGGAAGCGGCATGCAGCGCGAGGGCGGCGGCCCAGAACTCGTCGGCGTGGCCGTCGGCATTGCGGTCGCCGGCAAAGCGGATGTTGCCTGAGGAGGTGGTCTCCTTGCGGATGGAGCGGAAGGCGGAGACCACCTTGGCGTCGTCCGGCACTTTGAGGGTGCGGTCCTCGAGGGCGGCTTTGAGCGGATAGGCAAGGGTTTCCTTTACCGGTCCGGTAAAGGTGACGCCTTCCACGCGGCTTCCGAAGCGGGTGATGGCACGCTCGGCAAACTGCCTGCCGATGCCGGTCTGGTCCACGCAGGCGCGGCGCAGGTTGGGGAGCGTGAGCAGGTCGTAGAAGGTTTTCTCCTGGGCGTCGAAGGTGGCGTTCTGCATCCGGATGAGGCGACGGGTGAAGTAGATGCCCGAGACGCGCTCGAGCAGCCAGAAGACCGTTAGATCCTTGACGCGGCCGACGTCCACGCCAAGGTATAGCTCACCGGCGGCGAGCGTCTCCCAGTCTATCCCGGGGGCGTATTTGCAGCCGTCGATGAGCTCGTAGGAGATGAAGGCGCTGGCATCGTCGGAGGGCACGCACAGGTATTCCTGCTGGAAGGTGTCCTCGTCGGAGGCCTTGCTGCGGACGAAGTCGAAATAGGCGGCTTCGTCCATCTGCAGGCGCGGGTCGGCGGGGTTGGCCTTGCAGAGCTTGCCCTGCAGCTTGTAGAGGAACCCGCATTCAAGGGCATCGGCAAGTGTCACGCGATAGACGTGGAAACCTTTGGGGTTACCCTTGTGCCTGGCCTCCTGAATGAGGGTGTTGAAATAGTTGGCGGTGCCGCGGTGCGTGGAGAACAGCCAGATGAAGCCGCCCCAGGTAACGCCCGGCTCCATGATGGCGTAGAGCTGGCGGTTATCCTTGTTGAGGGCGAACTCGTCGCCCGCTTGCCGGCCTGGGCATCGGGGTTGCTCGAGAGGCTGTAGTAGGTGGTGCCGTTGGCGAACTTGAGGACATGGCCGCTGCTGCCACGGGCGTCGAGCACCTGCATGCCCAGGTCGCTGGCGCCGCTGTGCATGATGTCTGCAAAGGCCTTGCAATCCTGCACGGCGAGCATGGCCTGCAGGTCGTCGCGGGAGGTGCCCCAGGTGTCGAGCGTGTAATCCTTGATCGCGTGGCGGCGGGCAAGGCCGTGCGCGCTGGTCCACGTCCAGCCGATCTGGCGGGACTTTTCCGCGATGAGCATGATGTGCGGGTCCTGGCTCCATGCCTGCTGGTAGCCCAGGAAGAAGGGTTCGCGGCCGTCGGCGTGCGGCTGCGGGAACACACGGCAGCGGCCCGAGAACTCCGCCGGCACATAGGCCGGTCTTTTTCCGGTTCCACGCTCGTAGTTGATGTCGCATTCCGGCATTAGAGGATCCCCATGGCTTTCTCGATTTCGGCGCGGGCCTCGGGCGTGAGGCCGCCCGCCTCATCCAGCCGCTTCATCGCGTCGCGGGCGGCCTGCAGGCGGCTTTCGGCGGCCTCGAACTTCTCGCGGGCCAGCGCCAACTGATCCTCCGCCCGCTGCTGCGCCTTGGCCTTGAGCGCCAGCTCGGCCTTGTTGTTCATGGCATCGCCCAGGTTGAGGGCCAGCTTGAGCCACTTTTCCGCGCCCTGGTGGTCGCCGCGCAGTTCCGATTCCAGCGACCGCTGCTCGAAGGCGCGCTTGAGCTCCGGGGAGATTTCGCCGATGGCGTCCATCTCGCGGGAAATCCGGCCTTTTTCGGTGATGGCCATCTCGATGCGGTGCTCGCTCTCGCGCTCGGCCATGCGGGAACGGAAGCGGTAGTAGGCGCTGCGCGTGGGCCGCTCGATGGAAAATTCCTCCCCGGCCCAGTCGGCCACCGCCTCCCAGGAGGCGTGCGTGTAATGCGCCTGGTAGAGCTCCCAGCGCTGGGCCTCGGTGAGGGTGGCGCCCCAGGCGTCGATGCGGTCGGGTGCGTTCATGCCGTTTCGCCCTCCGGAGTGATCTCCCAGGTATCCTCGCCCCAGATGTCTTCCTCGCTCTTGACCAGGTGGCGCTCGCGGGCGGCGAGCAGCGCATCGCGGACGCGGTCCACGGACACGGTGCGGCGCAGGTCGCAGGTAACGAGGTCGGCGACGGTGTCGGCCGTGACGGGGTTGCCGTCGAAACGCTTGAGGATGCGCAGCACAAGGGTGATCAGGGTCATGTCAACAGCCATGATTCAGGATGCCTTTCCGGCCCGGTGGTCGGCCAAGTGGGTTTCGATGGAGCCGGTGTTCACCGCGATGGCGGCGGGGAGCGGATCGAGCCGCTCGTGAAGGTGCTGGATGCGTTTCTCGTTCTTCTCATCCATCTTGGTGATCTCGGCCATCATCTGCGCGTTCTGGGTGGTCAGGGCGTCGCGCAGGTGGTCGATCTGGCGCTCGACCTTGGCGGTAAATCCGCCCATCTCCTGGCGGATCGTCAAGAGCTCGCGGGTGTGCGCATCGCGGCAGGTTTCCTGCTCGGCCTTTGTGAGGGTGCCGGCGTGCTGGTGATCCATGGCGGCAAACTGCCGGTGGTTCGGCGGGTTGGGGCGGTTGAGCTGCCAGACGCGGGCGGCCATGTAGACCAGGCCCATGGCATAGGCGGCATTGGCCAGCCAGTTGTCGAACATCGGCGGCGGCGTGGAGTCGCCCGCCAGGGCGGCGGCGGGAGCGGCCAGGCAAAGGAAGGTGGCCGCCCGCAGCGGGGGAAACAGACAAACCCCGCTGCGGGACGGACGCGCCGCCCGTAGGCGGCGAAACGTGTGGTAGGCGACGGCTGAGGCGGCTATGCGTGCAAACATCATGCCTGCACTGTAGCGGGCATTCGCGCGGGCGTCAGAAGGCGGTTGGTATTATCGGCGCAATGCTGGCGGGGCGTTTTGCGGGGCGTTTTGCGGGGCGCAGCGCGTTCGCGGCGACTAGGCGGGCATTATAGCAGCCTTCCGGAAAAAGAGCAAAAAAAAGCCGCCGGTGCAGGATGCACCAGCGGCAGGGTGGTGGGGGGGGGGATCAGGCTGCTTTCAACTGTGTTGCCCACTCAAAACGTTCAGGGCTGATAACCGTTGCGTCCAATGCCGTGACCATTGCCCTTTTCAGGTTCATGGAAAGGTGCGAGACCCCGCTCCTCGCGGCGTTATATAGCGCAACCGGTACGCAGGTCAGCACCAGCAGCATGGCAAAGCTTGATGTGCAGATCATGTACTTCTGCATCGTCCGCGCGGATGCTGTGCGTATCTGGTGGATCTGCTTCGCCAGATCCTTGTCGTTCGTCTGGAACCGGCTCTCGATCTGCGCGTTGAGATACCGGACGATTTCCGGGTTCACCTTCCTGGAAAACCACACGAATCCAACAAAACGCATCCGCTCCGTGCCGCGAAGGTGGGCATTAAGCAACCCGCGCAATTCACGATAGATCGGATGCCGTAGGCCTCTAGGCTTGGTTGCGAAATGGTCTCGCAACGAATCACGCATATCGAACAGGCGATCCCTTGCCTCATCCAGCATCGTCTGCTGCCAACTTCTCCAGGCAAGCAACAGGAAGGCCAGCCCTATCAAGGTTGATACAAGACTCGTCATACCGTCCTCCTTATCCTTTCCGGCTTCGGTGTGTTTCCGTTTTCCGTCAGCCCGCTTGTTGTCCGTTGCGGATCCCCGGCCTCCGCGCGTTTCTGGTAAGCCCCTTTTCGCGCGATCGCCCGTTTCTTGCCGCTCCGCTCCAGGCGGTACAAACCGTAGAAGAAAACATTCCCGAGCGCCAGAACAATCTCGCCGATCCGCCAATCCCGCAAAAGCCCGGCCAGCGCGGTTATCGCGCCCGGCGCAGCGCGGCTGATTTCCTTCACGCCCCACATCACAAGCCCCAGCGAGACAATAACGCCCAGCACGCTCAGCCCGTGTTTTACCAGGTCGCAGACCCTCGCCACCTTGTCCGCCCCTGACTGGATCTGCATCGCCACCAGATCACTCCTTGATAAATTCGACTGCTGTCGGATACGCTGTACCACCCTCGCCACCGCCTTTCATCCCTGCACTGTCTACGCGTCTTTCTTTAGCATCTTGCGGTACCCCGCCTTCAACTCCTTTTTCACATCCGGAAGCTTGCGGCGCTGCGGCAGGTTTTCCGGGGCCTTGCCCGTGTTCTCGATCACCAGCTTGCGCACGGCATGCCCCACGGACTGGTGCGCCTGCTCCAGTGCACGCTGCCCGGTGATGCCCTCGTTGTTGATCTTCTCCTCCGTCATCGTGGTGCGGAAGAGATTCGCGGCCAGTTCCGCCCGGCTCATGTGCTCGAACAGGTTTTCCTTCTTCACCCGGCGCTTGCGGGCAAGCTCCACATTGAGCATGTTGTACATGCCCCGGTAACCCGCGTTCATGAAGAAGGCGTAATTCTCGCCGCCGTGCTGCTTGAACGCGCTGGAGAGGGCCTTGTTGCCATCCTTGATCTCCTCGCGGAACGTCAGCCGCTCCACATCCTCGCGCTCCGCAAGCTCGATCTCGAACTGGCGCGTCATGGCGGCAAAGTAAGCCTGGGCGGCGGCCACCTTCGGGTGCTTCGGGTTGCCGTTCATCACCGTCAGGTAGCAGGCGAAGCGCGAGAGCTTGAAATCCTCCCCGGTCGCATCCTCCGGCTGGTAATGGCGGAAGTTCTCGTAATGGTCGATATTCAGGGCCATGCACGCCTTCACGGCCCGGTCGAGGGCCTTGCGGAAATCCGGCCATGCGTCATAGCCCATCATCCGCATCAGGTCGCTTGCCCACCAGAAGGCCTGCCCGTTCTGCTGGCGGAAATCCTCGAACGTCAGGCACGATCCGCCGTCATCTGGAGAAGCTATAACCGCATCTGTTTCCATCAATGAATCCTTTTGTTTGCCAGTGACTGAATGGGCATGAAAGTCTGTACCGCCTGCCCCTGCAAGTCAAGCCCCGCCTTTCATCCCTCAGCTTTCATCCCCATCCCCATCCTCCCCCTCCACCCCATCCTCCCCCCCGGCCTCGCCAGCCGCCTTGGCCGCTGCCGGGGCGGGGGCCGCTGGCGATGGGCGCTGGCGGCCGGTGCAGGCGTCGAGCTCGCGTTCCTGCAGCTCCAGGAGCATCTCGAGCATCGGGCGGATCAGGTACAGGCGGCCGCGCCCGGCCTGCGCACGCGGCAGCGCCGCCAGAAGCTCCGAAACCTCATGCTCCAGCCACTCCCGAGAGACCTCCCGGTACTGCGCCACAGCACGCGTGCGACCGCTGCCCAGATGCAGCGCCTCCCCGAGCGCCCGCGGCTCAAGTACCCTGGCAAGCTCCGCCGCATACGCCGCGTTCAGATCAACGCTTGCAGGGGTGTTTTTGGAATCTGGCCTTTTGCTTCCGGGGGGCTTTCCGGCAAATGGCTCATCGTGAGCCTTTTTACTTTATGTGTAATTTCTATTCCCCCAACGCACTATCAATCATCAGCTTTACGGCCCGCAGGCACTTGAGCAAATCATCCCGCTCACGCTCTGTTTCCTGCAACAAAAGCCTGACCTTCTGGTTCGCGCTCTGCTCCAGATGCATCTTCTTCAGCAACTGCCGTTCTCGATCTGTTTGTCCTAATGCCTGTGCATATTCATTCGCATCCGACACCATTCTACCAACGCGCGTATCGCTATCCTCGCCTGTGAGCAACTCTGCCGGAGTGACGTCCAGCACTTCAGCAAGACGCATCAGCTTATCACCACGGGGTACTGATCCGTTGAACCAACCTGAAACAGCAGCTTGAGAAACACTTAAATGCTGCGCCAGATCAACCTGAGTTATGCCTTGTTTCTTAAGCAATTCCTTTAGGCGAAAAGAAAAATCAGTATTCTTATATTTTTCGCTTGCACTCATATCAGTTTGCTTATACTCTTAGCGCCATGAAACAAAAACCCACGAACACAGACGACGAAACGACGATGATGAACAACGACACCGTGATCGGGTTATTCCGGCTTCGC
>JFJP01038912.1_pt1 | contig 15164 bp, 10 predicted proteins | sample 431651 | NCBI WGS metagenome assembly JFJP01 (sample SAMN02602958, study PRJNA72255) | Microbial mat metagenome, whole genome shotgun sequencing project. | biome: fresh water; feature: sink hole; material: water; isolation source: purple microbial (photo- and chemosynthetic) mats found in...
CAGGAAAGTGCTTCGAAATCGGCAATTAAACATACCGCAACCGTTTGTAGCCATTACTCCACCCATCTTGGGATCAGATATTTCTAATAATCCCAATTGAAATTTACTATGTAAGCCATTCCCATTGTTCCAATCAAATTAATATCTGCTTTCAAAGGCATAGAATAAAGGTGAAAAAGTATAAAGTTTTTAAGGCAACGTTAAATAATTGGAGTAAAAGTTGTGTTATGTTGTATTAAAATGATTAGAAAAATTGCTAAAACAGCGTTTTTAAACATTTTTTGAAGCAAACATAATCTAGATATGATAAATTCAAATAATTGAATTATTTTTTTTTATTTATATTTGCCCATATTATTAACAATTTCAAATAATTAATTATGATTCAAGTAAATGAGTATTTTGGTGGAAATGTAAAGTCATTAAGCATTCAACAAACTGATGGAAATGCAACAGTAGGTGTTATTGCAGCCGGAGAATATGAATTTGGAACTTCTTCTGTTGAGTATATGACCGTGGTGTCGGGTAAAATGGAAGCAATGCTCCCTGGCGAGAATAGTTTTAAAATGTTTAATGAAGGTGAAACATTTAAGGTTGAAAAGAATACACGTTTTAAAGTTAAATGTAGTGCTGATACAGCTTATCTTTGCTTGTATCGTTAATAGCCAACAACCCAGCTTTTAGAATATTTAACTAATTCCTTTTTTTTATGAAAATTCTAGTTCAATGTGTCGCTTACACTCTTGTATTGGTTTTATTGTCATGTACTAATAAGACTGATAAACCTGTTAGCTCTTTAGAAGTAGCTTTTCTTAATCCACCTATTGAAGCGAAACCAAGAGCGTTGTGGGATTGGGTGAATGGAAATTATGATCTAAAAAAAATTACCTATGAATTAGAAGAAGTAAAAAAACAAGGAATGGGAGGGATGGATATCTGGGATATTTCTTCTGTTGTGGATGAAGATTCGGTAGTTCCTGCCGGTCCTGCCTTTATGAGCGATGATTATGTTAAAGCTATAGTGCATGCCATTAATGAAGCTACTCGGTTGGGACTCGATTTGGGTATCATTACCGCCAGTGGTTGGAATTCTGGTGGTAATTGGACTAAATCAGAATATGCCACCATGGGGCTTTATGAAACCAATTATCAAGTTTCAGGCCCAGGAGTAAAGAATTTTCAAATGCCGTTTCCAAATATGGAAATGCTGTCAAAAAATAAATTTGATACTTTGCTAATTAGAATGGATAAATCAGGAAAACCGATTTATTATCGCGATATTAAAGTACTGGCTATGCCCGAAGGAAAAACGTCGTTCTTGAAAAACGAAGTTATTGATATTACTGATAAAATGGACTCTTTGGGAAATATAAGTTGGAATGTACCTAAAGGTAAATGGAAAATCATACGTTATGTATGTACCAATACCGGTCAGCCTATGTTTTCATGCACTCCCAATAGTGTTGGTCCAATGATCGATCATTTTAATCCCGATGCCACAGTTGCTCACATTGAGTACTTCACAAGTCGCTTGCTAAAACATTTAGGCTCTTTTGAGGGTACGTCGTTAAAATATCTTTATTCTGATAGTTACGAGGTAAAAGGTTTGTTATGGACTGAGAAAATGCTGGAAGAATTTAAAAAACGTTTTGGCTATGAAATGGATTTGTATATTCCCGCATTATATGGAAATATTGTTGAAAACGAAGAAATAACATCTCGTTTTTTATACGATTTTAGAAAACTACTTTCTGATCTGATTATTGAAAATCATTATGTAAAGGCTAAAGAAATTTGTAATAAGTACGGTCTGAAATATGCAGCTGAAGCTGCAGGTCCTGGTGCTCCATTACATAATTGTCCTTTTGAATCGCTCAAATCTTCTGGCTCTCTCGATATTCCAAGAGGTGAATTTTGGCACAAAACTTCAGGTCGAAAGGGCGATGATATTTTGCAAGTAATTAAAGGCGTTGCCAGCGCTTCTCATATTTATAATCAAAAATTTGTTGAAGCCGAAGCTTTTACCAGTGTTTGGTTGTGGCAAGAAGGTCCAGGCGAATTAAAACCTACTTTAGATAAAGCTTTATGCGAAGGTTTGAATAGAGTAATTTTTCATACCTTCCCGCATGTTCCTGAAAGAGCAGGAAATCCGGGTTGGGTGTATTCTTTTGGTACTTTAGTTAATACAACCCGCATTTGGTGGCCTAAAGTAAAACCGTTTATGGATTATACTGCCCGTTGCAGTTATATGTTGCAACAAGGAAATTTTGTGGGTGATGTACTTTTTTATTATGGCGATTCTACCCCCAATTTTGTAAATCCAAAGAAATTGGGAGTTTCTGTTCCTTATGGTTACGACTACGATTATGCTAATTCCGATATTATTATTAATAAATTAGATGTAAAAGACGCTAAACTCGTGTTGCCTCACGGTCAATCATACGAGGTATTTGTTCTTCCCAATGTTTCTTATATGGATGAAAATGTAATTAACAAAATTGAATCATTGGTTTCTAAAGGTGCATGGATTATTGGTCCAAGGCCAACCCGATCGCATGGTTTAGCTAATTATAAAAAAAGAGATGCTTCTGTTCGCGCTATGGCTGATAAAATATGGGGTAATATAGATGGAAAAAAAATAACAGAAAACACTTATGGTAAAGGAAAAATATTCTATGGAGTTAGTTTGGAAAATGTTTTGAAATTAAAAAATGTACTTCCCGATTTTATAGCTCCTCATACCGATTCCACTTACACTGCCGACTATATTCATCGCAATATCGACGGTACTGATATTTATTTTATTAGTAATATTTGCAATAAAGATACTTCATTCTATGCATCATTCAGAAATACCAGTTTAGTGCCAGAGTTATGGCATCCTGATAAAGCGTATATATGCAAAGATGTTTTATACAAAAAGACGGCTACGCATACTTCAGTTTACCTTTCTTTGCAAGCTAATGAGTCGGTATTTGTTGTTTTTAAAGATAAAACAGGAAATGCTGCTATTGAAACTCTAAAATATAATGGCCTTGTGTTGAGTGAAGATAATAAAGCGGATATAGCATGGCCGCATATACAATATTCTGATAAAAATATAACATATAAAACAACGGGAGAATACGAAATAACTAAAACAGATAAAAATGTTTTCAAAGTTTCATCTAATAATAAATCTATTCTAGTGGATGGTGCTTGGGATGTGTATTTTGAAAAGAATAAAAAGGCTCCTGAAATGGCTACTTTCGATTCACTTTATTCTTATTCAGTTTCCACCATTGATGGCATTAAGTATTTCTCAGGTATTGCCAAGTATCAAAAATCGATTTCAATAAAGAAAAATAATGATTCAAAAGTGGAAATTGATTTGGGTATTGTTGAGGTTGTTGCGCATGTGTTTGTGAATAAGAAGGATGCGGGAATAATTTGGGGCTTTCCTTTTAAAGCCGATATAACTAATTTTATTGTTGAAGGAGATAATATTATAGAGATTGAAATTGCAAATACTTGGATCAATAGACTCATTGGCGATTCGTATCTGCCTAAACAAGATCGTATAACGAATACAAATATAACCAGAACTCCCAATGCTTGGATGTATAAGTTTAAAGATTTACCAGATAGTAATTATCCTTTGAGATCTGGCGGACTGTTGGGCCCTGTTACTATAATAACTACTAGGAATGTGGCGAAATAGAGTATTATTATTATTATTGTTATTTTGTGCAAGGCTTCTCATTGCACAAAATAACAATAATTTAGTGTATTTAGATCAATTAGATTTTTCTCAAATTATAGCACATTATGGTACGCCGCATATCAATCAATCATTTGGTATGTTAGGTATTACCATTCGTTCTCAAAGCTTTGAACGAGGTTTGGGTGTGCATGCACCTATTTCTTTTTGCATACAGGTAAATAAAAGATTTCATCGTTTTCAAACCATTATTGGCATTGATTCTGAAATAACTTTGCGCCAAAAACTTTTGCTCAATAACGATACTCCAATACCCAATTATGTATATGGGATTCCTAATCATTTAGTATTCAAACCTAATGATTTTAATCAGGGAGCTTCGGTCATATTTAAAATTTCGTCAGAGTCTAAACTTCTTTATAAAAGTTCTGTTTTACACCGCAACGATCAACCAAAAATAATTGATCTAGATATTAGTGATTGCAATCAATTATTTTTAGAAGTTTTACCTTCCGATGATGGTTCTTTTAACGATCATGCCAATTGGGCTATGGCACGTTTGATTTTTAAAGAAGATAGCCTAAAAGGACTGCCTGAGGTTACTAATAGTAAAGAAGATATATTCGTCAATCATATTGGTTATAAACCTTATTCTTTTAAAGAATTTTTATACAGAGGGAGTAAAGCAGATTCTTTTATGCTTATAAATGCAGCAAATAGAGTTATGCAGCTTAAAAGCAGTGTATATAAAAAAAATAATTTTTATGCGGGTGATTTTTCTAACTTTAAAGTACCTGGAAAATATTATATTTTGATAGGGAATCTTCGTAGTGACGTTTTTTCAATAGATGAAAATGTTTATAGTCAAGTATTTTTGAATAATCTGGAATTCTTTAAAAAGCAGCGTTGTGGTCATCCTGAAGCATGGAATGGCTTATGTCATAGCGATGATGGAAGAGAAGATAGTACGGGTTTATACAAAAATCTTTCAGGTGGATGGCATGATGCATGTGATTTACGCAAATGGTCTGCGAATATCGGAAATATCATAGCTTTAGAAAAGGCTTTTCATTCAGCGAATGCAAGTGTTAAAAAAAATATTTTAGATGAGATTCGTTGGGGAAATAAATACTACCATGCACTACAATCGCCGAAAGGTTATTTGATGAATGGTTGCGGTACTGCCAAAAAAGATAACAGGTGGACAGACAACAAAAAGAAAAGTGGCGACGAAAGATTATATTTTTCTACTCCCACTGATACGGAGATACAATTACAATTTGCCCTATCTCAAATACTTTGCGCCCGTTTGTTTTTTAAGGACGATGAATCATATGCCCATATTTGTTTGAATGCTGCTGAGCGATGCTGGAGATGGTTGCAGGTTAATAATACCATGACCGATTCAATTTTAAATCCTGTTCAATTAGGTATTACTTTGTCGCTGTTAAGTACATTTTATAAAGCGAGTCTTGATGAGTCCTATTTACAAAAGGGAAATCAATATTTACTTAAATTGAATGATTTACAAGCAAAAAATGGAGATCTCGCAGGTTGTTTTTTTCATGATACAATAAATAAAATACCGCATTCGGAATTATTTAAAGGTTCTTGGTTTATAGTTGGCTTGTGTGATTGGCTAGACATAGATCATAAAATTATCAATAAAACATTAGCTAGAAATATGCTGGAATTGAATTTGGAATATTTGAAAAGAGTTTCTTCATTTGATGATTTTGGTTTTATCCCTGTTTATGCTTCTAAAAATAAAGCTGGGTCTAATTTTTACATGGATAACATACATTTTCGTTACTTTTATCCAAATCCCGAAGATAATTCTTATTGGAATGGAACCAATCCCCATCTATTATTTTATGCTATTGGCTTAAAAAGAATGGGTTTTATTCTGAATGATTCTATATGTTTTCAATTGATGCAAAAGCAATTAGATTGGGTAATGGGTAGGAATTATTTTAATGTATCGTTTATAACAGAAAATGGATACCGCCACCCCGATTTGTTCAAAACAGGTGAATTCACTCCGCATACTCCTTTAATTAATGGAGGAGTGATGGCTGGCATTGGTGCCGACAAAGATGGGAAACCTGTTTTAAATCCGGGTTATTGGAATACCTGCGAATATTGGAGCCCTGCTGTTGCCTGGATGTTGTGGCTTTTGGCCATACAATAAACTGTCTGGCTGATCAACATGAAATACTGAATAGACTCATTAATAATTTTTTAATTTTTAACTTTTTTAACTATTTTAGTTTCATTTTCGAAAAATATAATAACTTTGCTCTAATTACTAATCTTTTTCTGCAGATGATGCTGCGCAGTGGTATGAGAATGTTAATATTTTACTAACCTAAATTTTTAAAATGATGCAAATCTTAGTGGTGGATGATTCAGCATGTGACAATACATTGCTGAAAAGGGTGTTGAATGCTGAAGGATATGAAGTGGTATGTGCATTTAATGGTCAAGAGGCTCTTGATAGATTAAAAGAAATAAAACCCAGTTTAATTATTTCAGATGTTATGATGCCTGTAATGGATGGTTTCGAATTCTTAGAAAATATGAAATCGGATGATCTATGTGCAAAAATTCCTGTTATTATGCTTTCTTCTGCTTCCAGTGTAATTCGCACTGCAAAAGAAATGGGTATTGAAGATTTCTTAAGCAAGCCAATAGATAAAGAATTATTATTAGAAAAGGTAAAAAAATTAGTAAACTGATTTTACCTTGTAAAAATTGGCGTTGTTGCTGAGGCTATAAATGAAAATCCATTGCCGGGTGAACTATTTATGATGTATTCGCCATCAATAGATTTCATTCTGTTAATGATATTATTTATCCCCATGCCTTTGTGTTCATTTGTTCCTGATGTATTTATTTCCATCCCGCAACCATTGTCCTTATAACTTAAGTGCAATTTACCTTTCTCATAAGTTATATGTATATTGATTTGGCTGGCTTTAGCATACTTTAGCGTGTTGTTTATTAATTCGTTTGTAATCCTATAATAAATTAATTCAATATTAGGGTTCACTTTAAATCCTTGTAAATTCTGATGAATTACAATAGGAATTAAATGCTTCTTACTTTCAGTTATTTGATTGATAGCTGAAACCAAACCATAGGTGTTTAAAGTATATGGACTTAGATTATTCGACAATTCTCTAATGCTACTAATTCCATTCTGAATTAATTTTTGTATACTATCCATTAAAAACTTGTTTTTCTCTTGGTCATTACTATCCTGAAGTGAATTCATGTACATTCTTATACTAGATAGAATTGGCCCAAGCTCATCATGTAAATCTTCTGATATACGCCGGCGTTCATTTTCTTCCGTCTCAATTACCGAATCAATGAGTCGCTTTTCCATATTAAGACGTTCGGTAATATCTCGAGCTATTGTTAATATTGCTTGCTGTCCTTCATATATTATAAGTTTAGAGTTTATTTCCAAGGGTATCACGCCACCATTTTTACAAATCATTTCAATGGATGTCGGTAATACGTTTCCGGTTTTTTCAAGCTGAACCAATCTTTCTTTCATTATTTCAAGATACTTTTCAACAATTACATCGCTAACTTTGTAATTGCTTATATCATTCTTCGAATAACCAGTAGCATTTTTAAAGGCTTCATTGGTTTCTATAATATCTTGCTGGTAATTAGTTATAACAATGAAATCAATACTGGAGTTGAAAATATTTCTGAATTTTTCTTCGCTTTTTATCAGGTTACTAAACATTAATTTGCGTTCCGATCTAATCTGCGCTTCTTTTATCTCACGTTCTAATGCCGGAACTATTCGTATCATATTATCTTTCATAATATAATCATGAACGCCTGCTTTCATCATACTTACAGCTATATCCTCGCCAACTGTGCCCGATAATAAAATAAAGGGTGTCTCTAAATCATATTCTTTATAAATGCCCAACGCTTCTGAACCAGAAAAACCAGGCATGGCATAGTCACTTATAATTGCATCATATTTATTGTTTTGGAAGCATTGCCTCAAGCCCATAGCATCATCCACTCTGGTCATATCCAACTTGTATCCTTCTTTTTGAATGAATCTTGATAACAAAAATGCATCGTCTTCGTTATCTTCTATCAACAATAGTTTAATTCTTCTTTCCATTTCTATTAAATATCTTGTAAGGTTTCATTAATATACAACCAATATTTACCAATGTAATTTACCGATTCTACAAACTCATTATAATCAATAGGTTTACGGATATAACTATTGGCGCCGTGCCGGTAGCTTTCTTTTATATCTATATCTTCATTAGATGTTGTTAATACAACAATTGGAATTGTTCTAAATTTATCTTCTTTTCTTATCGTCTTTAAAAACTCTAAACCGTTAACTTTGGGTAAATTAATGTCTAATAAAATTAATTTTGGAAGTAATTCTGGTAATACATTATTTAAATAACCTATTGCCGATGCCACATCATACTTGAATTCAATCGTAACATTCAAGTGATTTTTTTTGAATGCCCTCAAAGTCAAATCAATATCATCTTGATTGTCTTCAATTAATAAAATATTCCTATGCTCCATGAATGTTCAACTTGATGTATATACTTGTTCCCATATTTACTTTGCTTTCTGCAAAAATCTCACCTTTATGTAAATTAATAATTCTTTGAACAATAGATAAGCCAATTCCTGTTCCTGGAAATTCACTGTTGTGATGCAAACGCTGAAAGGCTGTAAATAATTTTTCTTTGTATTGCATATCAAACCCCGCACCATTGTCTTTTATAATGATGTATTTAATACTATCTTTATAATCTGAGTATACTGAGATCTCGGTATTCTCATTTTTAGAGGTGAATTTCCATGCGTTCTCTAATAAATTTGATATGGCTATTTGCAATAAATGGCTGTCGCCTCTTACCATTAAATTGTCTTCTATTGATATTGTTGCTTTTCTTTCAGGTTGTGAAAATCTCAATTCTTTTAATATACTATTAGATAAAGCAGTAATATCAACTATTTCTTCTATTATAGTATGTCTACTTATTCTCGATAGCTTTAAAAGATCGTTTATTAAACCCGACATTCTGCTTGTTGCAGTTCGTATTCTTGCCAATACTGCTTTTCCTTCCGTGTCTATATTGCCAGAATAATCTTCTATTAATATTTGACTAAACCCGTCAATACTCCTTAATGGCGCTCTTAAATCATGCGATACAGAGTAACTAAAACTCTCCAATTCCTTATTGATTTGCTGTAAATTTCTCGATTGAGTTTCCAATTCTTCATTTTGATTGCTAATGATGGAATTTTGTTGCTCAAATTTTTTCGATAAATTCAGTTTGTTTCTGTATAATCTAATTGTTATTGAGAGTAATATCGCAATCACTAATGATAAGAACGATACTAAATATATGATTTGTCTTTGATTCTTTATTATATTTTGCTTTATGCCCAAATCTTCCGCTTGTGATTTAATATTCTTCTTTTGAAAAATAATACTATCTTTTTGAAATGCTATTATTTCTTCTTGTTTCTGAATGTTGTTTATTAATTTTTTTAATTGTTTATTCTTTTTACTTACTTCAGTATTAAGTGTTTTTAATGTTTCACTTTGATTAGTAATGTCTTTTAATTTATTGTCTATTTCAATACTTAAATTTTCAAGAATAGCATTTTGATCATTAATGCTTAGTTTTTGAATACGGATATAATCATTTTGTATTTCTATATCTTTCAATTGCTCAATAATTCTTAATTCTTGATTTTTAATCATCTTTAATTGTTCTTCTACTTTTGTTTTTTCTTTTCGCAATGAGTCCTCTGAAATTCGGTATAAATTACGTAAATCTATTTCAGTTCCTCCTAACAATAGTATTGAAGGATCTAATTCCATTCCATTTGCCGATATATTTCTCTTATTTGTTTCAAAACTTAAACGAGTCGATTTGGTTAAATCGTACAAAAAATTAATCATTATAAACGACTTACTGTAACTATTGTTGGAGATTACAAGTATTGGATTTACGCCAATCGATTTTTTTAGTTTACTCAAACTAAATGTTCTAAATTCGTTTAGGTATAATGCCTGTACTTCCTTAATTTCACTATAATCGTATGATTTAAGATAGATGCATTTTATAGGTTTATTGCGTACTGTAGTGTATTTTTCTAATTGTCTTATGCGATTAACAATAAGTGAGTCTTCTTGATAAAATCCAATTCTGAAACTGTCTAATTTTTGCTCATTGGGCCAGGTAATATTCTGTGCAAAACGGATGATGAATACCGATTTTAAATCATCCATCCTAATTGACTGTCCTTGCATTGCTAGCAATGCAATTAAATTTAAAAAAATACTAAATAGTATCTTTTTCATGCATCATTATTAATCTAAATTGTCTATTCTTACTGCTGAAATCACTTTTTTCACCCTTAATAGCTTATTGATTACAGCATCTAAATGAGCATTGTCTTTTACGATTAATTTAATGTATCCTTCAAAATAACCATTGCTGCTGTTTAAATTTACAGAAATTACATTTACTTTTAAATCTTTTGATATAACATCGGTAATCTTGCTCAATATACCAATCTCATCAGAGCCTTTTACTTTTATTGCGGTACGAAAAAAAGACTTGCCATCACTGCCAGCCCATCTTGCTTTAACCATCCTATATCCGTACAATGATAACATTTGCTTGGCATTTGGACAATTTATCTGATGAACTTTAATGCCATCATTGATCGTTACAAATCCAAAAATATCATCTCCAAATGAAGGATTACAACATTTAGCCAACTTATATACCATAGTGGCTGCCTTCTCGTCTATCAATAAAGTATCTTCTACTTTATTTTGTAATGAAGGAATCACTTTTTCTATTGGAACTTCTCCAATTTTTTCAGCGCCACTGCCCAATTGTTCACTATTAATCTTGAATATAGTTTCCTTAATATCGGTTAAACTTATTTTTTCAGAGCTAATTAAATAGTAAAAATCGACAGATGTCTTTAGTTTTAAATGATGTATTAAATTATTAACTAGTATATCATTATAAGGGATTTTCCAATTTCTTAACCTGCGCTTGAATATTTCTTTACCATCTTCAGCAGCTGCAAGCAATTCTTCTTTAATAGCGAGCTTAATTTTATTTATGGCTTTGGAGGTAATAACAAAATCCAACCAATCATTTTTAGGCTTTTGATTTTTTGATGTTATTATCTCTATCTTATCACCCGTATTTAAAGTCTGACGTATGGGTACGTTTTTTCCATTTATTTTAGCACCAATGCACTTACTTCCAACATCTGAATGTATTTCAAATGCAAAGTCCAACACCGTAGCTCCTTTCGGAAGCTTTTTCAATTCGCCCTTCGGAGTGAATACAAATATTTCATTGGAATATAAGTCTAATCGCAAATTATCAATAAAATCGATCGACTCTTTTTCAGGCGCTTCTAGTATTTCTCTTATTTTATCTAAGAGTTTATCTAAGTCAACATCTGCTTGCTGTCCTTTATATTTCCAATGGGCAGCCAAACCCTTCTCTGCAATCTCATTCATTCTTGCTGTACGAATCTGTACTTCAACCCATTTACCTGATGTAGTAACAACCGTTGCATGCAAGGATTCGTAACCAGTTGATTTGGGAACAGATATCCAATCCCGCATGCGTTGAGGATTCGACTGGTACAAGTCTGTAACTATGGAAAATGAACGCCAACAATCTGATTTTTCTTTAGATGGTTTTGATTCTAAAATAATACGTATCGCAAATACATCATATATTTCTTCAAAATCAATTCCCTGCTTGTTCATCTTATTCCATATCGAATAAATCGATTTGGTCCTGCTCTTTACTTCAAATTTTAACTTCTGCTTTATTAGGCCTTCAATGATAGGTTGCGTGAAATCTTTAATAAACTTGTTTCGTGCACTTGCCGTTTCTTTTAGTTTGGTTTCTATCAAAAAGTATTTTTCCGGATTTAAATACTTCATAGATAAATCCTCAAGCTCTGATTTTAAATTATACAAACCCAAACGATGACCTATGGGCCCATATAAATCAAATGTTTCGCGGGCAATTTTTAATTGACTTTCTTTTGTCTCATGATCTAAATTACGCATTACAAACAATCGATCAGCCAATTTTATAAGAATAACCCTTACATCACTTACTAATGTTAATAATAACTTTCTGAAATTTTCTGCATTACTGCCAGAATGAGCAGTATCAAAATCTGGAATTTTTAACAACTCCTGAACCAGCAAAAATATCTTTTTATTAAAATGCAACTCTATATTTTCTATAGGAATAGTACCAATTTGCACAAATTTGTATAGCATAGAAGCCGCCAGTGAATCTTCATTTAAGCCCAACTCATTTACCGTTACTTGAGCAACCTGCAAACTATGTAAAATCAATGCCTCATTTCTACAATGAGCACAATTGGAACATGCATCATCGATAAAAGAATATATTTTCCTAACCAATTGCGTTTCAATAGGCTGTGGAGCCATGCTGCAATATCGAACCAAACGTCGGTATTGCGATAAAATATGATTGGGAATAATTATTTTTTTCATACTATCTGTAAAGTCCAGCACCTACACCTAATGTAAATACTGAATAATAATCATATGTGTAATCTGCATAGATGGTGAAGAATATAAATTTAAGTCTAGCACCAATATTGTAACGTAAACCGCTATTATTTCGAATATCCATATTTATTGGGTTATTGATAACCTGAGCATCACCAACTTCTAAATTACCAGTTGCTGTATTTACTGTTGGAAATGGATAGTTTCCTTCTAATGATAATTTAGTACGAGTATGACTATATCCCACACCTCCGTATACATTAAATAAGGGTAGGGTAGAGGAGGCAATTAACATACCTGTGATACCTTCAACATTCATGGCCATTTGCTGATTGTTGAACATTTTTGTGGTATTATAAACAATATTCATAGCACCTGAATTTAAAGGCTGATAATTCACATTGGATGTAGTATTAAATCTGGTATATCCCCCTAAAATACTTACATCCATTGGTATTAATTTATCCATCGGTAAGTATTGAAAAATACTGTGTTTAAGGCCAAATCCATATAAACCTAATTTTCCCGCATCAAATAAATTTATATCGGGTACATAGCGAAACATTAATTCTGTTCCTTTTAAAAAACCTACATTCAATTGCAACATAGGCATTGGAAATATTCGCATGCCCGTTCCAGAAGGTGTATTAAAGCGAGCAATTTCATAATCATTGCCAGCAATATTTTCCGTATACACTAATTGAGGTCCTTTTTCTCGAAATTTCCCAGCAACAGTAGGTGCCATATTATCCGCAGGATTAGCAAGACTCAAATTTTCTAATCCAATACTTGAAATATCAAAAGTTTTATCTGCTGAGGGCGCAATACCAGTTATAGTAGAGATATTAACGCTAAAACCAACCAACTTATGTGGTTTTGCACTATTGTACCAACCTCCATTTAAACTGGCTCCAAACATGTTACCCCAAGGTTTAAGATAGGCTTCAAATAACTTACTGGCATCGGCAGTTCCTGCTCTTAAAAAATCTGTTTGTACAAATTTTTGAGCCTTTAAACCTAAGCTACTAGCTGCAATAATAATAGCTAAACCCAATATTCTTAATTTATTTTTCATATTTATCTTGGTTTTATATTTCAATTCCTAAAAATCGGAATTTTATTTGTTATTTCCAAATACTCTTAGCCTTATTATTGCAAATAATTCTTATTTTTGTTCAATGGAAAATACCATACATAACAGGCCTTTAGCCGATAGAATGCGACCATTGAAATTAAGTGATTACAAGGGTCAATCTCATATTTTGCAGGGTGCTTTGGGAAAAAGTCTCGATAAAGCAATGTTGCCATCTCTTATTTTGTGGGGTCCTCCAGGAACAGGAAAAACAACCTTGGCTTATCTTTTGGCGTCACATTTGAATCGAACCATGTATGTTTTAAATGCTATAAGCTCTGGCGTTAAAGATGTAAGGGAAACTATTGAAAAAGCTGAAAAACAACGTTTCTTTAATGCTGCTGCACCCATACTTTTTATTGATGAAATTCACCGATTTAATAAAGGTCAACAAGATTCTTTGCTTCATGCAGTTGAAAAAGGTATAGTGACTTTGATTGGTGCTACTACTGAAAATCCATCTTTTGAAGTAATTGCTCCTCTGCTTTCTCGCTGTCAGGTATATGTATTAAACCATTTAAGCGAACCTGAAATGAAAGAAATCCTGCACAGAGCATTAGAGCAGGATTCTGTATTAAAAGAATTTACAGTCAATATTGCTGAATATGAAGCATTATTTCAGTTGTCAGGTGGCGATGCTCGAAAATTATTAAATACCCTCGAATTAATCGTCCTATCCGCATCTATTAATGGACATATTGAAATTACCAATCAGAATGTGTTGGAAATAGTTCAAAAAAATATTGCTCTATACGATAAAGGTGGCGAGCAGCATTATGATGTTATTTCTGCTTTTATAAAATCAGTTAGGGGTAGTGATCCTAATGCTTCTATATATTGGTTGGCTCGAATGTTAGATGGTGGTGAAGATATTAAATTTATTGCCCGCAGGTTGATTATTCTCGCAGCTGAAGACATCGGACTTGCAAATCCAAATGCTTTGCTTATTGCTCAGAGTTGCTTTAATGCTATTCAAGTTATAGGTATGCCCGAAGCCCGCATTATTTTATCTGAGGCTACTATTTACTTAGCTACTTCGCAAAAAGGAAATTCAGCTTATTTGGCTATTGATAAAGCACTGGAATATTGCAGAAATAATAAGGCGCATCCAATTCCATTACACTTAAGAAATGCGCCTACGCAGCTAATGAAAAATTTAAATTATGGTGCGCAGTATAAATACCCTCACGATCATCAAGGAAATTTTGTTTATCAATATTATTTGCCTGATGATTTGAAAGACATGAAATTCTATCTACCCCAAGATAATCCTAAGGAAAGAGAAATAGATATTCGTATGAAATCTTTTTGGAAAAAGTAATATATATATAAACTACTAAAAAAACAGATTATGCAAAAAGCTATAATATTATTTATAATATTCGTTACTCTGTCAAGCGGTAAATGTACTTTAGAAGATTTAACAATTGAACGTCAGAATTATTCTGGTACCAATCTTAGAATAGATGGTGTTTATTATAACAAGCCTGATAAAGCCCACTTTTTTTTATATCGAAATGGTGTTTTCTTTTCTGGAGGTTCTGGTTTTAGTGGCTCAATTAGTGAATTAATAATGTTTCGTTCAATAGAGGAAAATAATAGCTCTATGAGTAAACTGCCTTATTGGTGGGGTGTTTTTAGAATTGAGAATAATGAAATTGTAATCGAAAAATGGATGTCAGGAGATTCCTTTAAATATAGAACTCATAAGTTTGGTG
>JFJP01042972.1_pt1 | contig 15164 bp, 5 predicted proteins | sample 431651 | NCBI WGS metagenome assembly JFJP01 (sample SAMN02602958, study PRJNA72255) | Microbial mat metagenome, whole genome shotgun sequencing project. | biome: fresh water; feature: sink hole; material: water; isolation source: purple microbial (photo- and chemosynthetic) mats found in...
TATTCAATGCTTCGAGAGGTGTAAGCATGTTGATGTCGAGGCGTTTTATTTCGTCGCGGATTTGCTTGAGCACCGGATCGTCGAGTTGGAAGAATGAAAGTTGGAAACCTTCACGACGCTCACCAATGGTTGCCACCGGTTTCGATAGGGTTTTACGCTCGCCGCCTTCCTCCAATTGTTTGAGAATTTCGTCGGAGCGTTTCACCACACTTTTGGGCATGCCCGCCATGCTTGCTACGTGAATACCAAAGCTATGCTCACTTCCACCGCGCACCAGTTTGCGCATAAAAATCACTTTGTTGTTCACCTCACGGACTGTAACATTGAAATTTTTGATCCGGCTAAATGATTTTTCCATCTCATTCAACTCGTGGTAGTGCGTGGCAAACAAGGTTTTAGCTTTGTGTCGCGGGTGCTCGTGTATGTGTTCCACCACAGCCCATGCTATCGAGATGCCATCGTAAGTGCTTGTGCCACGACCCAATTCATCAAAAAGTACTAAACTTCGTTCCGAAAGATTGTTGAGGATACTTGCCGACTCGTTCATCTCAACCATAAACGTTGATTCGCCCATCGAAATGTTGTCGGACGCGCCTACACGTGTAAAAATTTTATCAACAACGCCAATAGTTGCTTCATTGGCAGGCACAAAGCAACCAGCCTGCGCCATCAGCACTATCAAAGCCGTTTGCCTGAGCAGAGCAGATTTACCAGCCATGTTGGGTCCGGTAATGATGATTATTTGCTGGTCTTTATCGTCGAGAAAAATATCGTTGGGTATGTAAGGCTCGCCAATGGGCAATTGCTTTTCGATAACCGGATGTCGCCCTTGCTTTATTTCGATGCTGTGCGAGTCGTTTACGGTTGGTTTTACGTAGTTGTTTTCGTTTGCTAACCGGCTGTATGCACACAGGCAATCGAGTTTGGCAATCATGGAAGCGTTCACCTGAATCGCCTGTATGTACTCTGATATTCCGAGAATTAGGTCATTGAACAGCTTGTTTTCTATTTCAAGGATTTTTTCTTCGGCGCCAAGAATTTTGGTTTCATATTCCTTCAATTCGTCGTTGATGTAGCGCTCGGCACTCACCAAAGTTTGTTTGCGCACCCAGTTTGCCGGAACACGGTTTTTGTAAGTGTTGCGCACTTCAAAATAATATCCAAACACCGAGTTAAAACCAATTTTCAACGACGAAATGCCTGTTATCCTTGCCTGTTTGATTTGCATCTGAGCGAGATAATCCTTGCTTGAAAAAGCGAGGTCGCGCAGCTCGTCCAATTCAGCCGATACTCCTTTGGCGATAACACTACCTTTTCCGAGTTGATTGGGCGCATCGTCATTCACTTCCTTTTCTATCCGGTCGCGAATGGTTTTGCAGGGATTGAGTTGCTCTGCAATGCGCTGCAAATTGATTTCATTCGATTGTTCGCACACCTGTTTTATAGGTTCGATGACAGTAAGCGCATTTTTCAATTGCACCACTTCGCGCGGTGTGGCTCTTAGTAGCGCAATTCGCGAAATGATGCGCTCTAAATCACCAATTTGCTTGATATAACCATCGAGAGTCTCTTTGGTTTCGCTGTTTTTCATTAAAAAATCCACTGCATCAAGACGTTCATTAATCGGCTGTACGTCTTTGAGTGGCATGGCAATCCATCGCTTGAGCAACCTGCCGCCCATGGGCGAAACCGTTTTATCGAGAACATCAATCAGCGATTTGCCACCTGCCGAAAGTGGCGATAAAAGTTCGAGGTTGCGGATTGTAAATTTATCGAGCCACACAAAGCGTTCTTCCTCAATGCGTGAAAGTTGTGTGATATGGTTTATTTTCTCGTGATGTGTAAGATCGAGATATTGCAAAATAGCACCGGCAGCAATTATACCGTTGCGCAAATTTTGTACACCAAAACCTTTCAGTGAAACTGTGTCGAATTGTTTTAATAATCGCTCATTGGCAGCACTTTCGTTGAAAACCCAGTCGTCGAGCATGTAAGTATAAAACCTGTCGCCAAACGATTCGGTAAATTGCGCTTTCTTAGCCCTTTCGTACAAAACCTCTTTGGGACTCATGCTGTTGAGCAGCTTATCAACATATTCGATCCTGCCTTCGGTGGTGAAAAATTCGCCGGTCGAAATGTCGAGAAAAGCCACACCAGCCGCCTGCTTGTCGAGGTGGACACAGGCTAAGTAGTTATTTTCCTTGTTTTCCAGCACATTTTCACTGAGTGTAACGCCGGGAGTTACCAATTCGGTTACGCCACGTTTCACAATCGTTTTGGTCATTTTGGGGTCTTCCAACTGATCGCAGATAGCCACACGCTGACCGGCACGAACCAACTTGGGCAAATACACATCGAGCGCATGGTGCGGAAAACCTGCTAATTCGATAAAAGTAGCAGAGCCATTGGCGCGTTTGGTCAGGGTAATGCCAAGTATTTCAGATGTTTTAATGGCATCAGTCGAGAATGTTTCATAGAAATCGCCTACCCTAAACAGCAAAATGGCATCGGGGTGTTGCGTTTTGATGCTGCGATATTGCCGCATCAATGGTGTGTTTACGAATTCTGAACTTTGTTCTAACAAGACTATGGGGTGTTTAAGTTTTCTTACAACTTTTAATTTTGATAATTCTTCTTATAAAAAAATCTATACTTGCTCAGATTTTTATCTTCGAACAAAGCAGTGAAATTGTCGGAAGAAATCACAAACTGTTCGTAGTCAGCAGAATTAAGCATCCCAAAAACTTTTTGATTATCCTTAATTGCTTCGAGGTAGTTCAGCGCCGATTCCTTGCCATTAATTGTTTTCACCGTAATGATTCTGACATCCTTATCGAGATCAGCAACACTTACATTAAACTCTATCACTTCAAAATTTTCCAAGTTATATTTCTCAATTTCGAATTTCATGCGGTTTAAATCAGCATCTAATCGTTTCACTGCAACCACATAGAAGTGTGGTGCCGAGCGCTCAAATTTATAAAGCTCAATTTCCTGCTCCGAAAAAACCACCTCAGGCTCACTAATACCACCAAGCAAACGCAAGGTAGCCATTGCCGGATTTTTAATCTCGCTATCCGGATATTTTACCACAAGCTCTTCAAGTGCTTTTTTCAGTTGTTCGGTGTTTGGAGATTGCGTTGCGCCTATTGATAACGCATTCAAATACATAAACTTAGGCATTAGCTCATTATCAGGATACTGTTGTAAAACGTTTTGGTATTGGCTTAATACAGCAGGATAGTTTTTACTTTTATAATCGGTATAAGCTATGTCGTAGAGTGCTTCCACTTTTCGTTGAATTTCTCTCAATTCGCTCAAATAGTTAGGGTTGGTAAATAATTTAGCATATTTACTTTGCGGAAATTTGCTAATTATCTCGTTTTTATACCGGTTGCTTTCTTGCTGGTCGCCCTTCGTCTCATAAATCTGATACATAATATACAAAACTTCCACCACGTAAACGTTGTCGGGATAGCGACGTATCAATTCGCTAAATGTCTCAATAGCTTTGTCGTAGTCCTTTAGTTTTTCGTAATAAGTACGACCGGCTTTCATATAAGCGTCAATAATACTTTCGTGCGACAAGCGCATGAGCGAATCGGTGAGCGGCAGGTCTTGCGTGTAGTATTCCTTTGATTTGTTGTCGAAAACACGCTCACTACTATCGGCGCTTATGCTATCAATGAGTGCGGCATCCATCACAATTGATTTGTTGGAGCGTCGCCAGTTGTCTTCCAGTTTTCGCTTCCCCCATTTTTGTGCAAACTTTGATGCCCCCATCGAAACTAAGGACGGATTGTAGAAATACCATTTACCTTTAACATTTTGCATATCACGCAAATCCTGGTTATATTCCTGCATGTCATACGAAGAGCGTGTCATGTTCATTCGCTCTTCTTCTGCTTTACGCTGCTCGTCTTCCTTAATAGTTTGTATTATTTCATCAATTTTAGCATTACGCTCTTTTTCGTCCATCAAAGCCCAACGCTGCAAACTGTCTTCGCGTTCTATCGTTCCAAGACAGGTAACTAAATCGGTAAGATAATTAGTTTTCAAAGCAATATCAACGTAACCGGGATAATTTTTATCGAGGTGCATTATAGTTGTATCGTAATAAGCCTGAGCCATTTGATATTGTTTTTTACCAAAATAAATATCGGCTAATGCCAAACAGGAAACCGCTTTTTGGTTAAAATTATTTACGCTCGTTTGTACCGATTGCTGGAAGTATGCCATTGCATCCTCCATTTCGCCAGCTTTATAAGCAATATTGGCAAGCGCGAAATAAATTTGATCTTTATAATCGGAGTTTTTCTCGTCTTTCAACATTTTTTTAAGTTCATCTATCAATCCCTCGCTGCCTTTACCGCTATAACATATCGCCCTGTTTATTTGCGCATTGAAAGTCATTTCGTAGGGTGGATTTGTTTTTATCACCTGTGTGTACATATCAGAAGCTTTTTTAGTATCACCGCTTTGCTGGTATATTTGGGCTAAGATAAATTGGTAACGGGCTTTTGCTTTACGTTTTTTCTCAGCGGTGATAGCTTTTTTCAGATATGGAATCGCTTGGTCGTAAAGCTCTTGTTTAATATAGAAGTCAGCATAAGTTAGTTGTAATTCTTTTTTCTTTAATTCTTTCGGAAATTTTTTATCGGCTTCAATCAGGTCGAGGTAGTTTTTAGCATTGGCATATTCAGGCGATTCGCAATAAGCCCGTACTATCCAGAGCATAGCGCGGTATTTCGACATTTCTTTTTCGTAGGTTTGCTCCACATATTTAAGGGTTTTAACAGCCTGACTATAATCATGTTTGTATAATTGTGCCTTAGCCATAAGCATGTAACTATCATCAACATAATAGTTATATTCCGGTCTGTTTTCAAATTCTTTTTGTTGCTTCGATGGTCTGATTGTCTTGCTTTTGTGCTTAGGACGTGCAGTAATGGAGTGTTTGTTAATGAGTTTGGCAGTTTTCTTTATGCAGTTATCCATATCGCCTGAGGCAACTCCGTTTTGCTCTTTATCGCCGAAAATATAGATAGGTAATACTCTGGTATAATTGTCCTTATAGGAATCTTCTATACTTTTCACACCTTTTTTAAAACTCTCGGTACCATTGAAATAAACGTTGTATTTTGCGTTTACATTATGGTAGGTACGGGTTAAAACCGTATTTTTTTTTGTTGAACAACTGCTTAGTACCAATAATAGCGCCAACACCAAATTGATTGCGCGAAGAGTTTTTTTTCGGAATACTTTATTGTACATTGTTGCTGAAAATAATTCGTGATAATAAAACTATGATAAATAGACTATTAGAAATATTCGAATACTATAAGATTGATTAAGAGTACACGTATAAAACTTTTTTTTCGCAAAAATATTTTATTTATGCGAAATTTAGTAGTAATTAGCAATTTTGTTGCGAAATTTGTGCACAAATCTAAATGGTTAAAAAAAAATTAAGTTGAACTATCATGGAAAATGCAATTAAAAAGGGATTTATATACATATTCACCAACGAATCGCTCAAATATTTGAAAATTGGGAAAACCATGCTCTTACCCGAAGACTATGCGCAAGAATTATCCGAATTTGAGGGCATACCTTCACCATTTCTTGTAGCACATTATCGGTTTTTCAACGATATTGACGCAGCCGAAGAAATATTACATGAAAAGTTTAAGCATCTCAAAATAAACGACCAACGCGATTTTTTCAATGTTGCTATAAAAAACGCTATTAAGATTGTGGATCGATTGGCGTTCGACAAATTATGCAAAGACCTTGGCAAAGATTCGGTTACAGACTCAGATTTTAAGCGCCTCGAAAATGAATACGGCTACGATCACATTAGAGCCGAAATGCGTGAACAAAACAATATTATTGATAATTATGATGTAAAAGCCTTGCGGCGCGAATTGAAAAAAGAGAAGGCACAGCATCTTCAGCTTCAGCGGGTTGATGAATCTAAGACAAAAGATATTAGGCGGTTGAATAACCAGATTATTGGGATGACTGACGAGGTGAAAAGGAAAAATGCGCAAATGGATAAGATGAAGTATGAATTGAATTGTAAGATTAACGAACTTGAGCAATTGAAGCAGCATTTTTCGGAGAATAACATTGATTTTACCGTTACCGGCTTAATGAGCGAGTCTGATTTGGAAAAGGAATTTCGCTATACAAATTTGAAAAAAGCATTGCGCAATCCGTCGCGAGTGTTTCGCTTAGAGATTATTAACAGTGAGCTAACGGAGGTGCCTGCGCAAATTGCCCAGCTTAAAAATTTGCAAGAGCTTTGCCTTTGGGGAAACAAAATTACGGTATTGCCTGAGGAGTTGGGCGAGCTGGTTAACATGCAATTGCTCTATTTATCGGAAAATGAGTTGAAAACAATACCGGGTGAGATATTCGAAATGTCGAATCTGATAAAGTTAGACTTGAAAAAAAACAGTTTTACCAACATTCCACCAGAGATTAACCGGTTGAAAAAATTGAAAGTTTTATACCTTGCCTACAACCAATTAACTTCGCTACCCGAACAAATCGGCGAATTAACCAATCTCGAAGAGCTTGATTTAAAGGAAAACCCGATACATCAGGAAGAACGCGACCGAATTAGAAAATTGCTACCCAAAACACAGATACGATTTTGACAATTGAAAAACTAAAAAATAATCGGCTACACCCGTAAAGTAGGGCAGGATTTGACGATTTTCAAGATTAATATTTTGAAAACCAAATGAATTCCGTCAAAAATAGAAATGTATGCCCAATTTTATATAGGTAGCCAAATAATCAACAAATGGATAATATTGTATCGTCGGATAATTCGAAATTCGTAATTTAATTATAACCTGATTCCCAGAAACTTATTAAATCCCCAGTAAAATAACCCAACTACAATGGATGATTTTATCAGATGGTTTAATACGATGGATACATCGGATTCGGCTTTCACAACTTGCAGAAAAAGAAGAGGAAGCCATAAAATTAAAGTTGGATACAAGATGGATAATTTGAAAATTCGATGGATATAAAAATTGTAAAACAAACCGAGAATCAGCATAAAGAGGTAAGCACCTGCAATTCCAAAATTTGCATAAGCTTCGCCCAGAGGACTTAAATTCATTGAAGTACCTTTCAATAATTCTTTACCGGTAAAGCGCTGAAAATTCTCATGCCCACCGGCTTTGGCTTTATTGGGTGCCAGAAAACGAGGTAGTAAGCTGGCTTCAAGTGCTTTTCGTATAGTTTCGCCATTTGCAAAAGGCTCTTTCGATGGGGTGTGACTCATGATACGAGCAATAATCCAACCTTGATTTATTCGGGTAACTAACGATTTAAAATTGCCCTCCGAAAGCATATATTCCGGGTCTTCAATATGTTCTAAAACTAAATCGGTAAAAACTGCACCTGAGGTTTGAGTCGTTTTTCCGTACCAGACATACTTCCGAAATTCAAATTTCACTGTTTGAATGATAAAAACTAACGAAAGCAATGCTAATGAGTACCATAACTTTCGCATATCAGAAAACTTGAGCAGCAATGCAATAATAATAAACATAAAACCAAGCCAGAGCAATAATTCATGAAACATGGCTTTTCGTATGGTTTCTAAGAAGAACCAACCTATTACAAACGAAAAAATCAGCCATTTGCGGTTTCTATCAGTAAGTATTAAAAAATACAATCCTATAAACCGAACACTGGATACCAGCACAAGGAAAAAACGGAGGAACCCCGGCACAACATCAACAGCCAAGTTGGTAATGATACCTATACCAATCAAAATTAAATCTATATTTGGATATTGCTTCAAATGTTCTTTGGCGTCATCAAGGAGGTCTTGTTCGTTCACAGTCTTTATCCAAAATGGCAGATACAGACCGACAATAAAAAAGGATGTTGCCGGAAAAACCAAATCCATGTAGGTTATTTCAGTAACAGCCATGTAATAATATTTACTGTCTGGATAAAAATGATAAGCTAATACAGGCCCAATAATCCATTGAAGCAAAGCTATCAAGATTATAAGGTCTCTAACTTCTATTATATGCCCCAGCTCGAAAAAAAATTTTACACAGAAAAAACAAAACAGTGCTACGCCTAAAATAGAAAAAATAGCTAAACCGGAGACGGAGAAAGCCAAAAGAATTAGCGCAACAAAAAAACTTACAACCAATGCTTTGCCTATATGATCGGATACCTGCATGATTTACTGAGTAAAACTTTTACTAATAGATTGGTACACTATATTAAACTGGGTTTCAAAATTCATTCCATCGGTGAAATCGTGTCGTGCTTTTTGCGATAAGTACTGGTAATTACCGATAATAGCCTCAATTTGTGCTATAAACGATTCTTGGGTCAGATCGGTAAAAAATGTCCATTCAAAACGCGATAAATGTTTGCGATAGTGGGCATCTTCGTAGAGTATAACCGGCAAACCCAGCGCCATACACTCGTATATTTTGTTGGAAGCTGTGCCCCCTGTTGTATAAGTTATCCGATTTGGAATATGTGTTGCCAAACCAATGTGATATTGAAGTAGTAATTCTGGTAACTTGCTGATAGGCACAAAATCAATTATGGTCAACCGGTGTTGCGTATTATGACTTTGTGCTATTTCCAGAAGCTGTTGTTTATACAGTGGTCGTATTTTGCCAATAAGCGTAAGCGAAATATGTTTTCCACAACATGGTGCGTTTAAAAAACTTATAATTTCTTCAAAACCATGCTTTTCGCCCAGCGAACCATGATAAAAAAGTTTTACGGTATCACCGATAACAAAATCGCTTTTTTGGTACTGGCTATAAAAAGCTAAACGCGGAAAGTTAGGAATAAAAAAATACTTGCCACTAAACTGCTGCAAAGGATAGTATTGTTCGCGCTCACGAGCCGGAAGTGAAAAGAAATCAGCTTTTAGCAGGGTCGAATGTTCGTATTTGGCAGCAAACCAGCTTACCGAAAATTTGCGACAAGCTTTTATATCTGGCACATCGTGGTTGTGGTACCATAGTGCCGGTTTGGGTTTGCAGCCAAACATATCTGCAATTTTAAAAGCAAATAATGCAATAGCATCATATACAACGATTAACTGTGGACGTTCTGTTTTCAAATTACTAATCAGTAGCCCTACAAATTTAATGAAAAACCAAATCTTCCGAAAGAATGGTTGCTTTTCAACATCGAAAACAGAGAGATATGGCGTAGCGTAGCGAAACTCTACATTAGCAGGATAGCTAAAGTGGGTTTGCAATAATTGCCTGCAAATAACTATTACCTTATCGCAGCGCAACGCCCATTCCAGTATAGCATTAAGCGTAGGTGGGTAAGCTTCGGGGTGAGCATATTGTGCAATAACAATTTTCATTTTTTGTAGGTTAGCTAACAGCCATAAGCTAAAAGCCCTTAATAAATTGTGAATACGAATTAAGTTTACGACGTAGATTCTCAACATCAAAATTTTTAGCAAAAAACAACAATTCCTCTGCAAATTCAACAACTTGCGTCTGATTGAAATCTGCACCAATGCTTTTCATTTTCTCGCCAAACTGTTTTATGTCGTTTATACGGTTACTTCGGTTTGCAATCTGTAATAAAGGTTGCAATTCTGCATCAATCAATGCTTTAATTTCGAGTACATGATTCGATTCTTCAATTGTTAGCTGCTTATTTCCGGCTGTTTGTATGTCAGTTTCAGCAACAACAGTTTCAATCTGATGTGGCAAAAATTTCTTAATCTCGTTGTAGAGTGCAGATTTATAGACCGGTTTTTGTAAATATCCATCAAAACCGGTTTTTTTAATTCGTTCCTGCTCTTCTTTCATTACAGAAGCGGTGAGGGCAATTATTGGAATATTGCCTAATTCATGTTCCATGTTTTTAATCAAAGTAGCCGCGCGATGTCCATCCATCACCGGCATTCGTATATCCATCAGAATTAAATCGGGTTTACATTGCTGGGCTAACTGTACCGCAATTTCGCCATTTTCAGCTTCATAAGTTTCTAATAAAGTGTTTCTAAAATACTCTTTTACCAATTTTCTGTTATCCTCCACATCATCAACAATTAATATCTTTGCTTCACTAAATTTAATGTTATGAAAGCTATTGTCGAGTTGATCGAGTAATTTTACATTCTCGGCAGTAGTTGCCACTGCCACTTGATGCAAGTTGATTTCAAATTTACTCCCTTTGTTCAATTGGCTTGTGAGTACAATTTCGCCACCCATCATATCAACCAATCGCTTGGTAATAGCAAGTCCCAGACCAGTACCGCCATATTTTTTAATACTCTGGTTATCTTGCTGTTTAAACGCTTCAAAAATACTTTCGTGTGCATCGCTCGCTATGCCAATGCCCGAGTCTTCAACTGAAATAATCAAATCGAGCTTGCTTTTAATTTCATCTGTATAGTTTTTATCAACAGAAAGTTTTATAAAACCCGACTCGGTGAATTTTACAGCATTACCAATTAAATTGAACAGAACCTGCCGTAATCGTATCTCATCTAACAACAGACTGTTAGGGATTTCGTCGGCAACGTGGATAATAAAGTCGAGTTGCTTATTTTGAATTTCAACCGCAAAAATACCGTGTATCTCATTCAGAATAGAATTGAGATTTATAGGTTCATATTTCAAATTAAGCCTACCGGCTTCTATTTTTGATAGATCGAGTATGTCGTTGATGAGCGTTAGTAAATTTTTACCACTCGATTTTATTGAGCCTAAATAGGTTTTCAATTGCTTATCGGTTATCAATGTGTCGAGAATTTCGGTAAATCCGAGTACCACATTCATCGGTGTCCTTATTTCGTGGCTCATATTTGCAAGGAATTCACTTTTGGCACAGTTGGCGCGTTCAGCTTCTTCTTTGGCTTTTTTCAGCTCACGCTCGGCGTGTTTTTGTTCGGTAATATCCAATATCACACATACTAAACCTGCTACATCGCCTTGCGTATCTTTGAATGAAGCTTTGGTAAAAACAACTTCACGGTCATTGCCTTCACAATCTTTAATCACTGTTTCATATACTGTTGAACCGGAACGATTTATTAGCGCCATGTCTTGCTCAAGATACGTTTGCGATACCGGATTGTTGAAACGCTCAACTATTGTTTTTCCGATAACCTCGCTGCGGGTAACTCCCGTAAACTTTTCAAATGCCGGATTACAACCAATATACCGTCCCCTATTATCCATGTAAAATACCGGATGTGGTATAGAAGTAAGCAACGACTCGATTAGTGTCAATTGGTTTTCGAGCGCTTCACGCACATTGTTACGTTCTGTTACGTCTTCCTGAAAAATTATAAACTTGGTAATAATACCTGTTTCGTTGATAATGGGATATATATAGGTGTACAACCATAAATATTTGTTATTGATTTCAATTTTATACTCCGATTTCCATTCCTGATACCTAAGCAAGACAGAGAATATTTTTTTATTTTCTTCCGGCGAGATGTTTAGAATGTCGCTTAATGGTTTACTTTGAGCAACTTCTCTTTTTTGTTGAAATATTTCCTCGAATACCGGATTCACATACTCCACTCGTCCTAATGTGTCTGTAATAATAAAAATAAATGGGCTATATTCAATAGCTTGCGATAAATTTTGTAATTCAGTTTCTATTATTTTGCGGTCGGTAATATCAAAAATATACCCGTCAATTAGATGTTTTCCTTCGTTATTTATAATTATTCGGGCACTCAGCGATAGCCAAATTTTCGATTTGTCCTGTTTTGTATAAAGATATTCAAAATCGCGGACATGGTTATGTTTCTCTAATTGTAGCTTAAATTTACGCGACAGCTGCGAATCGTTATATACCTGTTTGATTATATCGCACTCTGCACCAACCATCTCGTAATGCTGGAGATAGCCTAATATTTTAGCGGTTTCGGGATTTACATTGATAAAATGGTTATCGAAATCTGTTTGAAACAAACCAATAGGTGCTTTTTCGTACAAAAACCGGTATTTTTCCTTGGCATTATGCAATTCGTCTTGCGTGGTTTTTAATCTGGTAATATCATCAATTATTAATATTATTGCTTCAATCTCGGTATTTCGATTGTATAGTGGTGAAAATGTAACTGCTCCCCAACGAATTACGCCATCTTTTTGCCTAAATTTACATTCAAAAGGCATATTATTTTGGATTCCCTTGGTTGCGTTTTCGATTCGTTGTTTTAATGCAATCTGGAAATCTTCCTCAATCAAACTATAAAATGGTATATTAATCAACTCGTTGCTTGTGTAGCCCACCATAGTTTGCCATGCTGTATTTACCTTTTCGTGGTAGCCATCGGTTTTGATAACAGCCATGCCAACTGCTGCATTTTCAAAAATCGCTTGCAAGCGCTCTTCGCTAAATTTGAGTTTTTGTTCCGCATTACGACGTTCCGAAATATTGCGAACTGCTACTACCCGAACACTTTGGTTACGATATTTTTGCGAACGTGCCCATATTTCTATGGCTATTACACTGCCATCAGCCTTTATCAGCTCAACTTCATAGGGGAGTTTGTAATCTATTCTTATTCGCTCCATTAACAGCTCATGATATTTTTCGGGTATAAAATCGAGAATCGTCTTTCCTACAACCTGCGATTTTAAATAGCCCGACATACGAAGCAGTTTTGTATTTGCACCTATAACAACACCTTGACTATGAATAAGAATACCATCGAGCAAATTAGTAGCCAGTTGGCTTACAAAAGTTTCATTTTCGAGAAGCGACGTTTGTAGTTTCTTTTTTTCGCCCCGCAACTCATCTATTAATTCAATCTGACGATTATAACCTTCTTGTAATGAGGTTAGTTGCTTGTTGTGGTGATGTATCTGTTTTTCAGCAGATTTTAACTGTTGCTGCAATTGATAAAAAGTTCTAATTAGTAACAAACCAAAGCTTAACGACAATCCCAATAAAACAATGAGTTGGGTATTGACATTAAAAATACTCCATGCCACAGCCAATAAAAGAAAAACTAAACTTAGCAAGGAAATCCATGATGCAGAATTATCTTTTTTCTGGATTCTAATTATCTGGACAGTTATAAGTAAAGCTAAAGCTAAAATAAATAGACTGTTGTGTATAGCAAATTGTTTGGATAATACAATGGGCTGGAATATAGCTACTACTATAATTACCAAACTAATAAAAAGATAACCCATGCACAGTATTTGTCGAAACCGGAGTGTAGTCTGGTAAACCAAACTCGAATACCAAAGATAGGCGGTGTAAATGGTAGATAATCCAATGATAATAAGCAAATTTGTCAAATGTGCATTATTTTGGTCTAAAAAATAAGTTGCAGCATACAAAAGTAGTAGTCCGACCAATAGTGCGCTAAGTGCAACCTGTTTTTGTAGCGATTTATTTTCAAATATGCGTAGAAAAATAATTTCAATCGCGGCAATACTGAAAACGATTGTACTTTCGGGGCGCGGTAAAAAAAATAAATCAAGCAAATTCCCAAAAACCACCGCGACTAAGCCAGACAATTGAAATGGACTGACGATAAATGAATCATCAAAATTCAGTATAGTCAATGGCACTAATACTGGAATAAAACCGGCGAATTGTCGGAGTTTTTTAAATGGCTGGTATTGAGTTCTATTTGACTTCACTGTTTTAAATAATTTTTACATCGCTAAATTAAACATTTCCCAGCAAAATCTATACGGTTTTTTTAGAAAAGCATGCAAGTTTGCTAAGAACAGGAATTTTGAATATGTTTTGGAAATATTAACTAATTCTTGTATTTTTGATTGGAAATAAACATCTATGAAACCAGTTTGATAAGCTAAGTTTCCAAAAGCTTAATGTTTTTGGAAATTTGATAATAAATACGTTAGGTTTTGAAAACGTAATATATGTTAGCTTTTTATACTGCACTATCTATTATTTTATAGGCATCATTCCGCTTTTAGCAACTTCGTAATTCAAATTATTGTATGAAAATCCAAAAAATCGCGCTTCTAAGTATCCTCTTTTTACTGATTATCAGCAACACATTTCCGCAAACCGCGAAAATGAAATTTGAATACCTGACTGCTGACAAAGGCTTGGCAAGTAACCGAGTAAGAGATATTCTTAGAGATAGTAAGGGTTATTTGTGGATTGTTTGCGAAGGTGGGCTATCAAGATACGATGGCTATACAACTCGCACTTTCAGTAACGATCTGGAAGACAGTACAAGCCTTTCCGATAATGTGCCATTCTGTATTTTTGAAGACTCGCAAAAAACACTTTGGGTTGGTACGTCAAATGGACTTAATGTTTTCAATCCTGATTACGAGACTTTTCAACGTTTTTACTCCAATCCCGATGCCCCTAATTCATTGAGCGCAAATTTTATATTTGATATTACCGAAGACAAAGCCGGTAATGTTTGGATTGCAACCAATAATGGTCTTAATCTTTGGAATCGTCAAAACAATGATTTTAAGCGATTCTTTATCAAGACAGAAGAAAAACATCTGACTTCCAATTCAATAAACTCAGTTTTTATTGATAACAAAAATAAGATTTTCGTTTCGGGTGCAAGTAAGTATATTTTTCAATTTAATCCGCAAAACGGAATTTTCACAAAAATAAATAATGAGCCGGATACTTTGCCCGGAAGCGTCAATAAGTTTATTACTGTTGATAATGCTAACATTCTATGGATAGCAACAAATTTTAGCGGCTTATATCATTTTGATTTAACCACGAAAAAACTCTTCAAATATTCGACAAATGGCGATGGTACGGGAACTAACCTTGCTTCGCTTGAAGGTGTTTTACTATTGAATAACAATTATTTGTATATACCGGTAAATCATGGTGGTATTAATATTATGAATCTGAAAACGCGCAAGTTTGATTACCTTGTGTTTGATGAAAATGCAGAGAATGGTTTGAATAATAGCGGTATTTGGAAACTATATCAAGATACGGAAAAAATTTTGTGGGTTGGTACATCGGCTGGTGGTGTTAATTATTTCAATCCAAAAATGGAGCGATTCAACACTTTCAGGCACAGCAATAAAGATGCGAATAGTTTAATTTACAACACTATTTATACACTATTTGAAGATTCGTACGGACTTATCTGGATTGGTACCGACGGAGGTGGTATAAGTGTGTACGATCCTCAG
>JFJP01039028.1_pt1 | contig 15163 bp, 10 predicted proteins | sample 431651 | NCBI WGS metagenome assembly JFJP01 (sample SAMN02602958, study PRJNA72255) | Microbial mat metagenome, whole genome shotgun sequencing project. | biome: fresh water; feature: sink hole; material: water; isolation source: purple microbial (photo- and chemosynthetic) mats found in...
AGGTTTTTGAACCCGGACCGGCACAGATCCTTTCTGCGACTTCCTTCTGTAACATTCCCGCTATCTCCACAACCTTGTCCCTGTGCTTCAACACCTTGAAAAAGATCTGTGTTGAAATGTTATATGGAAAATTTCCGATAATTGCCAGTTTATCAGGATAATAAGCATCTAAATCCATTGACAGGAAATCACCGGTCAGTATAGTCTTAAGAGCAGGGAAGTTGGCATGCAGATAGTGAACTGATTCATTATCAATCTCAATTACCCTGAAATCGGGAAAGCCTCTTTCAATAAGATATCCGGTAAGCACTCCCATTCCCGGACCGATTTCCAGAACAGAACTGTATCCCTCCCCTGTCAGCGAATCCGAAATCCTTCTGGCAATCGCAGTATCTTTCAGAAAATGCTGACCTAGATTCTTTTTTGGGTAAACCTTATTCATCTTATTAAATCAATTAAACGCAAAGTTCGCAAAGATTTTACGCAAAGTTCACAAAGAACAAATTATTAAAAATGTTAGCTTAGCGTGCTTTGCGCCTGCTTAGCGCGCTTTGCGGTTAAAAAGATCTTTTTAGACTCAAGGAACCTGATAAACTTCTTAAGAGTATTAAAATATAATGTTACAAACAGGAAGATTACCATTAACCAGATAACAATAATATCAAAGATCAGTGTGGAGATCCGAAGGTTTCCGATCTGTTTGTAAGGTGCAAAAAAATGAGCACGTCCCCACTTCGATCCGGGCTTCATCAATACAGGATCGGCTTTTTGTATCAGCTTGTCTTCCGAATCATATATTTTATTGGTCGAAAGCCTGTTAAGAACAACATTTGCAAGGTTTTCATTATAATCCTTCTCCCTCATTTCAATAAATTTATCCTCCCCCATGCGAGCCGATATTTGTTTAAAGAGGGAATCCCTGGTATTTGAAATAGCCCTGCTCTTTATCCTGAAAGATGTCCGGAGGCTATCGAGAAAGAGTTTTGTCTCACTTCCAACATATTCATTGAACTCATTATAATTCAGATTATCAGCCCACTTACCTGGTAATATGCCTGATAATGATGAGAGTTCATTGACATGATATTTTATTTTACTGAGATTTTCAATGGTATATTCACTATACTCCGGAGCCTTGTTTGCAAATAGACATTCATTTATCTTCACTTTAAGTGTAGGAATGAGGAATGAAGCATACCAGTCATTCTCGCTTATCTCCATATCATACCTGAAGAAAGGCTTTTCGAATCCGTTGCTCTTATACTGCTCAACACATAATGCTTCGTAGGCCCATCTTGTGACCATAATATCTCCTACTACAGGAACATAAATCTTCTTGCTCATTGATTTATGGAGTTCATCATATTTTATCATTGCCCCTCCAAGAAGTAACATAGGGACAAGAATAAGCGGTATTAGGATATAAATGCTTACTGCTGTCCGCATACCGGCAGAAATATTTAGACCGAGCATATTCCCGAAACACGCTGTTGAGAAGAGAATTATCCATTGCTGTAATAACATCCCCCTCACTTCAAGTATAGAGTTTGCAACCAGAACAAAAGACAGTGACTGAATTGCTGAAAGTGCAAAAAGGAAGTTTATCTTCGACAGAAGGTAACTCAGTCTGCTAAGGTTAAGAAACTTTTCCCTTTCAAGAATCTTTCTGTCTCTGAAAATCTCTTCGGCACTTACGGTGAGTCCAATAAACAACGCAACGATAACTGCCATAAAGAGGAAAACGGGGTAATTCTTATTGGCTGCAAAACTATATGCACCGTTTTCGCTGTACTTTGAAATATAACCCAGAATAAAAGCAAGAAGCGGAGCTTCAACTAAGTTAATAGTCATATACTGCCGGTCGGCAAGCTTTCTGGTTATATTTCTTCTTATAAATGTCTGTATCTGATCTATTTTTCTGGGAACTCTGAAGTTACTCGGAGGAATAGCAGATTTTTCAGGTTTATCTCCGAGAACCGGCATCATCTTTTTCTTGTACTTCTCATTCCATTCTTTCGGACTAACCTGTCTCTCTTTTCCCGGGTGGCCCGAATTATCAATGACTTTTACTTCAACAATATGTAAAATATTGTCTGTCTCAACATTGCCGCAGTTCGGACATTCACTCTCAGCAGCATTAGCCTGGGAAGTCTCAGTTTTAAAATATACAAGTGCCTCAACAGGATCGCCATCGTAGATCATATAACCGCCCTTGTCGAGAAGCCATAGCCTGTCGAACATTTTTATTATGTCGGAAGAAGGCTGATGAATAATTGCAAAAACAAGCTTTCCCTGCAGGGCCTGATTTCTTAGCAGGCTCATAACCTTCTCAGAATCAAAGGATGACAATCCTGATGTTGGTTCATCAATGAATAAAACTACCGGCTCGCGCATCAGTTCAAGACCTATATTTAGACGCTTGCGCTGACCACCGCTTACCTTCTTATTCATAAGGTCGCCAACCTGAAGATCTTTAATTTCATAGAGGTCGAGATCCTGCAGGACCTTCTCAACTGTACTATTTAATTGCTCTTCATTATAATCTCCAAAACATAACCGGGCGTTGAAATAAAGGTTCTGATAAACAGTAAGTTCCTCAATAAGCATATCATCCTGGGGAACAAATCCGATCAGACCCATTAATTCTTCTGAGTCTGAGTTTATATCATACCCGTTTATATACAGGTTACCGGAGGTAGGTCTCACCTTGCCATGCAACAAATTCAGCAATGTAGTTTTACCAACACCGCTCCCACCCATAATTCCAATAAGATTCCCCGATTCTACTCTGAAATTCATCTTCTGAAGTCCGTTATCGGAGTTTTTGAACAGGAACTCAAGTTCGTGTCCCTCAAAGACTATTTTCTCAGGGAATTTACGGGAGACAAATTTCTTGTAGATTTTTGAATAATAGATCGGATCAATTCCCTGCCCCTTAATATTTACTCCCCGCTCCAGGAGGTAAGGCCTGCAGGCAATTATATCGCGACCCTTAAAATAGAGTACCTGTGGTCCGTCATATGTGAACAGAAGCGTTCCGGTACTCTCAATGTGCATTACAACAAGATGCCCCTTAAACCCTTTTAACCTTATATGGCGCCATTTATCATAATTCTTGTATAATCCGGCACCCGAGTTCTCAGGATTATCACTTTCAATTATCAGAAGGCAATCGGCAGTTACTTCATCATATGAACGACCGATCATAAATGCTGTGGCATTGTCATACTCCTTCTTGGAAATGTTAAATGTCCGGGAAACAATATCAATAATTGTTTTTTCCTGCTCGGAGATCATTCCATCCTCAAATGCAAACTCTATGAGCTGAAGAAAAACTATCATCCTCTCTTCCAGGAAAAGCCCCTTTTTGATCTGCCTGCAGATATTGGTTATCTGAAATGAAATAAGAGACTCGTCATCAGATAGTTCCGCCTTGTCAACACTTTTAAGCTCGTTTGAATAGAACTCGAGATTATTCTCGAACAGGGCATAATATTCCTCTTCCAGCTCACGGTTAAGATATCTCCTCAGGTAACTGCGAAGGATCTTCTTGCCCCTTGAAGATATTCCGGCCGGATTGATGGTCGAGACAATGGCAAAAATGTGAATTAACGCAAGAAGTACTGATTCCCTCATATCAACAACAAGTAAAAAAAAGACCGCAAAGTCAGCTACTTTGCGGCCCAGTATTTATATTCAAACTATTGTACTATTTTTTCCCTTACTTCAGTTATGACTTTAGTTATGTCTTTAATATTCTGTTCTGTAAGACTGGTGCCAAATCCTTCATATACCTTTTTAACGGGCTCAAGAATCTTAAGAAAGTCGCCTAAACTCGGATCGCTGGCATATGGTTCAGTAATATCAAGAAACAGTTCGAATGACTTTTTCTGCTCAAGTAAGTTCTTTGAGATCCCTGCAACCTGGTAAGCTGCTTCTGAAACGTGGGTGGTCAGATACATACCTTCAACCCAGGCACCTCCAACAACCAGAAGGGCAAGAGACTGCTGATCATTTTCACTCAGATAGGTATAAGAGTCATTGAATGCCCCTGTAAGTATCTTCACAAGCTCATCCCTGTTATCAAAGTTGGCTTTGATATTATCATACAACTCCTCGTTGTAGATTTTTGACATATTTAATTCATTTGAAAGAGATCTGATTGCATTCAAAAAGTTAATAACTTCCTGCTGTATGTTATAAAGGGTAGCATAACTAAGATCAGCACCATATACTCCAAGATTTATGGCACGGGTGGTACTGCTGAAATATTTCTTTGTATTCTCAACCGGATTGGAAATTCCAATTATATAACCAACCTCAAGTTCTGTAAGCATTTTAATAACCTCTGCAGAAGTAGGCAAAGGATATACATTCGATTCAATCTCATTCTTAATTGTCTGAACCTGCTCCAGTTCTACTTTTTTCTGGTCCTTACCCGCAGCTCTGTCTTTGCATGCAGTAAGACCAGTGAAACCAAGGATCAGCAATGGAAGTATAACACCTGCAAAAATCTTTTTCATCGTAAGTTTAGTTTAGTATTAAAAGTCTATTCAAATTCCGCCCATAAAAGTAAACAAAAAAATTAAATATAATCCACCTCCGCATTCTAATTTGAATAATCATCAGATTTAATGCCTGTTGAAACAAAATCTCTCATACATCTGCATTTTTTATATATCTTTAAGCCCCTGAATTTATAGCATTTTTTAATGATCTGGAACTTTGATGAGCCTGTTGCAAGAGAGGGGACAAACTGCATAAAGTATGACCTCCGGGAAGATACTTTCGGTGAGAAAGATGTAATCCCGATGTGGGTTGCAGACATGGATTTCAAAACTCCCGACTTTATCATGTCTGACCTCAGGAAAAGACTTGACCATGAAATCTGCGGATACTCCTACAGACCTCCGGAATATTTCACCTCCATTATTAACTGGATAAACCTCAGACATAACTGGCCGATTGAAAAAGACTGGATCTGCTTTAGTCCTGGAATCGTGCCGGCTCTAAATCTATGCACTCTGGCATATACTCAGCCCGGAGACAAGATAATTGTGCAGCCTCCTGTTTATTTCCCATTCTTTTCAGCTGTTGAAGCGCACGGACGTAAACTGGTTTATAACAAGCTCAAAGAGGTTGACGGGAAATGGGAGATGGATTTTGAGTCACTTCTCGCCTCTATTGATGAAAAGACAAAGATGATTATTATCTCCAATCCTCATAATCCGGTTGGACGTGTATGGTCGCCTAATGAGCTTCTAAGGCTCGCCGATATATGCCTTGCCAATAATATCCTTGTTCTTTCAGATGAAATTCATTCAGATCTGGTTTTGCCTGGTTATAAGCATACTCCCTTCGCACTGCTTTCCGAAAAAATTGCAGCTATAACTATTACATTTATTGCCCCCAGCAAAACATTCAATCTAGCAGGACTTTCAACTTCTTCAGTAATTATTTCAAATCCCGATTTAAGAAAATCTTTTACAAGGTTAGTAGATAATCTGCATATCGGAAACGGAAATATTTTCGGTACAATTGCCTCAATATCAGCCTATACTCATGGACATCAATGGCTCGATAGCCTTCTTGATTACATTGATTATAATATTGATTTTGTAGGAGATTATTGCAAAAAAATGATTCCAGAGATTATCCCTGTTATGCCCGAAGCAACCTACATGATCTGGCTCGATTGCCGTAAATTCGGGATGTCAGGAAAAGAACTGCAGAGCTTTTTTGTTAAATCAGCCGGAATCGGAATGAATGAAGGATCATCATTCGGACCCGGAGGGGAGGGTTTTATGAGAATGAATGTTGCAACAACACACCAGACAGTTATGAAAGCTCTGGAACAGATTGAAAAAGCTGTTTCAGGAATCAGATAATACAATTATAAATTACAGGAATGAAAAACAGTATAAAAGTAAAACTAACACTTGAGGATGGAACAATCTATCATGGCAGATCCTTTGGGGCTCCCGTTGCCGCTGCAGGCGAGGTGGTATTCAATACGGCTATGACTGGTTATCCGGAAAGTCTTACTGATCCTTCATACCGCGGTCAGATCCTTTGTCTGACATACCCGCTGGTTGGGAACTACGGCGCACCCGGAAAAACAGAAGAAAATGATCTGTTTCGGTTCTATGAATCATCGTCAATTCATATCTCCGGATTAATTGTTTCGGATTACTCATTTGAATACAGTCACTGGAATGCCACTGAAAGCCTCGGTGATTGGTTAGGAAGAAACAAAGTTCCCGGAATATATGGTATTGACACAAGAGCCCTTACCAAGAGGATCCGCGAAAAGGGTGCAATGCTTGGCAAGGTGGAACCTGAAGGTACAGAGATAGATTATTATGATCCGAATAAGGTAAATCTTGTTGCCGAAGTAAGCACACATGAGAAGAAAATTTATGGTACCGGTAAATACAAAATCCTTCTTGTTGATTGTGGCGTTAAGTATAACATTATCCGGAATTTGCTAAAAAGAGATACTACAATTATCAGGGTACCATGGGATTATGATTTCCACAAAGAAGAATTTGACGGACTGTTCCTCTCTAACGGTCCGGGCGATCCTAAGATGTGCGTAGCAACGATAAATAACATTAAAAAATCTTTTTCCGGAACCAAACCAATTATGGGAATTTGCCTGGGAAACCAGCTGATGGCACTTGCTGCAGATGCAGATACCTATAAGCTTAAATATGGTCACAGAAGTCATAACCAGCCTGTGCTGCAGGTCGGAACAGATAAGGCATATATAACATCACAGAACCATGGTTTTGCTGTTGATAATAAGACACTTGGAAATGACTGGGATCCGTTTTTTATAAATATCAACGACCAGACTAATGAGGGAATGAAACACAAAAGCAAACCATTCTTCTCTACCCAGTTCCATCCTGAAGCATCAGGTGGCCCGACTGATACTGATTATCTGTTTGATGTGTTTATTGAGAATATTGAAAAATCAAAATAAAACAATTTTAACGCAGAGAAGCGCTGAGGATGCGCTGAGAGCCGCAGAGATTAAATAATTAGCAAAACCCCTCTGCGGTTCTCCATGATTTTCTCTGCGATCCTCTGCGGTTAAAGGATCTCAATATAAAGATTGTTGATTCTATTGATTAGTCACATATTTCATCATCTTCTCCGCAAACTCATCAGCAGTAGTGTTTTTAAATGATTCCATCCTCTTTTCGAAAATCTCAGCTATCTCTTTATTGCAAAGGTTGCCAATACTGCCTTCATGAACATAATCGGCCAGAGTTGTCTTTGAGAATGAGGAGTTCTTAACCATTTCTGATACTGCCTTGTATGCATCTCTAAATGGAATCCCCTGTTTTACAAGCCGGTTGACTTCTTCAGTACTGAAAATATTATTATACAGTGGATTATCTGTAATATTCTTTTTTACCTTAATATTATTAAGCATTAATAACATTATCTCAATACATTCCCTCAACTCCCTGAATGCATCAAATATCAGTTGCTTAAGCAGTTGCAGGTCGCGATTATAACCCGATGGAAGGTTGCTTGTAAGGATTGCAACCTGGTTCGGCAGAGTCTGAAGTACATTTGATCTCGCCCTGATAAGTTCAAAAACATCCGGATTTCTTTTCTGGGGCATTATGCTTGATCCGGTTATATACTCATCCGGGAAATCGATAAACCTGAATTCGGAAGTCATAAACAGACAGATATCCATTGAAAACCTCGACAGTGATTGTGCTACAGATGCAAGAGCTGAAGCAATGGCCATCTCAATCTTACCCCTGCTAAGACTTGCATAAGCTGAATTGTAAAGAAGATCGTCGAATTCAAGAAGTTCCGATGTAAGTTTTCTGTTTATAGGAAGGGTGGTTCCGTAACCTGCTGCTGTGCCAAGCGGATTCTGGTTGTTCAAAGCCCTGGCACCAGACAATAATAATACATCATCTGCCAGACATTCGGCATAGGCACCGAACCATAGTCCGAAAGAGGAAACCATGGCAGGCTGCATATGTGTATAACCAGGTAAAAGAACCCCTTTGTACTGCTCGCTAAGCGACTGCAAACGGGTGAAAAGTCTTCGTATCAGAACCGACAGTTTATCTATTTCCTCCCTGGTATACAAACGGATATCAACCAGAACCTGATCGTTACGGGACCTTCCGGTGTGAATCTTCTTACCGGTGGTTCCAAGAATCGACGACATTTCTTTCTCTATCTGTGAATGAATATCTTCCACATCTTTTTCAATAACCAGGCTACCCTCCTCATCCCACACGAAGAGAGAATGGAGCGCTTTCAGCATCCCGTCTTTCTCCTCAGCTGATATCAGACCTACATCTTCGAGCATAATTACATGCGCCATCGATCCGATTATATCCCATTTGGTAAGTGCCAGATCTGTCTTCCTGTCTTTTCCGGCCGTGAATTCAATTATTGCAGGTTCGGGATTAATCCCTTTTTCCCAGAGTTTCATATTTTTTATTATTTTTTCTGATTGGCTTCAATAATAGCTCTGTGAGCCATTAATCTGATAGCGTTAATCCTTATAAAGCCCTTACTGTCAGTCTGATCAAATCCACCTTCAATATCCATGCTCGACAGTTTTTTATCGTAAAGGGAAGATGGTGATTCGCGTCCTTCAATAAGTACATTACCCTTATAAAGGCAGAGGTGAACACTTCCATCTATAAGCTCCTGGCTCTTTTCTATAGCTGCCATAAGAAAATCCATTTCCGGACTGAACCAGAATCCGTTGTAGATAATCTCTGCAAATTTTGGAGTGAGCATATTCACAAGCCTCATCACCTCTCTGTCCATTGCAATTCCCTCAATATCTTTATGAGCTATATGCAAAACTGTTGCTGCAGGAGTTTCATAGACGCCTCTCGATTTAATTCCTACAAACCTGTTCTCAACCATATCGAGCAGACCTATACCGTTTTTACCCGCAAGTTCATTCAGATAAACAAACATATCATATGTATCTTCTTTAATGGTCCCGTCCTCCTTATTTATAAGTTTCACAGGAAGGCCGTTCTTAAAATGAATAACTATACGTGTCTCCTTGTCGGGAGCATCCTGAGGCATAACCATCTTTTCAAGCATGCTTTTATGAAGAGTATACATCGGATCCTCAAGAATTCCTGCCTCATGACTGATATGCATCAGGTTGTCATCCTCACTATATGGTTTAGCAATACTTGCCTTTACCGGGATGTTCTTTTCCGAAGCATATTTTAACAGGTCGGTCCTCCCTTTAAACTGAGCAAGAAACTCCTTGTCCTTCCAAGGAGCAATTACCTTAACACCCGGCATCAGTGCATAATAGCAGAGTTCGAACCTCACCTGATCATTACCTTTTCCTGTAGCTCCATGAGCAACTGCAGTCGCACCTTCAGCTTTCGCAACTTCTATCTGTTTTTTTGCAATAAGTGGTCGGGCAAGTGCGGTACCAAGGAGATACCTGTCCTCATATATTGCATTAGCCATGATGGCCTTAAGAACGTAATTATCAATAAACTCCCTCTTCAGGTCAGCAATAATAACTTTTGATGCCCCCAGAAGAATAGCTTTTTCCCTGCATGCCTCGAAATCTTCTGCCTGCCCGACATCCGCCACAAACGCAATAACTTCAAAATTCTTATCTATTAACCATTTCAAAATCACCGATGTATCCAGCCCGCCACTATATGCGAGAACTACCTTTTCTTTCATTTTCTTATTGCTTTATTAATATTAAATCATTTTTCTTTTCGTGTTGTTTTACCCTGAGCTCTGTGCTTCATCATTTATATGCGCCGGTTGTTAGTCTCCGTAGTTTCTATAATTAATCTCCGGCGCTTGAATCGTTGTGAATCCTTTTATCTACCGATATGTCGCCACTCTGTGGCTGAAAAAGAACCCGATTACGTGTACCGTCATTGCGAGGAGGTACGACGAAGCAATCCTTTGAACTTTTCTCCTTGCATTTTGCACTTTGCTCTTTGCATTTTTTGATTTCCTACTTCCTGCTCTTCACCTGCTCATGTATCCCCGGCAGTATAACCTCAAGACATGTATGCACAGCCTGAAGTGTTACCCCGTCTCTCGGTATAACCAGAATCGTATCATCGCCTGCAATTGTTCCGGCGATCTCATACCTGCCGGCACCATCAATGAAAAATGCTGTGTTGCTCGCATTTCCGGGTATTGTTCTTATCACCATTAATCCTTTTGCTTCCACAATGTCACGTATTACAGGAACAATATTCAGTTTAAGTGGTGATGCACTTGCAGGCCGGAGGTTCTCCGACAGGGAATACTTATAGCCTCCCGATCCGTCAGGCAGTCTGCCGACTCCAAGCTGCCTTAAGTTGCGGGACAGTGTAGCCTGAGTACAACTTATCCCTTTCCCTTTCAATTTCTTTAAAAGTTCTTCCTGAGTTGATATAGTTTCTTCTGAAATTATTTTTTCAATTGCCAGAAGTCTTTTTGTTTTTTGCATATTTATGCATTTATTTTGCAAATATATTCATTTTTTTAATAAAACCAATCATAATTAAAAATTTGTGTTATTTTTGAGCCTCAAATTCAGACGATGAAAGATGTAGTTAAAAAAGTGATCATCCTGGGATCGGGAGCACTGAAAATAGGTGAAGCGGGTGAGTTTGATTACTCCGGCTCCCAGGCACTGAAGGCTTTGAAAGAGGAAGATGTCAGTACTGTTTTGATAAATCCCAATATTGCAACAGTACAAACTTCTGAAGATCTGGCCGACAAGATCTATTTTCTTCCTGTAACTCCATATTTTGTTGAAAAAGTAATAGCCAGGGAAAAACCTGATGGGATACTTCTATCATTCGGCGGACAGACAGCTCTTAACTGTGGCACTGAATTATACAAAGCAGGGATTTTTGAGAAATATAATGTAAGGGTTCTTGGCACACCGGTCAGGGCGATAATGGATACCGAAGACCGTGAACTGTTTGTAAAGAAACTCGATGAAATTGATGTAAAGACACCCAGCAGCATAGCTACACTTAGTGTTGAGGACTCAATAACTGCTGCAGGAAAACTGGGATATCCGGTTATTATAAGGGCCGCATATACTCTCGGAGGTCAGGGAAGCGGATTCGCTTCCAATCCGGAAGAACTCAGGATACTTTCGTCGAAAGCATTCTCGTATTCTCCTCAGATCCTTGTGGAAGAATCATTAAAAGGATGGAAAGAGGTTGAATATGAGGTAGTAAGAGACAAGTACGATAATTGCATCACTGTATGTAACATGGAGAATTTTGATCCGTTAGGCATTCATACCGGTGAAAGCATTGTTGTGGCTCCCTCCCAGACTCTCACAAACAGTGAATACCATAAATTAAGGGAATTATCAATCCGGATTATCAGGCATATCGGAATTGTAGGAGAGTGTAATGTACAGTACGCTCTTTCGCCCGACTCTGAAGATTACAGGGTAATTGAAGTCAACGCCCGTCTGTCGCGTTCAAGTGCCCTTGCCTCAAAAGCTACAGGATATCCTCTTGCCTTTGTAGCTGCAAAACTGGGAATGGGATACGGACTCCACGAACTCAAAAACTCAGTTACCAAAAACACCACTGCATGTTTTGAACCTGCGCTTGATTATATAGTATGCAAGATACCACGATGGGATCTCAATAAATTCGAAGGGGTTTCACACCTCATCGGAAGCAGTATGAAAAGTGTGGGCGAAGTGATGGCAATAGGCCGCACATTTGAGGAGGTCATTCAGAAAGGATTGAGAATGATCGGACAGGGTATGCACGGATTTACGGGTAACCGTAATCTTGGTTTTGAAGATATCGAAAGAGAACTCTCCGAACCAACCGATATGAGGATCTTCTCAATAGCTGATGCCCTTGAAGCCGGTATGTCAGTTGACAGGATCTACGAACTCACGAAAATAGACAAGTGGTTTCTTCATAAGCTGAAAAACATTATCAGCATAAAAGATGAACTATGTAAATACAAGTCTCTTGAGTCTATCCCTGTGGACCTTCTTGCACATTCCAAAATAAACGGATTCAGCGATTTCCAGATCGCCCGTCATGTCTTTAATTCAGGTCCTGCAGTAATAAACGATGACCTGATGAAAGTAAGAAGTTATCGTAAATCAGTAGGGATAATACCTTATATTAAACAGATTGACACCCTTGCAGCGGAATACCCTGCTGTAACTAACTACCTGTATCTGACTTACAGCGGTTCTGAGCACGACATCATATGCGAAACAGATAAAAAATCAGTTATTGTACTCGGCTCCGGCGCTTACAGAATTGGCTCCAGCGTTGAATTTGACTGGTGTTCTGTAAATGCAATAACTACTATAAAAAAAGAGGGGTTCAGATCAATCATGATCAACTACAATCCTGAAACAGTAAGCACCGACTACGATATCTGCGACAGGCTTTACTTCGATGAACTTACATTTGAAAGGGTACTCGATATAATAGATCTTGAGAATCCCGGCGGTGTAATTGTCTCAGTGGGCGGACAGATTCCGAATAACCTTGCTATGAGGCTGTATAAAGAAAAGGTACCTGTGCTCGGTACTTCACCGGTATCTATCGACCGTGCTGAAAACAGGCACAAGTTTTCTGAAATGCTTGACAATCTTGATGTCGACCAGCCAGCGTGGAAGGAACTTTCCTCAATTGACGATATTAATGATTTTGTGGACCGTATCGGCTTCCCTGTTCTTATCAGACCCTCTTATGTGCTATCCGGAGCTGCCATGAACGTTGTGTCAAACAAGAGCGAATTATCTCATTATCTTGAACTTGCAGCACAGGTATCGAAACAGTATCCGGTTGTTGTTTCTGAATTTATTGAAAATGCCAAGGAAATTGAACTCGATGCTGTTGCACGTGACGGTGAGATGCTGGCATATGCAATAAGTGAACATGTGGAGTTTGCAGGCGTCCATTCAGGTGATGCAACTATGGTGTTCCCTGCCCAAAAAATATATTTCGAAACAGCCAGAAGAATCAAACGTATATCAAAACAGATTGCAAAAGAGCTGAATATTTCCGGACCATTTAATATTCAATTCCTTGCAAAAGACAATGATATTAAGGTAATTGAGTGTAATCTGAGGGCAAGCCGCAGCATGCCTTTTGTCTCCAAGGTTCTAAAGTATAATCTTATCGAACTTGCCACAAAAGTGATGCTTGGTGTTCCGGCTGAAAAGCTTAATAAAGCTGTTTTTGACCTCGATTATGTCGGGGTAAAAGCCCCTCAGTTCAGTTTCTCACGTCTGGCAAAAGCCGATCCTGTTCTGGGTGTTGACATGTCATCAACGGGTGAAGTTGGGTGTATTGGCGAAGGATTCTATGAAGCTATTCTGAAGGCTATGTTCTCTGTCGGCTACAGGGTCCCTAAAAAGAGTATCCTCTTGTCTACCGGTCCGGCCCGCTCAAAGGTTGAGCTTCTAAACAGTGCCAGGGCTCTTCGTGAGAAAGGGCATAAGCTTTATGCTACCAGAGGAACCCAGCAGTTTCTTGAGAATGCCGGAGTTGAAGCCCACGTTGCATACTGGCCCGATGAAAAAATGTCGCCAAATACAATAGATCTCATTAAAACAAGAGAAGTGGACCTGGTCGTAAATATTCCTAAAGACCTGAGTGCTTCTGAACTTAACAATGACTATTCCATACGCAGAAGCGCAGTTGATTTTAATGTACCCTTAATTACAAATGCCCGCCTTGCCAGTGCATTCATACTTGCCTACTGCAAGCTAAGTATTGATGATCTGGAGATCAAGAGCTGGGATGAATACAAATAAAGGCGACAGGCGACAGGCGACAGGCGTCAGGCGACAGACATCAGGAAAAACAAATGACCGCAAGACTGCAAGACCGCAAGACCACGAGACAATAATTTACTATGATTACAATCCGACACGCAACACCCGCAGATGCACCAGTAATAATCGACTTCCAGCAGAAAATGGCATGGGAAACGGAGCAGATGACCCTAAAGAATGAACTTGTAACGAAAGGTGTCAATGCAGTTTTCGAAAATGGCTCCCGTGGTCAATACTGGGTTGCAGAAGACAATGGTCAGGTAGTGGCTTCCCTTCTGATTACTTATGAATGGAGCGACTGGAGAAATGCAAATGTCTGGTGGTTCCAGTCAGTTTATGTGCTGCCCGATTGGAGAAGGACAGGGATCTTCAGATCGATGTACAATAATATTAAAGAAGAGGCAGATAAGATTGGGGTTGCAGGACTTCGTCTTTACGTTGAAACAAATAATAAAAGAGCTCAGAAGACTTATGAAGCTCTCGGTATGCAAAGTGAGCATTATACAATGTATGAATGGCTTAAGGAGTAACCGATGCATTGGCTGCCGGTAATATTGATCGTTCCATATCTGATCCTAATTCTCGGTATTTACAGAGGCCTCCGGAAAACTAAACCTTTTAACATCTCATCTGAACCTCTTGAATTTGTATCGGTAATTGTGGCCTGCAGGAATGAACAACTTCGCCTGCCGGATCTGCTGAACAGACTTTCAGATCAGGACTATCCCACTCATCTTTACGAAGTTATTGTGGTTAATGATAACTCAACAGACAAGACATTCGAAACAGCCAGATCATTTATCGGAAACTGTAGTATCAACACTATTAATAATACAGGCACTGGCAAAAAGAAAGCTATTGAAACAGGTATAAGTATTGCATCAGGTAAACTTATTATAACGACTGATGCAGATTGCATACCCGGAAAAAACTGGATAAGGACTATTGCATCATTTTATGAAAACCATAATCCTGATCTCATCATTTGTCCCGTTAGTCTTAGTCCGCTGCCTGGATTTTTCGGAAAGTTCCAGGAGCTAGAATTTCTTAGTTTACAGGGGATTACAGCCGGCACTGCAAATAATGGGAACCCTATTCTTTGTAACGGTGCCAATCTTGCATTTACAAAAGATGCATATATTAAGCACTCTGAAAATCTGCATCACGAGATTGCCTCAGGCGATGATGTATTCCTGCTGCATAGTATTAAAAAGGATCCCCAATCAAAGATCTTATGGCTCGAATCGACTGATGCACTGATTAATGCAGCTTCATCGCCGACTCTACAATCATATATAAAACAGAGAAACCGGTGGATTTCAAAAAGTGGCTCAATTAAAG
>JFJP01024090.1_pt1 | contig 15161 bp, 13 predicted proteins | sample 431651 | NCBI WGS metagenome assembly JFJP01 (sample SAMN02602958, study PRJNA72255) | Microbial mat metagenome, whole genome shotgun sequencing project. | biome: fresh water; feature: sink hole; material: water; isolation source: purple microbial (photo- and chemosynthetic) mats found in...
ATGTCGTCTTCGCCTGTGTATTCGCCTACTTGGGCTTCTATGAGGATAACAGGGATGAGTCCTTCGTTACTGAGTCTATGGGTTTCGCCCATTTTTATATACGTACTCTCATTTGGACGCACAAGTCTTGTTTCTTCGCCTACGGTAACGGTTGCAGTGCCACTGACGATAATCCAGTGTTCATTTCTATGAAAGTGCTTTTGCAGGGAGAGTCTGCAGCCTGGTTTTACTTCGATACGTTTTATCTTGTAGCCAGGGCTGTCTTCTAGGATGGTGTAGGTTCCCCATGGGCGGTGGGCGGTGAGGTGGATGTTGTGGAGGTTGGTGCCTCTGTCTTTGATCTCTTTGACGACCTCTTTTACTTTTTGGGAAGAGCCTTTTTGGCTGATGAGTAGCGCATCAGTTGTATCAATAATGAGCAAGTCGTTGATGTCGATAGTGGCGATGATGCGCTCTTCTCCATAAATGAGGTTATTTTTGGAGTCTATGGCGATATGATTTGAGTTGATAGTATTGCCGTTTTTATCTTTTGGGAGTTCGTCATAGAGGGCATCAAAGCTCCCTAGGTCTGACCAATCGATGTCAGAGGGGACGATTTTTACTTTTTGGGATTTCTCCATGACAGCGTAATCGATGCTATCCTCAGGGATGGAGAGCATCTCTTCATGCTTGATGCGGATAAGTGCCGAAGAGGCAGAACCGCTACTTTGTAGGGCATTTTGGCAAGCGGCATGGATGTGTGGCGCGTATGTTTGAAGCTCTTGGAGAAAAACCCCTGCTTTGAAGCAAAACATCCCGCTGTTCCAGTAGTAATTGCCTGCTTTTAGGTACTCTGTAGCGGTGGCAAAATCAGGTTTTTCATGGAAGGCTTTGACGTCTCTGGCACTCAATGCCGATACCTCCGTCGCTAAAGCGTTAGCGGGGTGTACATCCCCTCCTTCGATGTAGCCAAAACCTGTTTGTGCAAAGGTCGGTGTGATACCAAAGGTGACAAGATAATCTTCTTGTGCTAACTCTTTTGCTCTGAGAAGGACTTTTTCATATGCCGCTTCATTTTTTATGAGGTGGTCTGAGGGGGTAACGAGGACGATTTCATCGCTGGCACATGCCATGCATGCGAGCGCAATGGCGGGTGCTGTGTTTCTCGCAAGTGGTTCGAGTAAGTAGCGCGTCTCATGGCTGAGAGGTTGGGCTTCTATCTGGTCGAGTGCTAAAAAATACTGCTCGGCATTTGAGACGATGAACTGGGTTGTGCAAAGTTTTGCGTTTCTTGCAAGGGTGAGCTGAAAAAGTGACTTACCCTCAAAGAGTTTGACGAATTGTTTTGGCATAAGATTGCGGCTGATAGGCCAGAGTCTGGTTCCACTGCCACCGCATAAGATTATATTTGTCATTTTGAGCATGCCTTTTGATGGAAAAAAAATTGTTTTAAAGCTGTAATCTTAATGTAATTTGGCTTGGATAATGATAAAAATAGTTATATTTTAAGCAGTGGATTGCTTCGTTCCTCGCAATGACGGGGTTTTGATTTGCGATGATGGGTTGGTTGGCGATGACGAGCTGGTTGGCGGTGATGGGGTTTTGATTTATAATGGCATTTTGCGTCATTGCGAACATAGTGAAGCAATCTACAAGCACTAGATTGCTTCGTTCCTCGCAATGACGGGGTTTTGATTTGCGGTGATGGGTTGGTTGGCGATGACGAGCTGGTTGGCGATGACGAGCTGGTTGGCGGTGATGGGGTTTTGATTTGCGATGATGGGGTTTTGATTTGCGATGATGGGGTTTTGATTTGTGATGATGGGGTTTACAATTTTACTGTCATTGCGAGGTACGAAGCAATCTCATGTTAGAATTTTAGAATTTTTTAAAAAAGAGACATCATGAAAAAAGGCTATATCTACATAATGACGAACAAATCTAACGGAACTTTATATGTTGGGGTTACAAGTGATATTGTCAAAAGAGTGTATGAACATAAAAACTCTTTAGTGGATGGTTTTACAAAACAATACAATTTAAAAAATTTGGTTTATTTTGAGATATTTGATTGTATTGAAGATGCTATTGGGAGAGAAAAACAGCTTAAAGGTGGGAGTAGAGCGAAAAAAATTCTGTTGATTGAGTCTATGAATCCGAAATGGAGGGATTTATATGATGAGATACTTTAGAGATTGCTTCGTTCCTCGCAATGACGGTGCTTTTGATTTGCGGTGATGGGGTTTTGAGTTGTGATGATGGGGTTTTGATTTGCAATGACGGGTTTTGATTTGTCATAGCACTCTGCAGTCATTGCGAACATAGTGAAGCAATCTACAAGCGACAGATTGCTTCGTTCCTCGCAATGACGGTGCTTTTGATTTGCGGTGATGGGGTTTTGATTTGCAATGACGTGGTTTTGACTTTCAATGACGGGGTTTTGATTTGCGGTGATGGGGTTTTGTCTTATCATAGCACTCTGCAGTCATTGCGAACATAGTGAAGCAATCTACAAACGATGGATTGCTTCGTTCCTCGCAATGACGGTGCTTTTGATTTACAATAATAGTTTGATGGATTGCTTCGTTCCTCGCAATGACGAGCTGGTTGGCGATGACGAGCTGGTTGGCGATGATGGGTTGGTTGGCGATGATGGGTTGGTTGGGGTTAGGGTTTCGAGGTTTCTTTGAGCGTTTTTATCAATTGTGTTAGTTCTTCGTAAAATCTCTCTTGTCTGTAAAAATAGGCTAATGCACTGATGTGTTTGGCGTCAAAATGTAAGGTCTCAAACTTTTGGACTGCTTCAATGATACTTTGGGCTGTTTGGTGTGAAAAATGGATGCCGCTTATGCCGTCTTGGATGGTCTCTTTGGTGGCACCTTGGTTTAAGGCGATGACGGGAGTGCCACATGAGAGCGCTTCTATGGGGACGATGCCGAAATCTTCGACTGCGGCATAAACAAAGGCTTTGGCTTTTTGCATGAAGTGTATTAAGGTTTTTTTGTCTTGGTAACCTAGGAGTGTGACGTTCTCTTTTGCGATGGCTTGGATGGCTTGGAACTCTTCGCCGCTGCCGATGACATAGAGTTTTTTATGGGGCATTTCGTTGAAGGCTTCTACGATGAGTTTGGTTTTTTTGTAAGGGACAAGCCTTGAAGCAGTGAGATAAAAATCCTCTTTTTCTTCGCAGAGGGTGAAGTTTTTGGTGTCAACTGGCGGATAAAGCACTTGACTTGATCTGCCGTAGGTTTTTTCGATTCTCTGCTGGACAAAACGGGAGTTTGCTAGAAAAAAGTCCACTCTTGACGCGGTATTTTTGTCCCACTTTCTGATGAAGCTGAGCGTTTGTCGCACAAGAAACTTTTTAGGTTGTTTGAGATGGGCAGTGTAGGTCTCAAACAGGTCCCATGCGTAGCGGATGGGAGTGTGGCAGTAAGAGATATGGAGTTGGTTTTTGGTTGTCTTAACCCCTTTTGCCACTGCCCATGAAGAGCTGATGACAAGGTCGTACGCGCTTACATCTAGGCTCTCTATGGCAAATGGAAAAAAAAGGAGGTAGTTTCTGAAATGTTTTTTTGCAAAAGGGAGATTTTGCAAAAAGGAGGTTTTTGCATGTTTGCCAGACAAAACAGCCGCTCTCTCCTCATCATTTAAAAAATCTACAAGGGAAAAAACATCGGCATCTGGAAAAACATCAAGCATTGCACGAAGAACTTTCTCTGCCCCTGCATCGGTGACTAACCAGTCATGGACGATGGCTATTTTTTCTTTCATGAGGGACTCCTTTTAGGATTTTTGTTTTGCGTTGCGTGCGCTCTTTTTGGGCTATTGCAAACTTTACTGTACTCTCTTGTTTTATACAAAGAGCTTTATCTCGCACCCACTTTTGATAAAACAACTTTGATGGTTTTGAGAAAAATCACGAAATCCATCCAGAGCGACCAGTTTCTTATGTACCAAATATCTAGCCCCACTCTTTGGTCAAAAGGGAGGTCATTTCTTCCGCTGACTTGCCAAAGTCCTGTGATGCCTGGGGCTACTTTAAGGATGAGTTCTTGGTTGTGTGAACCTATTTTTTGGCTCTCTTGGCTCATATAAGGGCGTGGACCGATGAGATTCATCTCTCCTTTGAGGATGTTGTAAAATTGAGGAAGCTCATCGAGGGAAGTGGCTCGTAAAAATTTGCCTACTTTTGTCACTCTTGGGTCACTTTTGTACTTATGAAAAATTTTATAATTTTCTATCTCTTGGGGGTTTTCTTGGAGATATTTTTTTAAAATCGTATCGGAGTTTTCATACATACTTCTATATTTGTAGCACTCAAAAAGTTTTGAATTTTTACCGAGTCTTTTTTGCTTAAAGAGGGCATTTCCGTGGGAATCGCGCTTAATCAAGATGACAATAATCGCATGGACAAAAAGGACAAGGGGAAGAAGCAGCAAGACTAAAAATCTCTCAAAAATGTATTTTATAAAAATATTTTTCAGGTTTAGGAGTCTATTTTCGATATAAAAAGCAGAGAGCCTGATGTTTGAATAGCTTATCATCTGCGCATGAGAGAAATCTATCGTTTCAATGTACGGAAGGACATAGATATCTTTTGTTTGGTGTGTGTAGGCACTGATGATTTTTTCTAGCTCTTGGGCAGTATATTTTTTTGAAGAGATAAGCACCATGTCGAAGTTTTGCTCGGCTATTTTGTAGCCGAGATACCAGTTTTTTTCTATCTCTTGTTTGAAAATCTCGTATTTTTCCTCGTCTGCAAGGATTTTGACCCGTAATTTAAAAAAATCAAATCGAAAAAGGAGTTCTTTGGTGATTCTCTTTGCAAGTGGGACCAAAACAAGAGCTACTAAAAAAAATATCACGATAAAAAGTCTGGAGTAGTCATGTGAGGCTTTTGAGAGGGTGATAAAGGTTAAAATCGTCATAAAAGAGTACAAAAGAGCTTGAAAAATTTTGTTAATATCACTCCAATAATCGTATCTTTTTGTGTAAATCTTCTCATAAATAAACAAAAATAAAACGACCAAAATCATCCAAGAGTACTCATGAGCCGAGCCATGAAATGCAGGGAGTTGTGTTAAGAAATCTGTTCTTACAAAACTTGCGATATAAAGAGCCAAAAGAAGGACAAAGTAGTCAAGTGTGATAAGGATAAGGGCTAGAAAATACTCCCAAAGGTGGCTGGTACGCTGTTTCATGACGCTAGGCTTCAAACATTTCTTGGAGTGTTTGCTTCAAATCTTTGAGCTTTACTTCGCCAATAGCCTCAAAGAGCTTCTTAGAAGAGCCTGTTAAGCTCTTGATTTCATCTTTTCTTACAAAAGCAGCGTTGACATCCACTTGTATGGTGTAGCCAGCGATAGTGTTCATGGTTTCTATAACGTCGAGAAGTTTTATCCCTCTGTTGGTTGCGATGTTGAGCACTTGGCTTTTTGTGTCGCACTCAAGAAGTCTTTTATACACTTCGCACACAAAACTGACATCATTAAATTCTCTTTGTACATCAAGATTTCCAAGTTCTATGTTTTGCTTTTTTTCTTTAAAATGCTTCACTATTTTTGGTATCAAAAAGTGCTCACCCTGACCGATTCCTGTATAGTTAAATGGTCTGGTGATTAAGATATTGAGTGCTTCAAAATACCCTCTTGCTAAGCACTCCATGGCATATTTGCTTGCCCCGTAGTGGTTTGAAGGTTTAGCGCAAAGAGATTCATCCAGCACCTCTAGGCCCTGATTGCCATAGGCTGTGGCACTGCTAGCTAGGATGATTTTGCGAGGGTTGAGTCCTAGTTCCACACAACTCTCTAAAATATTGAGTGTGCCGATGGTGTTGACATGGTAGAGCTCTTCGCTCTTTCCATGTGCGGCAAAGGAGATGCCCGAGAGGTGTATCAAAAAATCGGGTTGAAAGATTTGCAGTACTGTTTGAATCTCTTTTTTGTGTGTGATATCGCACTTATGTTTTTTTTGGCTACTATGAACAAGGGAGGTTCCATGCACATCATATCCCTGCTCTGTGAGATATACGGCGAGGTGTGTGCCTGTAAAACTATCGATGCCTGTAATCAAAACTTTTTTCATGGACTAAAAACTAAATCCAGTTGCATTACGTCGTAAATCCTCTTGAATCATCTTCGCGCAAAGCTCTTCAAGGGTACATTTTGGCGCCCAGCCTAAAATCTCTTTTGCTTTTTGCGGGTTTCCTATGAGGAGATCAACTTCGCATGGTCTATAAAATTTCGGGTTAATTTTAACAAGTGTTTTGCCTGTGGCTTTATCGACTGCTGTTTCATTTTCTTCAATGCCGCTAAACTCTAGCTCAATACCAACAGCTTTAAATGCCATGGTAACGAAATCTCTGACTGTTTCTGTGCGGTTCGTTGCTAGGACATACGTATCAGGTTTTTGGGCTTGAAGCATAAGATACATCCCCTCAACATACTCTTTGGCAAATCCCCAGTCTCTTTTTGCGTCCATATTTCCAAGTTCTAAACACTCAAGTTTGCCCAGCTTAATTTTTGCTACGCTGTCGGTGATTTTTCTCGTGACAAACTCTCTGCCTCTTAGAGGAGATTCATGGTTAAAAAGTATGCCGCTGCAGGCGAACATATCGTAAGATTCCCTATAATTTACAACCATCCAATGGGCGTACAATTTTGCAACACCATAAGGGCTTCGCGGGTAAAAAGGAGTTTTTTCAGACTGTGGTACCTCTTGGACAAGTCCAAACATTTCAGAGGTACTGGCTTGATAAAACTTGATGCTTGGGTTTACAATGCGGATGGCTTCAAGCAAATGAACGCAACCCAAACCTGTAATGTGTGCGGTTGCAAGGGGCTGCGCAAAGGAAACGCCCACAAAACTTTGTGCAGCAAGGTTGTAAATCTCATCGGGAGCAACCTCTTTTACCATGTGAATCGTGTTTGCTTGGTCAGTTAAATCGTACTCAATGAGGTGAAGGTTTGGATGGTTTTGTATCCCCAACTCCTCGATTCTCCAGAAATTCACCGAGGAGGTGCGTCTGTAGGCTCCATAAACTTCATACCCTTTTTCTAAAAGCAACTCGGCAAGGTACGCTCCATCTTGCCCTGTTATGCCTGTTATGATTGCTTTTTTCATTTTTTGCCTTTTTGCTAAATTCTCATATTATTTCACTATTTTATCAAGTAAACTTATATTTTCAAAATCATTTGTCACGATTAAGAGTCCTAAATAGGCATTTACTACTTCGTGAATATTTTCAAAATATTTGTACTTGACATCATAAAGTTTTGTTCTGGCATCGTTTAAGTCTATGATGCTTTTTAAGCCATGGTCATACCCTTGTTCTATCGCATTGAGATACAACTCTGCTGATTCTAAAGCGTTTTTGTACATGGAGACGGACTCTATGGAAGTGTTTAAAAACGCTGTGTATTCATTATATTGCACCTGTGCTTGTTTTTTGGCATCGAGTAAATCTTCTTTTGCAGCTTTGCTCATAAGTTCTGCTGAAGTAACAGAAGAGGAGACCATTCCACCGCTATAAATAGGAATATTTAGAACAACCATGACCTGCTGTATGGTGTTATAGTAAGAGTCTGCGACGGGGTCATCTGTCTCGTACTTGGAGATGGAGCCTTCTAAGTCAAGCCTTGGGAGGTGCGCATCCCAAGCATTTTCTGTTTGCTCTTCTGAGAGCTGTAGGGAAACCTGTGCTTGCAAGACTTTAAGATTTTTCTTAAAATCATCCGTTTGAACAATTGTGTCTCGCATATTTTTCATATTTTGCAAAGACTCCTTTGAAAAATCGAGACTCGGCAAAACATACGCTTCATCGCCAATAAACTGCGTGAGCTTGAGCTCATTGACTTTATGCAACTTTTTTTCTTTCTCTAAGTCTATCAGTGAAGAGCTATACTCTGCTTGCATTTGAAGCAAATCCATTTTGTTGGCAAGGTTCATGTCATACTGTTTTGTTAGGATGTCGAGTTTGGATTTGTTATAGGTGAGATAAGACTCATACAACTCTATTTTGTTGTTGGATTTTAATAATTCGAGATAAATTTTAAAAACAGTTTGCGCCAACTCCTCTTTTTTAAGGGCTGATTCTATCTCGTAGAGTTTGCTACGAGATGTTTGCATAGCAATTCTTGAGTACAAATCGGCGTTGTAAAGTGACTGCCTGAGAGACAAAGTGTAGTTGAGAAGTCCTTGTCTGACATGGTCGCCTGAGGGGTTATAATTTGGGTTATACTCATAATCAGACTTTTTATAGTTTGCAGAAAAATTGATTTGAGGGTAAAGTCTAGCGTACTCTTGGTTGATTTTCTCTTGCGCTGATTTGGCTTGAAACTGCAAAGATTTGATTGCATTTGCATTTGCAAGGGCGAGCTCATAAACCTTTGAGAAGTTCAAGAGCTCTGCTGATATGCCAGAGGTTACAAAAAAAGCAGCCAAAAAAACTGCTTTTATCAGTTGATTACTCTTCATTGAAACTTCTCCCTAGCATCTCTCTAAAGGGTTTGACTAAGTAACTCAGAGCTGTTCTCTCGCCGATTTTTATCATGACCTCCGCAGGCATCCCCGCAACGAGGACGAAACCATACTCATCTAGCAGTTTTGCCCCCTCTGGTGTCACCTCGATTTTGGCTTCATAGTAAGGGGCATGGCTTGCTTCGTCTATAAAAATATCTGCAGAAACATGGATAACTCTCCCCTCGATTTGCAACTCTTACTTTGTCAACATCAGCGGTATTAACCTGTGCAATCACAATAAGTTTTGCATTCTCAGGGACAATCTCTAAAATCGGCTTGCCAGGACTTACGACTCCCCCAATGGTGTGGAGGCTTAAACCCACAACCGTTCCATTAATGGGTGCGGTTATAGTCGTTCTTTGGAGAATATCTTCATTTGCAATAATTTTGGATTTAAGATCAGAGATGCGTATTTCAGCCTCTACAAACTTCTCTAGTGTCTCGTTTTTAAACTCTTTTTCTCTTAGGAGTTTTTGGGTGCTTACTTCGCTGATTTGCTCTTTGAGTTTTGCGATCTCTGCTTGTGAGTTGGCTAAATCGCCATCTATCATATTTATTTCTCTTTGCAAATCTCTGATTTTTAGCTTATCGACTAGCCTTTGTTCATACAAAGCTTCCCACTCCAAAATCTCTTCTTTGAGCGATTTGAGTCTGTTTTTTTTGCTCTGTATCAGGGAGGTTAAGCCATCGATTTGACTCTGAAGCTGTACTATTCTGTTGTTGGTGATAATGCTCTCATCTTCTATGGATTTGTTAACGGAGTTAAAGATGTTTTTTTGGTTTCTTATGACATTTTCATCTATCACTTCTTTTGGAAAGGTTATCCCAAGCGCTTTATCTCTTTGTGCCCTTAAGCGTGCAAAAAGGGCAAGACTATCTTGATACTGAGCGTTTAAGATGTTAAGCTGTGCTCGCACTTGAACGTCGCTAAGCTTCATCAAAATCTGGTCTTTTTTGACTTTATCGCCATCTTTTACATAAATGGCATCAACCATGCCGCCTTCAAGATGTTGAATCGTTTTTTTATCCGAGTCAGCCGAGACTTTTCCAATGGCAACCGAAGAGCTTGCAAGTGGTGCAAATGCCATCCACCCGCCAAGAACCAAAAGGAGACTCACCACAACACCTAGCCCAAATCTTATGATTGAAGAGTCATCATATGAGGGTATTTTTATTTCATTCTTATCCATAATTTTTCCTACGCGCTTGGTTTACTAAGAGATATAGTTTGTGTTTGCTGTGGGGTTACCACGGGTTTTTGAGCTTGGGCTGTTGCAGCTTGATTGGCTGCGGCTATCTTCGATAAAACTTCATTTGTATTGCCGTAAAGTTCCAATAATCCTTGCTTGATAACCGCCAATTTGTTTGTCACTTGTAAAATACTTGGTCGGTGCGTGATGATAATCACCGTTGTTTTAGCCTCTTTAAGAGATTTTATCGCTTCAACTAATGCCATCTCCCCTTGGTCGTCAAGGTTAGAGTTTGGTTCATCAAGAACTACGAGCACAGGATTACCATAGATAGCACGGGCAAACCCTACTCTTTGTCTCTGTCCGCCTGAGAGCGATTCACCGCCAGCACCGATTTTTGTATCATACCCCTCTGGCAACCTCAAAATCATCTCGTGAACACCCGCTCTTTTTGCAGCTTCTACTACTTTTGCAGGATCTATTTCTGAAAATCTAGAGATATTTTGGCTAATCGTCCCCTCAAAGAGCTCGATATCTTGAGGCAAATAGCCTATATATTTCCCTAAATCAACTTTATCCCATTGGTAAATATCTGCTTTATCAAGCCTTGCTTTACCCGCAGAGAGCGGCCATAAACCTAAGATGATTCTAGCCAAAGATGATTTTCCAGCCGCACTTGGTCCAATGATACCCACCACATCGCCTTTGTCAATCTTCATGGATATCCCCTTGATAGAAGGCTGTTGCGCATTTGGCGGGATAACGACAACACCCTCAAGCAAAATCTCACCCTCGGGAGCTGGCAACGCCATATACTCTTTATCTTTTGGAAAGTTTTCTAAAAGCCCGTCTAGTCTCTCGTACGAGGTTCTTGCACTGCTAAAACCTTTCCAGCTTCCGATGATCAAATCAAGCGGCGCCAAAGCCCTTCCCATGATAATAGAACCTGCTATCATCATACCAGCACTCACTTCGTTTTCAATGGCCAAATAGCCGCCAAGTCCTAGCATGAGCGACTGAAAAAGCATCCGTAAACTTTTAGAAACATTCGACCATATGCCAGCTTTGTTACTCGCGTCTGTTTGTGCATTTAAAAAAGTATAGTATTTGTCTCTCCAGATACTTTGAATGTTGGCTTTCATCCCCATAGCATTGATAACCTCAGCATTTCTAAGGTTCGAATCGACATAAAGGGTTGAAGCACGGCTCATGACGTTTGCTTCGAGGAGCTTCTCTTTGGTGTCGTACTCGTTGAGAATCGTGATAATCACCAAAACAAACGCTGCAAAAATCGCAAAGTATCCAAACCAAGAGTGAAACATAAATAAAACGGCTATATAAATAGGCATCCATGGGGCATCAAAAAAAGCAAAAAGACCGTTTCCTGTCATAAACTGTCTGATTTGTGTCAGGTCATTTAAAGGCATAGAAGAGGCCTTTCCTGGTTGCTTGTTGGCTAAGTCAAAGAGCGAATCAAACACTCTTTTACTCAAAATACTATCGAGTTTGTTGCCCACTTTTACAAGAACTTTAGAGCGAACAATCTCCAAAGTAGCCATTGTGATAAACAACATAACCACAATCGCCGTGAGCATGTAGAGCGTCCCTTCACTTCTGCTTGTCAAAACTCTGTCGTAGAGTTGGAGCATATATAAGGAGGGGACCAACATAAGAATATTGATAAACAAACTAAAAAAGCCGACGATTATAAACGACTTTTTAGATTGCAGTATCGCACTCTTTAATTCACTCTCTTTGACTTTTTGGTTTTTTGGTGCTTTTGCCATAGATATCCTTCAATATAAATTCTCCGTAATTCTCGAAAAACAAAGTTTTTCGTAGCTTTAGGGGGTTGTAGGGACTTGTGTCCCTGCCACTAAAACGGACGCGTTCGTTTGGTTTGTAAGTTTAAAGAGCGTTTGGATATTTTCAAGTGACTTGATGTGTGCATCTATAAACGTGATAATCCCTCTTCTCACCCAAGACGCTAAAATATCGTCGCTGAGTTTGTAGAGTTTTTCTTTATCAACGACTTTAAAGCCATTGACTAAAACTTTTTTCTCCTCACCCTCACCGACACTAATCTCTCTTGCATCTAAAATCCCGCTTTGCGCAATCTCTTTGATGATATTTTTCGTCACCAAACTTTGCTGCTCATGCGAAGTTAAAAAGTTGATAGCATGCTCAAGAGTTTCAGATTTTTCACCCTCTTTGGTAAAAAGTTGCTTCCCTTTAGTTTTTGAAAACAGAGGAGAATCTTCATCTATTAAAATTACTTTTTGGTCAGCATTTTCCTTGGTGCTTGCTATAGAAAATGGGTATTTTCTCAAAAAACTAGGGACGTAACTTGTTATCCATTTGCCCTCATGACTTACCGCTAAACTATCACCGCCAAGGGAGACTAAAGCTACAAGCGAGGTGTTTTCCTCTGCTGTAAAGACAACTGGAAAAGTAGCACCCACAAGCACGATTTCATTGGCTACTACTGGCAAAAAAGCTGTTTGCTTTGCGAAATTTAGATTTTCAAGGGGACTGATTTTGAACTCTTTGTGTTTAACTTTGTCTAAAACTTGTAAATTTTTATACATTTTTTTCCTTTCTTGTGTGTTTTCTTTTTTTGGGCGACCTATTTTTTTTGAACTAAGTGCCGTGCCTATAAGCTGCTCAAGATTTTTGACATATGCTTCACTCGCCGTCAATGCCTGTTTTTCAAGACACATTTGTATAAAATGACTTTTTTGTCCATCTTTGTTTTGAGAGAAGATTTGACTATACCCCAACACCCTTTTTTCTTGTGTAAATCCTAGCTTTTTGTAAAGCGCATGGTAGGAGACAATGGCGTCTTCTTGGTCATACAAATTTTTAGCTAGACTACTGTATTTGGTGCTGTTTTGAGGTTCAAGTGACTTACTCTCGATATACGCCATCACATCAAAAAGGTATAGCTGAGGCTCTATAACAGAGGTTTTGTATCTCCCTTCCCAAATAGTCCCTGAACGGCTGTACTTTTTGTTGAAATATCCAACATACCTTCTTCCTAAACTTTGCATCATTTTTGGCAAAGTCTCATCATCTGAAGGGGTAGCTAAAAACTCAAAATAGTTTTTCATAACGACATAAGCGTGAATTTTTAAATCATGTTTCTTACTTGTCTCATCCACGATACTCAAAAATGCTTCATAATCGTCATCGTCTCTAAAAACATCCATCTCATTTATGCTTCTTAGCAAAACATGCTGTGGTGTATCTTGTACAAAAACTCTCAATTTTCGCGCCAAAGATATCCCCTTTTTTAGATTCAAGGGAAATTATACAAGAAAGTAACTTAAGAAATATTAAATAACTACGACACTATTTTTAATAGAAAAAATAGGTGCCAGAGTCAAAAATGGTGTGAGATTCCCCATTTGATATTAGGTATTGCTGCCTTAATTACCCCAAATATTTGAGAAAACATAAATGCATCCAAGTCAATCTGTGCAGCAGTGTTTTGGGAGTTAAACGTGATAAGGGTTTTTTTCGTATCGGCTTTAAAGGAGAAATTTACCTCTCTAAGAAGTTCGTCGCTTGTCCGTAAAAGCTCTAAATTTACAGCATCTGTTTGAGAAAATGAGTCATTATTTGTCTGTGCTTGCTGCGTGGGGGTAGTTATAGCACCATAATATTTTGCCAAAAACTCTTCTGCAGTTGGTAAAAGGTCTAAGATAAAACTTCGTGTTATCATAAAATCAACTCTATCACTGATATCTTGATAGTTAATAGAGAGCCTTATCCTGTCTTCAAGCACATCATAAGAGGGGGTAAATGTTTTTGCGGTTATATTTCTTTTCATGAGGGCAATTGTACATAAAATCAGTTTACCTGAAGTTTAGCGAGATAGAATTCTTTACTTTTTATTTGCCGGCATAGCTCAGTTGGCTAGAGCAGCTGATTTGTAATCAGCAGGCCCGGGGTTCGAATCCTCGTGCCGGCACCAGAAGAAATCTCAACGCATCTCTTATCATCATCCTATCAAACCATCATCATTTTCTATAGTTCTCATAGCTGTGAGCATCACAACTCCCTCGCCAAAACTTCCACCAACTGGATTTGTCGCATCAAGATAGAAGTATTCATCCCGCTCACTATAGATGTCCCCAATAATTTCTACAGCGATAACAGCTTTTGTCTCTTGCGGATAAAGTCTGAGTGTATCACTCAGTGGCAAATAGTCCTCATCAGCCATTGCTGTCCCATCTCTCGTAGTATAATCAACGCTCAAAATCTCATCTGCCTCTTCTCTTACTCCAGTAAATTCAAGCAAAAAGTAAACATAACTTGTGCCGACATCCCCTTCACTTACCGATTTTATGACCTCAGTTGCATTTGCGGGAGCATTTTCATAATGGGCTCGCATCTCTTGGTCTATCCACTGCTGATAATAACTCACCTCTTGCCAAGCGGCGGTTTCTCCAAAACTACTGTTGATCTCATCATCTATGTCAGGATGGCTTGCGCCCAAAGACAAACTAGCCGTGTAACTCGCGATACCTGCTATTTTGTCCTCTATAAACGCTGGTCCGCCGCTATCACCAGAACTTATAAGACCTTCACTCACGCCCAAACCTGTGTGTACGACGTCAAGAAGCACTCCACTAGCATCATGCGTAGGAGTGCCATCATCAAAATCAGCTATAAATTGGGTCCCAGCAGGAGGTGACCAGCTTATGGATGCATCTAAATATTGGTTGAGTAAGTCAGCATCGCCATCTACGGTATTTTGTGCCATGCGACGCACTGGCTCATACGGAGTTGTCTGGGTCCCTTGGCTTCCGCTCCCTGCTATTCCATACCCAACAAATATAAAACTTTGGTTTTGAATGGTCTCTTCCCTGTAGAGGCTATAGCGCTGTGCATCTATAAATGCAGACTCACTTAAGCGAATGATGGCTAAGTCTGCCTGTGATGCATCGGTGTCATACTCGGGATGAATTTTTATTGACTCAATAGTTACCTCACTGTCATACTGCGTGAGGGTTTCAAAAATCACTTGTGTCTCTAAAACATCGGCAGAACTTGAAAAGAGGTGTGCCGCGGTGAGAATACTTCTCCCATCAAGGAGCACAACCCCCGTGCCATAGTACTCACCGACACGGATACGAACCACACCATCTAATCCAAGCCCAGCAGTTGCTTGGTAAATGCGATTATAAGGAGAGAGGGTTGTTGAGGGCATAAGGAACTATCCATTTTTTATATATAAAATTATATCAGATTTTAGCATGGCATGAGTTTTATGTAACGAGGGGTTAATATCCATTTGCTATAATAAACGCTAATCTTACCTAGAAAGAAAAAACATGAACTTAACACATTTAGATGAAAATCGAAGGCCAAAAATGGTGGATGTCTCGGACAAAGAGGCGACTACAAGAGTTGCTGTTGCGAGTGGGATTATCCAGATGAGTCAAGACGCTTATGAGGCTATCG
>JFJP01005623.1_pt1 | contig 15159 bp, 14 predicted proteins | sample 431651 | NCBI WGS metagenome assembly JFJP01 (sample SAMN02602958, study PRJNA72255) | Microbial mat metagenome, whole genome shotgun sequencing project. | biome: fresh water; feature: sink hole; material: water; isolation source: purple microbial (photo- and chemosynthetic) mats found in...
TGTCGCCCATGTGGGTCGGAAAAATGCCGAAAAAAGATGCCGAAGAAAAGGCCATGATCCAGCTCAAGCGCGTGCGCATTGCCGAGCAGGCCGACAAGTACCCGCTGCAGCTCTCAGGTGGTCAGCAGCAACGTGTTGCCATCGCACGGGCGCTGTGCCTCAAGCCCAAGATCATGTTGTTTGATGAGCCGACCAGCGCGTTGGACCCGGAGATGATCAAGGAAGTGCTCGACGTGATGATCGCCATGGCCGACGAAGGTATCACCATGCTGTGCGTGACCCACGAAATGGGCTTTGCGAAGGCGGTGGCAGACCGGGTGATCTTCATGGATCAAGGCCAGATCGTCGAGCAAAACAACCCGCACGACTTCTTCAACAACCCGCAAAGCGATCGCAGCAAAGACTTTTTGTCGAAAATTCTGGGGCATTGACCAAACTGCGGTTGGTCATTGCTGCAATTTCAGGTGGTGTGTTGGTCAACTTGGGGCGTGAAGCATCAGGATTGGCATCCGCCACGACCCGGCACGGAACGCCAAGGCTCTACTGGTCATGTCCTTTTAGACCAAGGCGCCCGGCACGGCGACTGGGTCAGGCGCATGCGGTTTTCGAGTGAAATCACGCGCGGGGATATAAGAACAGTGCGCGAACGCCTTGAGTCGCACGCCTTCCTCTCCAAAGCCCGGTCGCCTGACCCAATCACCGCACCTCGAGGTTGTTGGAATCCAGCTGGTTCGCCAGGGACTTGCCTAGTTCTGTGGGGTCTGAACGCTGCAAAGGCAGGTATTTGTGCTCGCTGTCATCATTGATATTGATAGCTGCCAGCGCAGTACAGACCGGGGCTAGAGCCTGTTTTGATGTAAATCTCTAAGAGTTAACGCTGCACCCACTCCAAAACTCATCAGCGCAAGTGCAACTTGCATCCCTCGCAACTTCTTCTTTGACCACGCACCGTAAGGCATGGTGGCTGGGTTGGGCGACCGGGCTTTGGAACGCAAGGCGTGCGTCCCCAGGAATAGGCCCACCACAGACCTTACCCCGCGCGTGATTGCGTTTCAAAACCGCATGCGCCTGACCCAGTCGCCAGGCCGTGCAGCACCTCAACGCGCCGCGTCAGTAGCCCAATGCCGTTTTGCGAGTACCTTGGACCAACCCACAAAGACCCACATCGAATATGCCCAACAAGGCTTGATTGCGCCCGCCATCTGAGTCGCCTCACTATGATTCACACCCGTTGCTCATGACAAACAAGCGACTAGTGGCATAATTTATCAATATGCCACTTTTTTGGATCCGACCATGAAAACAACACTTGAAGTCAGCCCACAAGGTCGAATCGTCATACCCGCAGCTATCCGAAAACAATTGGGGATTGAATCAGGTGCCACCTTGGTGGCCACCGTGATAGACGGCAAGTTGGTGCTGGAGACGCAGGATCAACTGCTCAAGAATTTTTACGGTCGTTTCGCCAAGGCCCGAATGCAGCCTGATTTAGCCGTGTCTGATGAGCTGATCAGTGAGCGCCGCCGTGCCGCCGCCCATGAGTAAAACAACACCTGCGGTGGTGCTGGATGCGTCGTGCCTGCTGGCCAGTGCCTTTGGTGAGCTCGGTGCTGAAATGGTTCGTCCGCTGATTTCCGGCGCCATGATCAGCACCGCAAATTGGTCGGAGTTTGTGCAAAAAGTACAGCAGCACGGCATTGAGACAGCAGGTATGCGTGCCGAGTTAGAGGGTGCCGGCTTGCAGATTGTGCCGGTGACTGTGCAGCACGCTGAAGCTGCCGCTGAACTGTGGCCCTTGGCTCGACCACTCGGGTTGTCGCTGGCCGACCGCCTCTGTCTGGCCCTGGGTTTAGCGAAAGCTTCCAAGGTTTACACCACAGACCGGGCATGGACACAACTGCCAGAACTGCCTCATTTGCAGGTGATTTGTATCCGATCAGCCCAAGTCCTGCATGAGATTGCCGACTGAACAGGCAGACAAACAATCTGAGATTACAAGAAACCCTCAATCGAACACAAGGAACGTTTTACGGAAATAAGACTTGCCGAATCAACGATATTTGCTGCTGCACAACTTCTCTTTCCAAACCGACAAAACTATGTGGTGCAAAGCCACTACATGGGCCACCCATGGACTTAACACCTCCATCCACGAGCAAAGTCTTTTTGACCGGGGCCTTCAATTTTCCGACAAATTCCTCGAACACTACCGTATTTGAAACCTTGCAAGTATCTTGCTTATGTTGAACAAAAATAACAGGGGCAGTGTGAACCGCCTCGTACACGATATCCGTGGGCCGCTTGTAATGTGAACCTGATGAATAAACGTAGGCTTTAACGGAAGCATGGTTCAAGCCAGCAATATTGGCGATAGAAAGGGCTCCGTTTGAGTGCCCATGCACCACCAGTGGACCTTTGTACCGTTGAGCAATGGCGTCCAAAACTGCTTTCAAATCGGTTTGGTGTTCAGAACCAGCACGCCAACGCCCATCCTCAATGCCATCTTTGCCGAGACGATCAGAAGGGGCATCGATCAAATAAGTGGCAACCTTCTTTTCCCACCAATAATCCCTACTACGAGACTGAAAACTGAAGGAGCGATCCAATTTTTCGTTTTGAATAGATAAGACGCTCGTACCACCAAGTAAGAAAACCACGCCAAATTCAGCTCCCTCTGGCACACGTTCGATCACATCGACAGTGACATTTCTGGGCGTCAGCACTTTGAACAAGCTTTCGCTCTCTTGTTGTCGCAAAAACAGGCGAATGCCGTGCGTATTTTTACGCTCCATTTCTGGAAGGTAATCATCCGCATCGTCATACCGATCTACTTTTATCAACGCAGGCGTTTGAGATTGTCCAATGCTACAAACCAGTGCCAACGAGACTGCAAAAAAACCCATCCGAACGCTTCTCTCAATTCCCATCATGGTTTCTCCTTTAAGCGCTTAGTTGTTCAACTCCCAGCAACCTTCATGCGCTTGATCAGCACCGACCCAACCGTTTTAGCCCCGTAGTTGTAGCTGTCTGCACCTACCGCCACAATGTCTTTGAGCATGGTTTTCATGTTGCCGGCAATGGTGATCTCTTGCACCGGGAAGGCAATGCGACCGTTCTCCACCCAAAACCCACTGGCTCCGCGCGAGTAATCACCCGTTACCGCATTGACGCCGCTGCCCATCAACTCGGTCACAAACAGACCGGTTCCCAGGCGCTGCAGCATGGCTGCCAAATCATCGCCCGGCCGGGTCAGGCGCGAAGTCAGCGTCAAATTGTGCGAGCCACCGGCATTGCCCGTGGTCTTCATGCCCAATTTGCGGGCCGAGTAGCTACCTAAAAAGTAGCCCTGCACACGTCCCGCCTCGACCACACTGCGCGCTTGCACACGCACGCCTTCATCGTCAAACGGCGAACTGCCCTTACCCCGCTTGACAAACGGGTCTTCCAAAATATCAATGTGTTTGGGAAAGACTTGCTTACCCAAAGAGTCCAGTAAAAAAGAGCTCTTGCGGTACAACGACCCGCCGCTCACGGCCTGTACGAAGCTGCCCAACAAACCCGCTGCCAGCGGTGACTCAAACAGCACCGGGCATTCTGTGGTGGCGATCTTGCGGGCGTTCAAACGGCTTAGAGCCCGCTCGGCGGCATACTGGCCAATCGACTCGGGCGACGCCAGCTCGGCTGCATCACGCTGTGAGCTGTACCAGGCATCGCGCTGCATGTTGCTGCCCTTGCCGGCAATCGGCGACACCGATACCGAGTGACGCGAGCTGGCATAACCACCCCGAAAACCATGCGTGTGGGCGCTGAAAAAATGTGACTGCTGCACCGACACACCCGCACCTTCGCTGTTGGTAATGCGCTTGTCGACCTTGAGAGCCGCGCTCTCGGTTTGCAGCGCCAACTGCGCCGCCTGATCACTGTTGATGCTCCACGGAAAAAACAGCTCCAGATCGGTGCGCTGCTCAGCCGGTTGGGCAATGTCCTGTTCATCCGGCAAGGCCGCAAACGGGTCCTCTGCGGTGAAACGGGCAATGTCAAACGCTGCTTGCACCGTTTGGGCAATGGCACGTTGCGAAAAATCCGAGGTGCTGGCATTGCCGCGTCGCTGGCCGATGTGCACTGTGATGCCCAGCGACTTGTCACGGTTACGTTCCACGTTTTCAATCTCACCCTTGCGCACGGAGACGCTCAGGCCACAGCCTTCAGACGCGTGAGCGGCAGCGTCGGTGGCGCCGAGTTTGCGTGCATGCTGCAGCGCGCTGTCGACCAGGTCTTCAAAGAAGGCACGGCTGTAGGCAAAGCCGGCGTCAGCCTGCTGCGGTGTGCTGACTAACGCCAAAGCGGAAGGAGACGCCTTTTTATGCCCGGCGGATTTTGGTGATTTTGGTTTGTTCATAGCGGCAGCTATGATACTTGTCTATGTCAAGAAAACTCAAAAAAGGCTATTTCGTACGCGGTGAATTCGTGGCCGAGGGGAGCGAACGCGATATTGAGCTCAAAGCCGAGCTCAAAGGCACCGACGACCAAAGCCGCACCGACCTCAAGCGAGAAAGCACCGAACTGCAAAAAATCGGCGCCGACCTGCTCACCCTGCGTGCTGATTTGCTGGCACGTCTGGCCTTGTCTGACAAGTTCAAGGATGCCATTCTTGACGCAAAGCGCATCACCAACTTCGAAGGAAAACGTCGCCAGATGCAATTCATCGGCAAGCTGATGCGCCTGCTGGAGCCTGAGGTGCTGGCCGATGTCAAAAAGGCGCTGGATGAACAAGCCAACGGATCTGCCAGCGAGAACCTGGCGCTGCACCAGGCCGAAGTCTGGCGCGACCGGCTGATTGCCGACGAAGATGCCGCTGCTCAGTGGATCAGCCAAAACCCGCGCACCGACACGCAACAGTTGCGGGCACTGATTCGTCAGGCGCGCAAAGATGCGGTGCCCGAGAAGCCCGGTGCCGCCGTGCGCCACGGCCGCGCGTATCGCGAGATTTTTCAGCTGGTGCGCGAGGCCCTGACCGCCATCCCCGACAACGACGCCCCTGCCCCCACTTTCAACGCCGCCCGGGAAGCCTCATGAGCCCAGCCAACCCCTTTGATGTCATCAAGATCGGCATCGTCTCCATCAGCGACCGGGCGTCGGCCGGTGTTTACGAAGACAAAGGCCTGCCCGCCCTGCAAGACTGGCTGAGCAAGGCGCTGCAGAACCCGCTGCAGTTTGAGCCCCGCCTGATTCCTGATGAGCAAGCCACGATTCAAGCCACATTGATCGAGCTGGTGGATGCCGGCTGCGCCCTGGTGCTGACCACCGGTGGCACCGGGCCTGCGCTACGCGACGTGACACCCGAAGCCACCCTGGCCATCGCCCACAAGGACATGCCTGGCTTTGGTGAGCAAATGCGGCAGATCAGCCTGAAGTTTGTTCCCACAGCCATTTTGTCCCGACAGGTGGCGGTGATTCGTGACCAGACCCTGATCATCAACCTGCCCGGCCAGCCCAAAGCCATTGCTGAAACCCTGGAGGGCCTGAAAGACGCCAACGGCCAGCAAGTCATGAACGGCATTTTTGCCGCCGTACCGTATTGCATTGACCTGATTGGTGGGCCGTATCTGCAAACCGATGATGCAGTGTGCAAGGCGTTTCGACCGAAAACCGCTATCCGCACATTTTCTTGAACGAAATCGCCCTCTAACCCCTGCGAGTCATGCGCAATTAGCTATCAATAAGGAAGTAACCTCTTACTTGCCGACCAGTTGATTGAGGCGCTCGGCCTCAAAATGTTCACTCAAGGTGGCATCCCCCGGCACGCAGCCGGGCTCACTGCGGTTCACTTGCAGCGTTTCAATGGCCTTCCACAGCATCGCAATCTGGTGCTCATGACCGGAGGCGTTGTCAATCAGACCGCGCATGGCCTGGCTCAAGGGATCATCACTCTGGGTGACGCCGTAGGCTGAAAACCCCATTTTTGAGGCAGCTTCTTCCCGCTTGACGTCCAGATCGGCCTGAATGATGCGCGCTGGGTTGCCAACCGCTGTGGCGCCTGCGGGCACCGGTTTGGTCACCACCGCATTCGACCCCACCTTGGCGCCATCACCCACCGTAAAACCACCCAACACTTGCGCGCCCGCCCCGACCACCACACCGCGCCCCAACGTGGGGTGGCGTTTGGTGCCTTTGTAAAGCGAGGTGCCGCCCAACGTGACTCCTTGGTAAATGGTGCAGTCGTCGCCAATCTCGGCGGTTTCACCCACCACCACGCCCATGGCGTGATCAAAAAACACCCGTTGTCCCACCGTGGCACCCGGGTGGATTTCAATACCAGTTAAAAAACGGGCAATATGCGACACAAACCGTCCCAGCCATTTGAAGCCATGCGTCCAGCAGGCGTGCGCCAGTCTGTGAAAGATCACAGCGTGCAGGCCGGGGTAACAGGTCAGGACCTCCCAGGCGCTGCGAGCAGCCGGGTCGCGGTCAAGAATGCATTGAATGTCTGAGCGGATTCTGGAAAACATCATCGAAGTCTAGCCTCCAGGCAAAGACGTCGACGTGGACAGGGGCGAAGGCTCTGCGGCCGCGTTTTTAAGCATCATTTTGGCCATGCCCCGCAAGATATGGATTTCTTCCTGCGTGACGGCTGCGCGATTGAACAGCTGGTTGAGCCGGGGCATGAGCTTTTTGGGCGCTTGCGGGTCCAAAAACCCGATCGCCACCAGAGACTGCTCCAAGTGCGCCAACATGCCCGCCACCTGCGTTGCATCGGCCAGCACAGGCTCAGCGGTGGCAGGGGCCACTGGGTAGGCTGCCAGCGCCTCACGCCAGTCGTAGGCAATCACCTGCAGCGCCGCACCCAGGTTGAGCGAGCCAAACTGCGGGTTGCTGGGGATGCTCAAACACACGTGGCACCGGTACACATCGTCGTTGCTCATGCCAAAGCGCTCAGAACCAAACAAGAAGGCCACGCCGGAGTTCAATGGTTTTTCGGCCTCTAGCCCTTGTTCTGATTGCGCAGTTAGCTCTTCTTTAAGGAGCATCTTGAAATGCTCACGCGGGGTACGGGTGGGCGGACCGAAGTCGCGTGGTGTCATGGCCGTGGCGCACAAATGGGTCATGCCTTCCAAGGCGTCGTCCAGGGTCTCAACGATGCGAGCGTTTTTAAGAATATCCAGCGCACCGCTGGCACGTTGAATGGTTTCCTCACGCCGCAGCACATTGGGCCAGCGCGGAGCCACCAGCACCAGATCGTCAAAGCCCATGGTTTTCATGGCGCGCGCCGCCGCCCCCACATTGCCGGCGTGGCTGGTGTTGATCAAGATGAATCGCGTCTGCATGGTGGGCCGTTAAAATAAAGCTATTGTCGCTGCCCCATGGGGTTCGGCGACGCCACCCACAACACGCCACTCCAGACAAATGCAAGGTCTGCAGGGCAACTACTGACGCATCATGAACTCTCCCAATCTGCATCCGATGATCAACGTGGCTGTGAAGGCCGCACGCGCTGCGGGGGCCATCATCAACCGCGCCGCGCTGGACGTTGAATCGGTACGCGTATCGCAAAAGCAGGTCAACGACTTCGTCACCGAGGTCGATCAGGCTTCCGAGCAAATCATCATCGAAACTCTGCTCGGTGCCTACCCTGGCCACGCCATTTGGGCCGAAGAATCTGGCCGTACCCATGGCGCGCAAGACTCCGAGTTTGTCTGGATCATTGACCCGCTGGATGGCACCACCAACTTCATTCACGGTCTGCCGATTTACTGCGTCAGCATTGCGCTGGCAGTTAAGGGCAAGGTTGAGCAAGCCGTTATTTACGACCCGAGCCGCAACGACCTGTTTACCGCCACCAAGGGCCGCGGCTCTTACATGAACAACCGCCGCATTCGCGTGGCCAAGCGCACTCGCCTGCAAGAGTGCCTGATCTCCACTGGTTTCCCGTTTCGCCAGAGTGATGACTTCAACACCTATTTGCGCATGATGGGCGACATGATGCAGCGCACAGCAGGCCTGCGTCGCCCCGGTGCAGCGGCACTCGACCTGGCCTACGTGGCCGCGGGCTTTACCGATGGCTTTTTTGAGACCGGCTTGCAACCCTGGGATGTGGCTGCTGGCTCGCTGTTGATCACCGAGGCCGGTGGACTGGTGGGCAATTTGTCAGGCGATGCAGACTTTTTGGAACAGCGCGAATGTATGGCGGCCAACCCCCGCATCTATGGCCAACTGGTCAACGTTTTAGGCCGGTACAGCAAATTTGCCAGTGCCGGTGACAAGGCGGCCGTGCGTGCTGCCGTTGCAGAACTTGCACCGACAGAGCCGGATGCCGACTCAATTGAAACCGCACCGGGTCAGCTTGACGACGCGGACACAGCGCAAGACGCGCCCTTCTGACCCCTGCCCCGACTCAATCACGCACAGGTAAGGTCAGCTGGCTGAGCGAAAGGGCTTGAGTTGCTCCGGCGTCATCGCGTTGAGCATGTCATTGGCGTAACTGTAGCCTTGCTCGGTGATGGCATCAAAGCGATCCCACTGCAGCATACCGACCCGCTCCAGGGGCGGGTTGAAATACAAATCGGTCAGCTTTTGCGATTCCCGCTGGCGCGAGGTGCTGTACAAAATACTCACATTGAGCAGGTAAGCCATCAAGGACGGTAATTTGTAGCGGCGCTGGCTGCGCGGCCGCAAGCGGTCACGCAACAAGGCCCAACTGTCGGGCATGTCCTCCATGGGCAAGGGGCGTGGCTTACGGGTGCCCATGTCGACCCCAATCACTTGGCCCACACCCCGGCGCGCACGCATGACGTTGACCGGAAAGTTGTTGAAGGTTCCGCCATCACACAGCAAATCACCTGTTTTGAGAACAGGTGGAAACGCGCCGGGTATGGCCACACTGGCCAACACCGATTTGAACAGACTGCCCTGGATGATCACCTCCTCGCGCGCCTGGCTGTAATTGCTGGCAATGCAAAAGCAGTTTTTCCACATGTCTTCCACACCAGCGGCATGACCAAAGATGCTGTTCACCGCCGACTCCAGAATTTGCCGCATACGCCGGCCCCGAATCAGCGAAATCAACGGGATGAAATTGAAATCACTGGTGGGCTTGCGGCTGAAAGCCTCACGGGCCGTGTCCATCAGCTCCCCTGTCGGGCGATCCGAACCCACCATCGTGGCCATGATGGCACCAATGCTGGTGCCGCCCACAAAGTCCACCACAATGCCGTGCTCCTGCAACGCCTTGTACAGCCCCAAATGGGCCAGCCCTTTGGCGCCGCCCCCTGCCAACACCAGGCCCACCGCGGTTCGGCTCTGGATGCGCGCCAGCCGGGCCATATCTGCATCGAGCGCGGGGCGCACATGCACATGGTCTGTCACCGCACGGCGCGCCAACCAACGCTGTGTATCGCGTGGGCTACGCAGGTCGGCATCGTGCAGCAGCACCAGAATTTGTGCCGCGTCGCTTCGGGCGCTGCGCTGGGTCAGGCAGACCGTTTCGGTTTGGGACACCAGCGGGGGTTGACTGGCGTTGGCAAGCAACAAAATTTCATCGCTGTGGCGCGTGCAATGCTGAGTCCAGGGGCTGGCATGAGCATCGCCCACCAGCAACACAAAATCGTGGTCACGCTCCAACTGGTCCAGGTGCAGGGCAATACGCCGGTTGCTGTCCTCGCTGGTGGCAAAAGCCGCCCCAAGCGGCAGTTGCAGTGCCTGGGCCACGCTGTCGGCAGTCACAATGCAAACAGTGCCGACAGGTCGCAAGTGCTGGGCCAGCCGCTGGGCCAGGTCCATCTCGTTGACGCCGTCGGTAATCGGTAACAAGGCCATCACGGCCGGTGGCGGTACCACCGGATTCTTGTTGGCTGTGGCCAGCCGTTTGACCATCTGGCGCGTCAGTGCAATCGACACCTGGGCACTGCTGACCAGCAGGCTGTTGAACTCTGACTTGGCCAGGCGAACCAGCACCGAGTCCCGAATGGCCACCACCGTGGCCGAGCGCGGGTCGTCGGTGTAGAGGCTCATCTCGCCAATGACTTCACCGCGGCCCATCTCGCGCACCATGCGCTCACCGCCGTCGTCATCCTGCAAAAACACCCGCAAACGTCCGCTGATGGACAGGTACATGGAGTCCCCTGGCTCGCCCTGGCGCATCAATGTCTCGCCCGCGGCCAGCTCGACCCACTGAAGATGCTGCCGCAAAATCGCCATGGCTGCCGGGTCGACCTCGCTGAGCATGTGATGCAAATGCTGGTTGAGTACCTGGTCCGGAAAGTTGGATGACATGAAGCGCCTGGTCGTCAGAAAAGTGTGGTGATGCGGGTAGTGTCACGAGTCAGTTCAGTGCTGACCTGTGCTGAGCCGCTTTGAGCCAAACGAATCATCTTGGTGTTGGCCTGCAAAATTTCGGCCAGAAAGCCGCGCACCCCGCGTTGCTTGGCGTGTTTCACCATGCGCTGCTGCAGCGCTGACCCCAAACCCGAGCCCTGCCAATCTGGGTGCACCATGAAAGCCGTCTCTGCAATGTTGGTAGTGGCGTCCACAAAGTAGCAGCTCTGGCCCACAATCTGCGGCTGCTCGCGTGTGCCCGTCACCGCCACAAAAGCCACCTCGGTTTCGAAGTTCAGGTTGCACAGGCGCTGAACATCCTTGGCTGAGAGCTGGCGCACATTGCGGAAAAAACGGGTGTAAACATCCGACTCTGGCAACCGATGAAACAGCATGCGAATCGCCTCCCCGTCGGATGATGTGGCGCAGCGCAGCAGCACCTGGCGCTGGTCCTTCAGATGCACCGTGACTTCATCTTCCACCGGATAAGCCCGCATGTTTTGCAGCGTGTGACCGCGCGGCAGGTAACCCAACTCCTGTGCCTGCGCAAACAATTCAGCGCGAAAACGGGGGTGGGCCACCTCAATCAAAGCCACAGCACGCTCGCGAATCGACTTGCCAAACAGGTAGGCAATGCCAAACTCGGTTATCACATAGTGCACGCTGGTGCGCGGCAAGGTGGCACCCTCACCGGGTAGCAAGATGGCGCGAATGTTGGAGCTTTGGGTCTCAACGTCTTCCGAGCTCAGGCAGATGATGGGCTTGCCGCCCGGGCAGAGTGACGCGCCTTCCAAAAACTCGGCCTGGGCAGCGACACCGCTGTAAAAGTCCCCACGTAGCTGATCCACACACACCTGGCCGGTGAGATCCACCGCAAAAGCCTGCGTCACCGAAACCATGCGGTGCTGCGCAGCGATCGTTGCGGTGCTGCAGACCACATCAATCGGCTGAAAAGAAAACAGCGGATTGCGGTCCAGCAGGTCGTACAGGCGCCGCGAGCCCATAGCAAAACTGGTCACAATTTTGCCGACCTGTTGGGTCTTGCGCCGGCCCGTCAGAATGCCATGCTCGAGCAGCGGAATGATCGCGTCGGTGATCACATCTGAATGAATCGCCAAGTCCTGCCGGTCCGCCAGGTGCTTCAAGGCTTCGTTGGTGATGCGGCCTAGCCCGATCTGCAAGGTGGCACCGTCTTCGATGATGCTGCCGATGTAGCGCGCAATTTGGGTCATGGCTTCTTGGGGCGGCGCCTGGTGCACAAACTCAATCACCGGGCTGTCCACCCACACCAGTTGCGTGATCTGGCTGATGTGCAAGGCCGAGTCACCCATGGTGCGGGGCATGGCGGGGTTCACCTCGGCCAGCACCACCCGTGCATGCGCCACCGCCGCAGGAATCACATCGACCGACACACCCAGGCTGACATAGCCAAATTCGTCAGGCAGCGACACCTGAATCAAGGCCACATCGACCGGAATCCGCCCGATGGCCATCAGCCCCGGAACACGCGCAATCGACATCGGCACATATTCCGCCTGCCCCTGTTTCACCGCCGCACGCATGTCCTGGCCGACAAAAAAAGTGCGGTGTGCGTACTTTGAAATACATTGGCCAGTGTCATCGTGAGGCACCGCATGCAAAGCCATGGAGATGGAGCAGGCCCAGCGTGAACTCCAATATGCGCGTTCGATTCAGGAGGGCTTGCTGCCCCAGGAGCCCCTGTTTGCTCATGAACAGCGCATGCAATGCGTCGGACGCATGCGCACGGCACGCGAAGTGGGAGGTGATTTTTACGATGTTTTTTTTCTGGATACCGATCACGTCTTCTTTGTGATCGCTGACGTTTGCGGCAAGGGCCTGCCGGCGGCCTTGTTCATGGTGCGCGCCATTGCCATCCTGCGCGCCCAGTCGGGTTATGACCGGCAGTTCACCGACTACGCGGCACGACTCATCGCCCGACTAAACCGGCAGCTGTGCGACTACAACGATGCACGGCAATTTTTGACCGCCTTCTGCGGCATTGTGGATCTGGAGACAAGAACCCTACGGTATGTGAATGCCGGCCACAACCCGCCAGCGTTGGCAATGGGTGGCCAGGCGTTTGAGTACCTGGAAGAGCCCATCAACCCGATTGTGGGCATGTTCGACGGGCTCAGCTACCAGGTTGGTGAAGTGGTGCTGGCGCCCGGCAGCGCGCTGCTGCTGTACACCGACGGCGTCACCGAGGCTGAAGACAAAAACAAGGCCATGCTGGGTGACGAACCTTTTCTGGCGGTGTTGAACGCAGCCAGCTCACGCGCAGCCGGTGACTTGGTTGACACCGTGTTTTCGGCCGTCAGCAGGTTTGCGGGTGACGCGCCACAGTCAGACGACATCACCGTCTTGGCTTTGCGTTGGGCTTGAGTCCTGCAGCACCCAGGGCAACTCGTCGGCGTCCAGCGGCTCCATGCTGCGCATTTGATGCGCCAACACATCCAGCGTGGCCTCAGACGCATCAAGACCCACTGAGTTTCTGGCCCGTATGCGTTCACGCAAATCAGCAGGGTCGGCCTGGGGCGCCAAAATAGCAAAGGCTGCGCCATGCGCCTGCGCCAGTGCCCTAAAAACATCCCGGTCGGCACGCTGTAAAAAGGTGGCGTCCACAATCACCGAGCAACCTGCACCTAGCAACAACTGGCTGAGTTCTAACAGCCGGGCGTAGGTGCGCTCATGTTCCATGGGGGTGTAAATCCCATCCCCCACCGCTGACCCGCTATGCCCGGTGCTATTCAGGCCAAACAAGCGCTTGCGCTCGACATCCGAGCGCACACGCACGGTCAAGGCTGCGTGGTCACTTTGCAACATCTGGTTGGTGACAAAAGTCTTTCCGCAACCCGACAAGCCGTGGGTGATGACCAGGCGCTGGAGAGGAACAGTAGCCAATTGCTCGGCCAGAGCCAGGTCGACCCGGACATCGTGGTCCCCACCGTGGGTCTGGTCCCGGCGAATGGCCGCTACCTTGGCGCGTACCAGCGCCCGGTAGACGGCATAAAAGCGCAGCACCCGCACCGACTCGTAATCGCCACTGTGGCTCAAGACCTCGTTGACAAACCAGTTGGCCAGACCTGGCTGCTGGTGTGCCAGCAGATCCATGTAGGTAAAAGCAATGTCGCTTGCCACATCGATCCAGCGCAGGTCATCGTTGAACTCAATGCCATCGAACAACCGCACCCGACCATCGAGCAACACCAGGTTGGCCAGATGCAGGTCACCATGGCACTCTCGCACCCGGCCCGAGCGCTTTCGCGCTGCGAACAGCACACTGAGTTCAGTATGCTGGGCCATAGTCCACGTTTTCAGTCCAGCGAGTCGGACCAACAGCTCGGGTGAGCCAAGTTCCTGCTGCAATTCATCAAAATTTTCAAGGGCTTGCAGCAGCACGGCGCTGGCCGAGCCAAAGCGCGTGTCCGCTGCAGCGGGAGCCGCCGCCCTGTGAAATGTAGACACCGTCTCGGCCAGGTCTGACAGGTGCTGTGGTGCCAGGTCACCACGGTCACACAGCCGGTCAAGCCGCCCGGCTTCGTCAAAGCGGCGCATTTTGACGGCGTATTCAAAGGGTTCATCTTCGCCCTGCCATTGCGGTAACTCGGGCGTGTTGTAGATGCCCACCACGTCGAGGTAGATCTCGGGGGCAAATCGGCGGTTCAAGCGCAGCTCTTCATGGCAAAAAAATGCGCGTTGTGCCAGAGTGGTGAAGTCCAAAAACGGCAACTTGACCGGTTTTTTGATTTTGTAGGCAAATTCGCCCGCCAACAAAACCCACGAAATATGGGTCTCCACCAGCGACACCCCCGGCACCGGGTGCGGATACGCACCAGGCTTGAGCAGCGCCTCAATCAGGGGGGTGGGGTAGGCATCCATGAACGCATGATGCCAAATTCCACTCTGAATGTCACTTTTCGGACAACGCCTGGGCCTGAATGGCGGTGAGCGCGATGGTAAACACAATGTCATCCACCAAGGCGCCGCGTGACAAATCGTTCACTGGCTTACGCAGCCCCTGCAACATGGGGCCGACCGACACCACGTTGGCAGAACGCTGCACGGCCTTGTAAGTGGTGTTGCCCGTGTTGAGGTCCGGGAAGACAAACACCGTGGCCTGCCCTGCTACGGCACTACCAGGTGCCTTTTGTGCAGCCACTTCGCGCACCGTGGCCGCGTCGTATTGCATGGGGCCGTCAATCACCAACTCGGGCCAGCGGGATTTGGCCAGGACCGTGGCGGCACGCACCTTCACAACGTCGTCGCCAGAACCGGATTCGCCGGTGCTGTAGCTGATCATGGCCACCTTGGGGTCGATACCAAAAGCCACGGCGCTGTCGGCGCTTTGTTTGGCGATCTCGGCCAGTTCCTCGGCGGTGGGGTCTGGGTTCACAGCGCAATCGGCGTAAACCAGCACCTGCTCCGGCATCAACATGAAAAAACAGGACGACACAATCGACGAGCCGGGTGCCGTGCGGATCAACTGCAGCGCCGGGCGCACCGTGCTGGCGGTGGTGTGCACCGCCCCGCTGACCAAGCCGTCGACCTCATCGACCGCCAGCATCATGGTGCCCAGCACCACCGTGTCTTCCAGCGCCATCATGGCCTGGCTGGGCGTCAAGCCCTTGCTCTTGCGCAAAGCCACCATGGGCGCGACGTACTTTTCGGCAATCTGATGGGGTTCCAGAATCTCCAGCCCCTGGGGCAGCTCAATCCCCAGAGCATCGGCCACCGACTGAATGACTTTTCGCTTGCCCAGTAACACGCAGCGCGCAATGCCTTTCTCGGTGCAAATGACTGCTGCACGGATCGTACGGGGCTCATCTC
>JFJP01020503.1_pt1 | contig 15159 bp, 12 predicted proteins | sample 431651 | NCBI WGS metagenome assembly JFJP01 (sample SAMN02602958, study PRJNA72255) | Microbial mat metagenome, whole genome shotgun sequencing project. | biome: fresh water; feature: sink hole; material: water; isolation source: purple microbial (photo- and chemosynthetic) mats found in...
TCATGGGCCCGTCAGGCTCGGGCAAATCGACCCTGTTCAACATGATCGGGGCGCTGGACAAGCCGTCGCGCGGCGAGATCAGCGTCGGCGGTGTCTCGCTGCCCAAGCTGTCCTCCAGCGAACTGTCCTACTTCCGCGGCCGTCACATCGGTTATGTGTTCCAGAGCTACAACCTGATCCCGTCGCTGACTGCGCTTGAGAACGTGATGCTGCCGATCATCTTCCTCGGCGCTTCCGACGCCGAGGCGACGGCGCGCGCCAAGGAAGTGCTGGAGTTCGTTGAACTCGGCCACCGCCTCGACCATACGCCCGGTGAACTGTCGGGCGGCCAGCAGCAGCGCGTGGCGATCGCGCGCGCCCTGGCCAACAAGCCGACCATCCTGCTCGCCGACGAGCCGACCGCCAACCTCGACCTGAAGACCGGTGAGATGATCATCGCCATCTTCAAGAAGCTCTCGACCGACCTCGGCGTGACCGTGATCTCGGCGACCCACGACCACAAGATGCTGGCGGTTTCCGATCGCATCGTGTGGATCAAGGGCGGTCAGGTGGACAAGATCCGCAAGGTCAGCGAGATGAACATCTCGACCGGATCCATCGGCGGAGCGCATTAGCCGAAAGCGCAGATCTGCCAAAGCTTCGCGTCGTGGCAAGGGCAACCGGAGTGTCCTAGGACGGGTGCAGCCGCCTGGTTGGGTGCGAGGTCGGGCAGATGATTCCCGGCATGAAATGCCCCGTCTGCCCCAATAGCACCCTGACCATGACCGAGCGTCAGGGCATCGAGATCGACTACTGCCCCTCCTGCCGAGGGGTCTGGCTGGATCGCGGTGAGCTCGACAAGCTCATCGAGCGTTCGGCCACGGCCACCCCGGCCGGTGTCCCGGCCCAGCAGGCGCGGCAGCCTGCCGATCACCGGCGCGACAGCAGCGGACGCCTTCCGGCCCAGGGCCACAGACGCCGCTCGTGGCTTGGCGACCTGTTCGATTGAGCCTAAACGCAGCATTCCACACAGAGAACCAGAGCCACCAGAGGTCAAGACAAGGATTTGCGCGATTTCTTGGGTTCACCCGGACGGATTTCCCCTCTGGTCACTCTGGTGCTCTGGTGCGTCAGGATAAGCCTGACCTTCCTTGTCGATTGAAAGGATCGACCATGTAAATGCCTGTGAACATGTAGCCGACCTGGCGTCGTGATCGGGTAACCGGCGCGGCGAAGCCTGGGAAGGCGCACGATGCGAGCCGTAATGCGCAAGCGTGAACCGGTTACGGCCCCGATATGAAATACGGGAACGGCCAACCTTCCAGAGAAGGTGAAGCCAACATGGACGACGAAGCCACAGGCATGTGCAGTCGTTCAGTCCCCCGGGGTGAGAGCGGACGGCGCGTATCGAGAGGAGGGTCATGGAACCTGAGAGATCCGCCACGCGGGGGGCAAGCCCCAGGTCGAATCGGGAATGCATAACCGACGAGGCTGCGTGAACGGAAGTCGGATGGGCTCGTAGTAGCGATGAAGCGGGTAACGACCGTGGAGCGAAGGGGCCTGACCGGTCGCCATTGTGCAGTAGTAGGTCCGCACAAATGCCGCAAGGCCACGGGGACTGAGCGTGCACATGGGCTGTCGATGAAGCCTGGGCTGGGATGTTCAGCCAAGGGATGATGTCGCCAGCGAGAATGGTGACTGGACGAGCCGGATGCGGGAAATCTGCAAGTCCGGTTGGGAAGAGGGGGGCCAGGGTTTGCCTGGCCCCTACTCGACTGTGACCGCTATCGCCGGGTTTAGGTTGAGCCTAAACGCAGCATTCCACACAGAGAACCAGAGCCACCAGAGGTCAAGACAAGGATTTGCGCGATTTCTTGGGTTCACCCGGACGGCTCTGGTCACTCTGGTGCTCTGTGTGACCGCTATCGCCGGGTTTAGGGTGAGCCATCACGCGGTGCGGCAACCGCGCGGAGCGGTTATCGGCTCAGCATCGTCGAGGCGTGCAGCGGGCCCCCAGGCAGGGCCACGGTGTGTTTCCGGCCTTGCCAGGTGAGGACGGTGGTGCGCCCGGCTTCGGCGGCCGGACCGGTTGTCGGGTCGCAGACGCGCAGGGATCCGTCCGGGAGGGCGCAGGCGATGATCGGACCGTCGGTGCTCAGATCGCCAATCTGGCCGGCGGCACGGAAGACCGCGAGGATCGTACCGTCGCGGTCGCGGACCGCCTGGATCGCAGGGGTGTTGGACAGCACGGTGAATTCCGGAGCCGGAGCGCGGTCCTCGACGGCGTCGAGCACAGCCCAACCTCCTGCACCAGCCGTCGGCGCCGGGCCGAGATCGTAGTCCATGCAGACCACCCGCTGACTGATCTCCTTGGCATCGAGTGCCTCGTTGATGCGTTTCCAGGACCCGCGCCAGGTCGGGGTGGCGAGGTTCCAGTCGCCCTGCAACGCCAGCCAGGCCAGGCCGTCATGCACCATGGCGCGCCCTGCCGTCAGCACCGTGGTGGTTCCGATCGGCGTGCCGTCGATCCGCGCCTCGCCGCGCATCGGCATGACCGGTCCGGACAGGCGTACCCGCGCCGTGGGATGGGCGACGCCGCAGGCCAGGGCGATCAGGCCCTGCTCGACCCCGAACCAGGCTTGATGGCCGGACAGGGCGCCGCGGCGCAGGTCCCAGCCATGGACCAGGCGGTGCTGATCGGCGACGGCTCCACCGAAGGTCGATTCGGCCGGAACGATCATGGTGGGCGGCTTCAGCTTGGTGCCGTCGGCGGACACCGTCCCTGGCAACCGCCCCCAGTCGAGCACGGGCGCCAGGACGAAGCCCTCGTCGCCGCGCCGGCGGATCCAGGTCGCACCATCGGCAAGGAGGGCGCCGAGCAGGTTTTCGCCGTTGATCGACTCGACGCGCAGCGTGCGGGTGGTAGCCGCCAGCACCCCGACCGAGAATCCGTTCCGGTGCAGGTAGCTGGCTTCGGCCCGCCAGAGGTGCCGTGCGCCGGTGCAGGCCGTGCTGTGTCGGCCGTCGAGGGCCAGGGCCAGGGCTGCCCACTCCGCCTGGCGCGGCACCGGCAGTTCGGCAAGGCCCGTGGCGAGATGGGCCAGGCTTTGTGTGCTGCCGGCGGTCGGCCGGCTGATCGTTCGGCCAAGGCAGGAGGGATCGAGCCAGCCGCCGCGCAGGGTCCAGGCCAGCCCGTCGAGGATCGCCAGTTCGAGATCGGCCGAGCGTGGCTCAGGCATGTGCCAGGGACTGCCGTCGAGCATGATGGCGAGGCTGGCGATGTCGCTGAACCAGGAACGGCCGTAGCTGCCGGTCATGTATTGCGCGCCGTGCTGGCGAAAGCTGCCGTCCGGCTGCAGGCCCTCATCGGTGGTCACGACGACGGTGCCGAAGGCCAGACCGGCCGCGCGGGCGATGGCCGCCGGGTCGTGCCGGTCGGCCGCCGCGAGCAGGGCGATCCTGGCCCGCCAGACCAGGTTCTGGCCGGTGAACGAGCTCTTGAGGCCCTGGTCGAGCGGCCGGCCGATCATCCCGTGCAGCAGCGCCTTGCTGGCGGCGTCGAGGTCGGGCCGGCTGGCGAGGATCTGCGCCGCGTGCAGCGGCACGCCGATCTCGTTGTGCCACCAGTTGTCGCTGTGCGGGCGGAGGCGCACCCAGGTGGCGATCCCCTGGACCAGCGCCGCATCGACCACGGCATCGCCCTTGAGGCCGCCACCCGCGCCGCTGAGCACGGCCAGGGAGCCGAGCCGCACCATGTGGTCGAAGGGCTTCCAGCCGGAACGCCCAGCAGCTGTGCTGGGGATGTCCGGCCACCAGCCATCGCCGCCCAGCAGTGCGGCCTGCCGCCGGGCCACGACGACATTTTCCGCGCCGGTGGTGGCGAGCGCGAGGCGGTGGCAGCGGGCAAGGATGATCTCGGCCGGCTCGGCGCAGGCCAGGCTGGCAAGGAACATCGTCATCAGGCCAAAGCGCAGCGGCATGGGTGCATGATGCTCGGCCGCAGGTGTGGTCCAGGACGGCCGGTTTGACGGTGGCCCGACGCGGTGGACAGTGCTGGCATGTCCGCGCCGCCGTCTGCAAGCCTGCTCGCCTGGCATGGCTTTGCCTTCCACCTGCCTCCCGGCTGGGAGGTGACGGCCTATCGGCTCAATCCCAAGCGTGGCGAGTTCCGCATCCATGAACGGCTGGTCGATCGCGCGCACCTGACCTGGGTGCAGATGGCGGGGCGCCCCGACATCGAGGGGCTGTCGCGCGAGATCGTCGATCGGCAACTCGGCACGCCGGGGAAGGAGACCGTCGCCGCAACGGTGCGCCGGCATGGCCGCTGGACCATCTCGCACGTGGTGCGCGGCCAGCCGTTCCAGGCCCTCGCCTGGATCGAGCACGACAAACGCCTGCTGCACTGGGACTTCCCGGCCTGGGCGGGCGAGGGCGCAGGCCAGCCGTGGCAGGCCCTGCTCGATTCGCTCACGGCTGAACCGGCCGATGAGTTGCGCTGGGCGTTGTTCGGGGCCGAGGTCCTGCTGCCACGCCGCTTCAAACCGATCGAGGTGGAGGCCCAGCCCGGCGCGGTGCGCATCGAGTTCGGCGACACTGCCGGCGTCCAGGTCATCGTCCGCCGCCTGGGCATGGCTCGCCGGCTGCTCGATGAACGTCCACTGGCGTCGTGGGTGCGCCGCCACGCCTTCGCCGACCGTCTGCGCCTGGAACAGGTGCAGGACATCCTGCGCGGCGCCGACCCGGCGGTGCGCACCGCCTTCACGGTGATCGGCGAGCGTACCCTCGATCGGGTGATCTGGCGGCGTTGGCCGGGAGAATCCTTGTGGTGGCACGAGACCGCCGCCAACCGCATCCGCGCCATTGAGCAGGTCGGTCCATCCGGCACCCCGCGAGTGGATCTGAACCATGCCTGCCCCTAAGCCGATCGCCACGCCGCTCGAACAGCTTGCCCTGGTGCCGCTGCGCAATGCCAAGGTGCGGGTGCTTGAAGACACACCGGGCCGCGTGCGTCTGGAGGTCGATGCGGTGTATCCGCGCTGGCTCGGGCCGCTACCCCGGCTGCTCAAGGCGCGGGCGGAACACCGCTATACCCTCGATGGCACCGCCCTGCTGGTCTGGCGCCAGGTCGATGACCGCCGCAGCCTGGGCGAACTGTGCGACTGGTTTGCTGCCGATCAGCAGCTGCCATTCAATGAGGCCCGTCTGCTGCTGCTCGCCTTCCTGCGCTCGTTGTCGATCAAGGGCCTGGTGGTGCTCGGCGACCGCACCCTGGTCGCCGACGGCTGAGCATTGCCCGTCCGCCGGCGCGGGCCATCCTGGCCCCATGCCGCTGCTACGCGTGATCGACGGAACCGAGAAGGGCCGTATCTTCGAGATCGACGGCGATCGCGTGACCCTCGGGCGCGAGCCCGAGAACGCGATCTGCCTGCCTGACGTCAAGGCGAGCCGGGTCCACGCCGAGCTGGCGCGCAAAGACGGGCGCTGGCAGCTCAAGGACCTGGGCAGCAGCAACGGCACCTGGAGCGAGGACGGGCGCATCGACTCGCTGCCCCTCACCGACGGCGCGACCTTCCGCATCGGCCGCACCTGGCTGCGCTTCGAGAACAAGGCGCCGCACACCGCCTCCGAGCTCGCCTCGGTGGGCGGGGACACCGTGGTCGGCCTGGACAAGACGCACACCAGCGGGCTGCTCTCGGTGCACGGCGGCGACCGGGTCAGCGCCTATCTCTCGCTGCTCCACCACATCGTGCTGCAGAGCATCGGCGCGCGCGGTCGCGACGAGCTGTTCGACATCCTGGACGATATTTCCGCCGAGGCCCTGGAAGGCGACCGGGTGGCGGTGTTCCTGCCCGACGAGGGCGGTTGGAGCCTGTGGCCGCCGCACGAGAAGCGGCTGCGGGCGCGCTGGGGCACCGTGCCCTTCGCCGGCACCCTGCTGGCGGCGGTGCGCGAACGGCGCGAGCCGCTGCTGGTGGCCGCCCCGCCCAAGGCGAAGTCGGCGACCCCTGAAGCCGACCTGGTGCCGTCGCATTCGATGGTGCAGGCCGGCGTCGCTTCGGCGATGGCCGCCCCGCTGCGCCTTGGCGACGAGATCCACGCGCTGCTCTATGTCGATCGCATCCAGGGCGACAAGGTGTTCACGCGCACCGACCTGGAATTCCTCGCCGCGGTCGCCAATCAGCTCGCGGTGCAGCTGGCCAACCGCCAGGAGGTCGCGCAGCTGACCGCCGAGGTCGAACGCCTGGCCGCCGCCCCGCGCATCAAGCCGATCGCGATCGTCGGTTCGGATCCGACCATGCAGGCGGTCGAGGCCTTCATCGAACGTGCTGCGCCGACCCCGTCGCCGGTCCTGGTGCTGGGGGAAAGCGGCACCGGCAAGGAGCTGGTCGCCCGGGCCCTGCACCAGAAGGGGCGTCGCGCCGACCGCCCGCTGCAGATCATCAACTGCGCGGCGATCGCCGAGAGCCTGGTGGACAGCACCCTGTTCGGCCACGTGAAGGGGGCCTTCACCGGCGCCGATGAGACGCGGCCGGGTGTGTTCGAGCTGGCTGACGGCGGCACCCTGTTCCTCGATGAGGTCGGTGAGCTGCCGGTCGCCACCCAGGCCAAGCTGCTGCGCGCCCTCGAACAGGGCGAAGTGCAGCGGGTCGGCGAGGGCCGTACGCGCAAGGTCGATGTGCGCCTGATCGCCGCGACCAACCGCGACCTTGCGGCGGAAGCCGCCGCCGGCCGCTTCCGCGAGGATCTCTATCATCGCCTGAACGTGCTGTGCGTGACCCTGCCGCCGCTGCGCGACCGGCCGGCCGACATCGAACCGCTGATCGAGCACTTCCTCGCCGCCGCCGCCAGCAAGCTCGGCCAGGCCGCCTGCCGGCTGGCGCCCGAGGCGCGCACCCTGCTGCTGCGTTGTGCGTGGCCGGGCAACGTACGTCAGCTGCGCAATGTCCTCGAACGGGCCTCGGTCCTCGCCACGGGCGGGATGATCCGGCCCGAGGATCTGCCTGTCGAGGTCAAGGCTGGCCCGGCGACGGTCCAGGTCGAATCGCCGATGGCGACCCTCGCGGACATGGAGCGTAGCCACATCCTGCGCGTCCTCGAACGCGTTGGGGGCAACAAGAAGCAGGCGGCCGAGGTTTTGGCGATCGACCGCTCGACGTTGTATGCGAAACTGAAACAATACGGAGTCTGAACGGACGCGTTCCGGCACAGGTGTCGCAGCACTGGCATCGGACCCGGGAGGCTGGTAATCTGCTCTGCAGATGGCCTCTTCCAGCAAACGTCATGTGGTTCCAGGACGCCAGCCCAGCCGGTTGTGGGCAAAAGTGGTCGGCCAGGCCGATGCCAAGGCGGCGACCGACACCTTGATGCCGGTCGATCTGGCCGCCGAGGATATCCGCGCGCTCGAACAGCTGCACCAGCAGCACCACCCGGCGCCGCGCGCCGGTGGCCGCGGCATGCGCACCCCGCCGGCCGGCAGCGAGGTGCCGGTCGACACCAGTGCCTGGACCGAGTTCAACCGCCGCTACCGCGTCCTCGGCCAGCTCGACGATGGCGGTATGGCGCGCGTGCTGCTGGCGCGCCAGCACGCGCTGGCGCGCGACGTCGCGGTGAAGGTGCTGCAGAAGGACGGCAGTCAGACCACCAAGCTGCTGTTTCGCGCCGAGGCCCTGGTGACGGCCTACCTCGAACATCCCAACATCGTCCCGGTCTATGATGCGGCCGACAACTGCCTGGTGCTGCGCCGGGTGCGCGGCGGCAGCCTCGGCCCGATGATCCCGCGCATTCCGGACAACGCCAGGCTGCCCGAACTGGTCGATATCATCCTGCGCGCGTGCGACGGGATCGGTTTCGCCCACAGTCGCGGCATCATCCACCGTGACATCAAGGCCGACAACATCATGGTCGGCGAGTTCGGCGAGGTGCTGGTGGTCGATTGGGGCCTGGCTCTGGCGATCGGCCCCGGCCCGGATGGTGAGTGGCATGCACCACGCCTCGACCACTGCCCCAACGTCTGCGCCGGCACGCCGTGCTGCGTGCCGCCCGAGATCGCCCGCGGCGATCGCGACGACGTGGGCGTGCACACTGATCTGCACATGCTCGGCAGCCTCCTCTACCACGCGCTCACCGGGCGCATGCCCTTCGAGCACCGCGACAAGCTTGAGGCGCTGCTGCTGGCGGCAGGCAACGAGTACCGCCCGGTCGAGGAGCTGGCACCGCAGGCGCCGCGCCGCCTGGTCGAGGCGGCCCGGCGGGCGATGTCCTTCCTGCCCGAGGAGCGCGGTACGGTTGAAGACTTCCGCAACGATCTGAAGGCCTATCTCGGCCGTGAGGCGGTACGCAGCGCGCCGGTCACCGCCACGTTTACGGCCCACCAGCCGGCGGCACCTGACGGGCTGGCCAGCCGCCTGCTGCGCCGGTTGCGCGGGACTGTATGAGCCTCCGGCCCTGCCGCTCTGGCCTCCATCCAGGTTCCGAGGATCATCCCGGACTACGCTACGCACCATGACCATCAACGACCTCCTCGCGGCCATGGGCAAGCATGGGGCCAGCGACATGCACCTCCGCGTCGGCGAGCCGCCGGTCTTCCGGGTCAGCGGGGATCTGGTGCGTCTCAAGAGCCCGCCGTTGACCGGCGAGCAGGTCCAGGAGCTGCTCGGTGGGCTGCTCGACGAGCGCCTGCAGGGCGAGATGAAGGCGCGTGGCTATGCCGACTTTTCGCATGCCATCGATGGGGTCGGGCGCTTCCGCTGCAACGTCTTCAAGTCGCTGGGCAAGCTGTCGGCGGCGATCCGCCGGGTGAAACCCAAGGTGCCGACCTACGACGAGCTGTCCCTGCCGCTGCAGTTGCGCAAGTGCGCGGCCTACGAGCAGGGCCTGGTGCTGATCGGCGGCATCACCGGATCGGGCAAATCGACGACCCTGGCCGCGATCCTCGACGACATCAACCACAGCCGCCGCTGCCACATCCTGACCATCGAGGACCCGGTCGAATACGTGTTCGTCGATGACAAGGCGGTGATCAACCAGCGTGAGGTGTTCACCGACGTCGCTACCTTCGATGATGCACTGCGCTCGGCGGTGCGCGAGGATCCTGACGTCATGCTGCTGGGCGAAATGCGCGATGCCGACACCATCGAGACGGCGCTGACCGCGGCCGAGACCGGGCACCTGGTCTTCGGCACCATCCACAGCTCGGGGGCGCCGCAGACCCTCGGCCGCATCCTCGACATGTTCCCGCAGGCCAAGCACGCGCAGATCCGCACCTCGCTGGCCTTCAACCTGCGCTGCATCATGAACCAGAAGCTGCTGCCGGGCGTGCAGAAGGGCACGATGTTCCCGTGCGTCGAGATGATGTTCACCTCGCCGCTGATCAAGAAGCTGATCCAGGACGGCGAGATCGCCAAGGTCGCCGAGGCGTTGGCCAAGGATCGTGAGAACGGCTGCGAGACCTACGCCCAGGCGCTCAATCGCCTGCACAAGGCTGGTTCGATCAGCATGGATACCGCCCTGGCTGCGGCGCCCAATCCCGAGGAGCTGCGCATGATGATGCGCGGCATCACCATTTCGGACGGAGGTATTGTTTAGTGCCGAGCCGCGAACCCTCCGTCTCTTCGCTGGCCGATGCGTTGGTGCGCACGGATGCGCCGACGGCGGTCCACGAGCAGCGGGTGGCCATAGCCCGGCCGGGCCCGCTGGTCCGCACCCTGATCGCAGCGATCCTTGTCCTCGGGCTGGTCTTCCTCGCCGCCGTGCTGGTGCTCGGCGCCCGCGTCTCGACCCTGGTCGCCGAGATGCGCGCCGACCGCGATGCGCGCGAGCATCGTGCGCGGGCGGCGTTGCCGGATGACGTGGTCCTGCGCGACTTCGAACTGACCCGGCGCGAAACCCTGGTCAGACCGCTGGCCGCTGGGCCCATCTGGCAGGCGCGCTGCGAACTGCTGGCGAAGGCCGCCGACTGGCTGGCACTCGATGCAACCTGCGCCGCCGTCGCCCTGGTGGCGCCTGGCGACCTGACGGCCTCCAGCCGGGTGCTGTGGGCCGAAGCGCAGCACCGCCTCGGTCGCCAGGCCGAAGCCGCGCGAACCCTGCATGGTTTAGACTCCGCCTCCACCGATCCCGCCACCGCCGGCCGGGCGGCCGAGCTCGCGGCGCGCATCTGGCAGGCGCAGGCCCCGCCTCGCCGCTCAGTCGAGGGGCCGGCGGAACAGCCCGGCCAGCCCGCGCCCGAATGAGCTGACCACCTCGACGCCGGGCAGCGAACCGAGGAGTTGCCGACCCTCCTCGGGGTGCAGTTGGCGCAGGCCGGGCATCCAGCGCAGCGCCAAAATCAGGCCAGGTATGCGCAGGGCCACGCTGAGCAGGAAGATCGTGTGGTAGTGGCTGCCCAGGATCGGCGGCACCAGGTCGATGAGCAGGGTGCCGAGCAGGGTGCCCAGGCCCATGCAGGCGGCGCTGACCGTGTTGAAATAACCGACCAGTTCGGCGCGGCGGTCGGGATCGGGATGGCTGGCGAAGAGCAGACTGCCGATCGCGATCTCGGCGCAGCCCCACACCAATCCGGCGAAGATCTCGTTGAGCAGCAGCAGGGGCAGGCTGGTGGTCGTGGCCCACACCACCGGCAGCAGGAAGATGCCGAGGAAGGACACCCGCATCACCGCGCGCGCCCCGAACAGATCGACCATGCGGCCGGCCAATGGGTAGAACAGGATGCGCGAGATGACGCTGGCGTAGAGCAGCAGGCTGTAGGCGAAGGGCTCCAGTCCGAGTCCACCCGCCGCCGGTGCGGCGATCATGTAGCTGGCGAAGAAGGGCCCCGCGACCATCACGCCGCCCTGGAACGAGGCCCACACCAGAGTCCAACGGCCGATGTCGGTCGTGGTCAGCGTGCGCAGGAAGCCGCCCAGCCCGGTCGCCGCCTCGGCCGAGCGACTGGACATCGGGCGGCGCGAGGGTGCGCGTTCGATCACCGGCTGCTGCTGCAGACACCACAGGCTGGCCAGGCGCGAGAGCACCGCGATGGCGATGATCAGTTGCAGACCCCAGGCGCCCTGGGTGACCGGCAGCCATTGCGCGATGCCGGCGAAAAGCGCGGCGAAGCCGAGCTTGGTGACGTTGAACAGGCGCATGCGTCGGGCCTGGTAGCGGCCCGAGACGGGACGCGGTACGAAGCCCGAGACCCAGCCGACCCAGGCTGGTCCGGCGACCACGCCGGTCAGGCCGAAGGCGCAGATCAACGCCACCGCCAGCGGGACGGCCCACGGCTGGCCTTGGCCGTGCAGCGGCAGGATGAGGGCGGCCAGCAGTGCGACCTGCCACCAGCACATGGTCAGTGCCGCCGGCTTGTTGCCGCCCAGGCGGCGGATCATCGCGCTGGAGAAAGGCGACAGCAGGATGAAGCCGATCTGCGGAATCAGCGTGAGCAGGCCGATGACGAAGGTGGCGGCGTGCAGGCGCTCCTGCACCAGCGGCACCATCCACGCTTCCAGGCACACGAACATGCCGCCCACCACCGCGCCCTCGAGCATCGCGTAGTAGAGCCCGCGACGCACCGGCCCGCTGTGCGGCCAGCGACTGAACGGGATGCGCATGGGGTTATCGTTGCTCTGGCAACTGGTTCGGCGTTCGGCGTTCGGCGTTCGACGTTCCGCAGGGTCTTTGGGGGGAATGACGGCTGGGGCTTCGTTCATCCGCAGGGTGACGAACAGGGCTTCGGGCCGGTACTTGCCTCGGAACGCCGAACGCCGAACGCCGAACGTCGAACGGGATCATTGCGATAATGGTAGCATGGTCGGGCCACGCACAACGCACCCGGTTGCGCGGGCTTGCATCCCGCCATCGTGCGCCACCGCATGCGCCTGCTGCCGACCCTTATCGCCGACGGACCCGAGCAGATGGCGCGTGACGAGGCGTTGCTCGAAGTGGCGACGGAAACGACCCTGCGCCTCTATCGCTGGCAGCCGATGGCGGTGTCGCTGGGCTGCTTCCAGGAGCATGCCAGCGCCACCGCCGGCCTGCCGGCAGGAGTGCAGGTGGTACGCCGGATCACCGGCGGCGGGGCGATCTGGCACCAGCATGAGGTGACCTACTGCCTGGCCGGGACGCTCGGCCAGGACGGCCTGCCCGGCCGGGCGCGCGACCTCTATCCGCTGATCCATGGCGCCGTCCTGGCGGCGCTGGCCCGGCGCGGAGCGGGCCTGGCGTTGCAGGGCGCCTCGGTCGGCGATCGCCGTTACGCCGCCGAGCCACGCTGCTTCGCCTCGCCGGCGACCGACGACCTGGTGCATGCCGATGGCGGCAAGGCGCTGGGCAGCGCGGCGCGGGCGCGCGGTGCACGCTGCATCCTGCATGGCAGCCTCAAGCTGGAGAGCAACGCCTGGGATGGCGCTGCGGTGACCGGGTGCGGCCTCGATTGGGAAGCCGCCGCCGCCGCCGTGCGCGAGGGCATGAGCGCGGCGCTGGGCGCCCCGTTGCTGCCCGGTGACTGGACCGCCGAGGAGATCGCCGCGGCAGAGCGGATCCGCGCCGCACGCTATGCCGACGGTGCCTGGGTGGAACGGCGCGCCGGGCTGCGCCCCTGAGCGGGTTATTGCCGTGCGCGGCGAAGCATCCATGCTGGAATCATAGGTGCTTCCATGCCGCCAGCTGACATCCAGGCCGAAATCGAAAGCGACTACGCGCGCCTCCATGTACGCGGTGCGCCCCTCGTGCGCGATGCGCAGGGTCTGATATCGGCACCGGTCGAGACCTACCTCAACGGCTTCCACAGTCCGTCTCTGCGCTATGCGGTGCGCCAGGCCTTCCAGCACCTGGAGGCTGATCCGACGACGGCCAAGCACAGCCGGACCGAGAACGCCTTGCGCTTGGCGCGAGAGTTGGCGGTGCTGGCCGAATCCTTGAATCAGGTTGCAGCCGGCATCCGCCAGCGCGCCAGCCTGGATTCGGCGACCTACGCCCCCTGATCGGGCTCCAGCCGTCCGCCGTGCAGGCGGAGGCGGCGGTCGGCGCGAGCCGCCACCACCGTGTCGTGCGTCACCATCACCACCGCCGCGCCCGAATCCTTGGCCAGGGCGATGATCTCACCCAGCACCACGGCGGCGGTTGCCGGATCGAGGTTGCCGGTCGGTTCGTCGGCCAGCAGCAGACCGGGGCGCGGCAGCAGGGCACGGCACAGCGCCACGCGCTGACGCTCGCCGCCCGACAGGGTGCGCACCGGCCCGTCGCGCCCGGCCAGACCGACGCGTTCGAGCAGCGCATCGGCCCGCTTGGCCGCCTCTCCGGGGTCGAGTCCGGCCGTACGGCCGCTCATCAGCACATTCTCGCGCAGGGTGAAGTCGCCGAGCAGATGGAAGGCCTGGAAGACGAAGCCAAGGCGCCGGGCGCGCAGTGCGGTGCGCCGAGCTTCGGACAGGGCCGAGATGTCCTCGTCATCGAACACGATCTGTCCGGCGTCGGCGCGGTCGAGCAGGCCGAGGATGTGCAGCAGGGTGCTCTTGCCGGTGCCGCTGGCGCCGCGCACGGCGATCACCTCGCCGGCCTCGGCGCGCAGTTCCAGCCCGTCGAGCACGGTCAGGCCGGGGTAGGCCTTGCGCAGTCCGGTCACCGACAGCCTCATCCTAAACAACTCATTTCACAGGGAGAAACTGAGGCAACAGAGTTCGCATCAAGACATGGCGAGCGATAGGGCAGACCCCCGTTGCATGATCGGTATGCATTGACCCACGTCATGCCTCCTCCGTTGCCTTCGTTCCTCCCTGTGAATCTCATGCGCCCTCCCGCAGGGTGTCGATAGGCTGCACCCGCGCCGCCTTCCACGCCGGCAGCAACACCGCGAGCAGGCCGATCACGGTCATCGAACTGATGAACAGCAGCGGGATCCAGGCGTCGAAGCTGGTCGGGGCCTGCGGGGTGTAGAACACGCTTTCCGGGAACAGCGAGAAGCCGAAGGCGTCGGACAGCGGGTTGATCGCGGCGAGGAAGCCCCAGCCGATCGCCCAGCCGGCCAGTCCGCCGCCCAGGCAGGCGAACAGCGCAGCGGCGAGGAAGGCGACTGCGACATCGCGGCGGCGCGCGCCGATGCCGCGCAGCACGCCGATGTCGTGGCGCAGCTCGGCGACCATGGTCGAGAACACGGCATAGACCACGAACACGGTCAGCAGCTGGATCGCGATCATGCACACGATGAATAGGTTACGCTGGATCTCCATCATCTTGACCGCGTTGCCGCGCAGGTCCTGCCAGGTCAGGGCGCGCAGGCCGGTGGCCTCGCGCACCCGCGCCGCCACCGTCTCGGGCTCGACCCCGGGTTCGCAGGCGATGCGGAAGCCGCTCAGGCGTGCCGGCTTGTCGCCCCGCGCCTGCATGCCGGCGAGGCGCTGGGCCAGCGGCAGGGGGGCGACGACGAGGTAGCGGTCGATCTCCAGCACGCCGGTGCCGATGGTGTCGCTGACCTCGGCGGCGATGCGCCCGACCGTGCCGCCGCTGCCGTTGGGCAGGGCGAGCTGGATGGCGTCGCCGGGGCGCATGCCATGCGGATAGAGCAGTTCGCGGCCGCACACCACGCCGGGGCGCGGCCGGGGGGCCGGCGGCAGGGCGGCGGGCAGACCGCCGAGGGCGGCTGCGACATGCAGGCCGGCCAGGGCGGTGGTCGCGCGCCAGGCCGGAGTGACGAAGCCGGTGCCGCGCTCCTCGGGCGGGATGGGCGGGGCACGCAGCTCCAGTACCGGCTGCGGGTGGAGCAGGGCCGGGGCCATGCGACCGAGGGCGCTGTCGAGGCGCCAGTCGATGCCGTGCACCTGGCTGGGGATGTTGCCGCGCAGGTCCTCGCCGACATCGGCGCGCGACATGATCGCCCAGCTGTCGATCAGGGGCGCGATGGCGGCGACTCCCGGCACCTCGCGGATCGCCTGGCGTCCGGCCTCCGAGTCGCGCAGGCCCTGGGCGGCGAAGCGCGGCTGCACCACGACGTCAGCCTCGTAGGCGCGGGCGTTGACCGCGACCAGGCGATACCAGCCCTGCACCAGATCGACGATGACCACCGGCACAGCCACGGTCAGGGTGATCGCCGCCACCGCCAGCCAGGCGGCGCGGCGGCGCTTCAGCCAGCGGTATCCGAGGTGGGCGGCGAGCACGGGGGCGCAGGCTAGGGACGGGGGAGGGGGCGGAAGGGGGAAGGGGGAAGGG